>Ga0105251_10000300_pt1 | contig 49582 bp, 43 predicted proteins | sample KBSS64metaG_FD_80424 | JGI IMG/M metagenome (GOLD analysis project Ga0105251, IMG submission 80424) | Switchgrass rhizosphere microbial communities from Kellogg Biological Station, Michigan, USA - KBS S6-4 metaG | ecosystem: Host-associated > Plants > Roots > Rhizosphere > Soil | place...
GCCGAGGTTCAGGCGCGCGCGGCGATCGCTCGCATACGTGTTCCACAGATAGTCCCGCTCGGAGTCAGTGACCATTTCGAGCGTGAGTTCATCGTGGTTGCGCAGGAAGATCGCCCATTGATTCGTCGTGCCGAGATCGGGCGTCTGCCGCATGATGTCGGTGATCGGAAAGCGGTCCTCGCTCGCGATGGACATGTAGATGCGCGGCATCAGCGGGAAGTGGAACGCCATATGGCATTCGTCTTCATCGCCGAAATATTCCTTCACGTCTTCCGGCCACTGGTTCGCTTCCGCGAGCAGCATGCGGTTCGGATACTCGGCGTCGATGGTCGCGCGAATCTTCTTCAGGATCGCGTGCGTCTCGGGCAGGTTCTCGTTGTTCGTACCTTCACGCTCGACGAGATAGGGCACCGCATCCAGCCGCAGCCCGTCGATGCCCATGTCGAGCCAGAAGCGCATCACGGACAGCACTTCCTTGATGACCGCGGGATTGTCGAAGTTCAGGTCGGGCTGGTGCGCATAGAAGCGATGCCAGTAGTACTGTCCCGCGACCGGATCGTGCGTCCAGTTCGACGGCTCCGTGTCGATGAAGATGATGCGCGTCTCTTCGTACTTCTTGTCCGTATCGGACCAAACGTAGTAGTTGCGATGATTCGAGCCCGGCTTCGCATGCCGCGCGCGCTGAAACCACGGATGCTGATCCGACGTGTGATTGATGACGAGCTCGGTGATCACGCGTATGCCGCGCGCATGCGCTTCCTGAATGAAGCGCTTGACGTCCGCGAGCGTGCCGTAGTCCGGATGCACGTTGCGGTAATCGGCGATGTCGTAGCCGTCGTCGCGGCGCGGCGATGGATAGAACGGTAGCAGCCAGATCGCATCGACGCCCAGTTCCGCGATGTAGTCGAGCTTCGCGAGCAGGCCGGGGAAATCGCCGATGCCGTCGTTGTTCGCATCGAAGAAAGACTTGATGTGAACCTGATAGATGATCGCGTCCTTGTACCAGAGCGGATCGTCGCTGAGAATCGAGGCTTTCTTGTTGCGCTTCACCCTTGTATCCACGGTTTCGCTCCAATGTCCTTATGGGCTGAATGCATCGCTATTCGCCCTTGTAATGGGTGTGCTCTCGTTCGCTACTGAGGATTCATCCTTCTGCGTCCGGCTGCGGCTTCGGCAAGCCCCACGTCGGCGCAATGCGCCAGATCGCGAACGGCAGCGAATGCGGATTGAGACGAACGTGCTGACGCCGTCCGCGCCATTCGAATCGCTCGCCCGTCACCTGATCCTCGACCGTGAGTGCATCGCCCTCGCGCACGCCCCAGCGCTCGAGCGTCTGCCACGGCAACTCGATGTCCGCGCCCTGTTCATTGAACGGATCGAGATTGATCGCGACGAGCACGACGTTGTCCCGCGACGAATTCGCCTTCTCGAAGAACAGAATGTGATCGTTATGCGCGGGCAGGAAGTTCACGCCAAGATGCGTCTGCAGAGCGGGATTCGCGCGGCGAATGCGATTGAGCGCGGTGATCTCGGTCACGATGTTGCCGGGACGATTCCAGTCCCACGCCTTGATTTCGTACTTCTCGGAGTCGAGGTACTCCTCGCTGTTCGGCAGCGCGGCGGACTCGCAAAGCTCGAAGCCGCTGTACACGCCCCACAAGCCCGATAACGTCGCCGCCAGCGCCGCGCGAATCACGAAGCCCGGACGCCCCGAGCTTTGCAGAAAGCGCGGATTGATGTCCGGCGTATTCACGAAGAAGTTCGGGCGGAAGAATTCCTTCGCGTCGGTTTGCGTGAGATCGTGCATGTAGTCGATGAAATCGCGCTTGCTCTCGCGCCACGTGAAGTACGTGTACGACTGCGAGAAGCCGAGCTTGGCAAGACGATTCATCACGCGCGGCCGCGTGAACGCTTCGGCCAGGAAGATCACGTCGGGATGACGCGCGCGCACGTCGCCGATCACCCATTCCCAGAACGGGAACGGCTTCGTATGCGGATTATCGACGCGGAAGATGCGCACCCCCGCTGCGATCCAGTGCAGAAAGACGTCGCGCAATGCGATCCATAGCTCGGGCTTCGCGTCCTGCGCATAGAAGTCCGGATTCACGATGTCCTGATACTTCTTCGGCGGATTCTCCGCATAACGCAGCGTGCCGTCGGGACGCCATGCGAACCATGTCGGATGTTCCTTCAGCCACGGATGATCGGGCGAGCACTGCACCGCGAAATCGAGCGCGATTTCGAGACCATGTTCATGCGCGGCTTCGAGCATGCGCTTGAAGTCGTCGAGATTGCCGAGTTCCGGATGCACGGCGGTATGTCCGCCTTCCTTGCCGCCGATCGCATACGGGCTGCCCACATCGCCGGGACCTGCCGTCAGCGTGTTGTTCTTGCCCTTGCGGTTCGCGACGCCGATCGGATGAATCGGCGGGAAGTAGAGCACGTCGAAGCCCATCTCGCGGATGCGGGGCAGCTTGCCGATCACGTCGATGAACGTGCCGTGGCGGTTCACGTCGTCGCTCATCGAGCGCGGGAAGATCTCGTACCAGCTCGCGAAGCGCGCGGCGGCGCGTTCCGCATCGACGCGATACACGACCGGATCGCGCGACAGAAACGGACGATGCCGCGCGGCTGCGACGGCCTTCGCGGTCGCCGGCGCGAGCGTGAGTTCGAGCTTGCGCGCGTCGTCGGCTTTCGTGAACTCCTTGACGATCGCGTCGAGCGGGGCGCTGTCGCTGTCGGCGTCGTCGGCGGTCTTGACTTCGGCGAGGATCAGCGCGAACAGATGCTTCGCTTCCTCGACTTCCAGCTCGACGGTCTGCCCGGCCTTCAGCTTCTTCTGCATGTGATCGACGAGCGACGCGTAATCGTCGCGCCACGCCATGACGACGAATTCGTGCCGGCCCACGCGTTCGAGCGGAATGCGCGCGGACCACAGATCGAGTCCGGCGGGCTGCACGGCGCGCATCGGCGCTTCGTGCCAGACGGTTTCGTCGGCGGCGCGCCATTGCACGGCGGCGGCGATCTTGTCGTGACCTTCCGCGAAGATCGCGGCCTGAATCTCCACTGCCTCGCCGACGATGCGCTTGGCCGGAAAGCGCCCATGATCGACCGAAGGCGTCACGCTTTCGATCGAGACGCGCGGCGCGGCGATTGCCTCGGTCACCGCTTTCTTGTCCGCGGCCTTCGCGCCGCGCTTCACCTGCGGCTGCGCGAGCAGGATGAACGGCTCGGCCTCGGCGCGAAAGAGCCGCACTTCGCCCGCCCTGAGCGAAAACGGCGCGAGCCGTTCGGCCTTGCCCATGGAATCGTCGATGAGCGCAAAGCGCGTGTAGTTGCCCGGCACCGATTCGAGCAGATGCAGCGTATCGACATGCACGGGCGCGACGAGATCGGGATTGATCACGGCCAGCACGGCGTCGTTGCTATGGCGCAAATCGCCGCCATCCGCGCGGATCAACGCAGCGTACGGCGTGCCCGCGCCCGTCAGCGCCCGCAGTTCACCGACGCTCGACAGCGTGCCGACGTTGCGCTGCAAGTCGTTCGCGCGTTTGACGCGCGCCGTGAGGTCGATGCGCTTCTCGTTCTTCGCCCGCTCGTATTCGGCTGCGATGCCATATTGCGGCGACATCGGCAGGCCGACGCCATACTCGAAACCCATCGGCACCATGATGCCGGTGCCGAGCGCGGCGGCGGTGTCGAGCGCGCGTGTGTACGCGCGTTCGACGAGCGCGGTGTCGCTCGTATCGGAGAGATCGCTGATGAGCCGCGTGCCGAACGGATCTTCCGGAAACGTGATCGGCGATGCGATGCGCGACAGTGCCGCGTGCTCGTCGAAGAGCCACGCGCTCTTGAAATCCCACCAGCGCGTCGAGGCGAACACGGCATCGAATGCGGCATCGGCGAGACCGTGCAGATCATGGCGCGTGACGCCCACGGTCCATGCGAGCCAGCGTGTCTCGGGATGCTTCTCGCGCACCGCGGCGCCGAGCCTGCGCCATACGTGCGCCGGCACCGCGTGCGGCGAATCGAAGCGAAAGCCGCCCACGCCCGCATCGGCGAGCAGGTTCAGCTCGCGTGCCCACCATTCGGTCAGATGATGCGCGGCCTCGCCATCGGCGAAGTTCGCCCGCGCGACATCGCGCTGACGCGGCGGCTTGCGCGGATCGAGCCGCGCATCGGCGCTCTCGAAGGGCTGGAACCAGTGTTTGTTGTCCTGATAGAGGCCGCCTTCCGCGCTCACGCGGTCGATCACGATATCGACAAGCAGCGTGAGCTCGTGCTTCTTCGCGGCGTCGGCGAGCTGGCGCAGGCCATCGGCTGCGCTCATATCGGATTCGAAAACGGCATGCAGCCGATGATGATCCGCGACGGCCTCGCGATGCCCGTTGCTCCCGGGCATGAATGGCGAGCCGATCAGGACGTGATCGAAGCCAAGCGCGGCCGCGTGCTCGAACTGGGCGGGCCAGTTCGCGAGCGGGCCGACGAGCAGGGGATCGATGAAGTAGATACGCGGCGCGTACGCATGATGAGCTTGATGGTTTTCCATCGTTCGTCTTTTCCAGAGTCGTCCTGCGGTGGCGGGGATGCGGGCATCAATCGCGATCACGCTCACGGGCCAAACTGCTGAAGAGCCGGTCCGCACATACGGAATCGCGCGGACGTCAGGCGGAACTCAGATTACACCCTGGCGCCGCGTGAATCGACGCCGGCCTGGCCGCTTGTCGCGATGCACCGTGCATCGTGCGCTGGTCACGCTCACGGTAGGCGCCACGATCCCAAGTGATTTCCTTCGGTTCGCACGGGGCGAGGCAGCAGTTTGCGTGCCTCGCCCGGCGAGTGCCCGGTTCAGCTTTGCATCAAGGCACTACTATGGAACAACTGCGCCGCGCATGCTCATGCGGTGCGCGCAAGCGAACGCGCGTCCTGCACTTGCGCGGGCGCGGTTGCCTGCATGAGCTCGGGAACGCGGCGCGTGCGCAACGTCGAGCGGCTCGGGCGCGCGTCGCTCAGGCCGACGTACAGTGCGACCATCGTCGTCACGGCTTCGTTCCATCCGAAATCGCAGGACATCGCGTTGCGCTGCAGCGCGCGCCACACTTGCGGACGCATGTAGGCATCGAGCGCGCGGCTCGCGGCGTCGATGACATCGTCGGCGCGTTCGCCGTCGAAGAGAAAGCCCGTAGGCGCATGTGCGGCGCGCGGTGCCGCGATCGACGCGATGGGCGTGTCGTGCGTGCCGTCGCGCAGATACGCCGAGGGACGCAGCACGTCGCGCACGTCATGTTCCGCGTTCTGCGCCGCATCGACGATGGTGTCGGCGAGGCCGCCCACGCGCGAGGCGATCGGCAGCGTGCCGTAGCGCATGGCATACATCTGCGTCAGGCCGCACGGCTCGAAGCGGCTGCCGTGCAACAGGAGATCCGCGCCCGCGTGCAAGGCATGCGCGCGCCGTTCGTCATATCCGATATACACGCCCACGCGATCCGGCCATTCCTGCGCGAGCTTCCTGAAGCCCGCCTCGATATACGCCTCGCCCTTGCCGATCACCGCGAGTTGCAGGCGCGGATGTTTCTCGAGCAGCCGGGGCAGCGCTTCGAGCGCGACATCGGCGAGCTTCTGGCCGGTCATGCGGCTGCCGATTGCCATGAGCGGCGCGAAAGGATCGACGGGCAGGCCGAACCTGCGTTGCAGCGCGCGCTTGCAGGCGTGCTTGCCGCGCATGTCGTCGAATGAATAGTTGCGTTCGATGAGCGGGTCCGTGGCGGGATTCCACGTCTGTTCGTCGATGCCATTGACGACGCCCACCAATTTGTCCGCGCAGCTTTGCAGCACGCCTTCCATCAGATGCCCGAAGCGCGGCGTGAGGATTTCGCGTGCGTAGGTTTCAGAGACGGTCGTCACGCGATCGGCGTGCACGATGCCCGCTTTCATCAGACTCAGCGCGCCATAGAACTCGATGCTCTTCGGATCGCTCAACGCATGCACGAGCCACTTTTGCGGCACGCCGAGCGACGCACCAAGCGAGAGCGCGTAGTTGCCCTGGAATGCAAGATTGTGGATCGTGAATACGCTCTTCGCGTGCACGCCCGCGTGTTTCATCAGAAGCGGCGTCAGGCCGGTATGCCAGTCGTGGGCATGAACGACGTCGGGCTTCTTCACGCCGCGCACGCCTTCGGCGATCTTGACGGCGGCCGCCGAGAGCATCGCGAAGCGGATCGCGTTGTCCGGATAGTCGCGGCCCTGCGCATCCTGATAAAGGCCGGTGCGCGCATAGAGCGCATCGGCGCGCAGCAGCAACACCGGCACGCCGGTATCGGGCATGCGGCCGCGCAACAGTGCTGCATCGCCACCGGGCAGGCCCGTAAGCGTGCCCACCTTGCTCAGACCTTCAGCCTGAGCAATCGCATTCGGGTAGGCGGGGAGCAGGATGGTGGCGTCGACGCCGGCTTCGCGCAGCGCGGCAGCATAGGCGCTGACCATGTCGCCGAGTCCGCCGGTCTTGGCGAGCGGGACGGCTTCGGAGGCGACCAGCAGAACATTCAAAGGCAAAGTGGGGCTCCTGAGCAAGAGGAACGCGCGGACGGCAAGCCGCGCATGCGAGCGCTGATCGAGGTTTCGTCTGAAATAGCTGGCGCAATTCAGCAATCGCTGTGCCACGCGCGCGCGTGCATGTGCGGTGCAGCACATTCGTGTGCGGCCATGGCATGCCGAGACCGCCGGCGCACGGCGCCGGCCAGGCACGAAGCTGCACGAACGTGCCGCGTGTAAAACTGACAGCGGCGTGCGTCGCGTTTTTACACGGCGTATCCGAAGAGCTTATGGAGCGCGCGTGACAGCGTCGTTTCAGCCGCCGACCATGCTCGCGGCGATGTTGATCGAGAGCCCGAGCACCGCGAGATTGAAGAAGAAAGACAAGACCGACTGCGCGAGCGCGGTGCGGCGCGCGGATGTCGATGCAAGCGAGACGTCGGCGGTTTGAGAGGCGACCGCGATGGTGAAGGAGAAGTAGAGGAAGTCCCAGTAATCGGGCTTCAGATGCCGGTCGGGAAACCTGAGGGCGGGATCGTTATCGGGCGACTGATAGTAATGCCGTGCGTAGTGCAGCGTGAACATCGTCGGGATCAGGAGCCAGGCGCCGAGCATCGTCGCGCCGGTCAGGACGTAATGCAGCACCGCTCCCGCGCCCAGGTTCTTCGCGGTCGATAACTCGAAGACGATCGCCACGATGCTCGCGAGTGCCGCGACGCTCACGACCATCAGGACCGTCGCGGCGTTTTCGTCCTCGCGTTCGGCAAGCGCCTGCACGTCGCTCTGGCGCGCGGTCGCCATCTTGAGCCAGATCAGCACGAGATAGAGCCACACCGCCGCGTCCCAGCCGATCAGCGCGCGCGCGGTCGGGCGCACGTGCGCCGGAACCAAAGCGGCGACGACGCAACCAATCAGGAGGCCGATCAGGGCGCGCGGCCGGTAGCGCAGAACGGGCGGGAGAATCTGCTTCATTTCGTTTCTATCCGCGTGAGAGCCAGCCTTCGCTCGATGCCTGCGATTATTGCCCGGTCACCTTTCGGCAAGCTGAGGAAAGCGCATGAAAATGTCCGAGCGCGTGTCGTTCGCGATGCGGCGGGGCATCGTGGCGGGCGGGTGCGCGTTCGCCGCGTGGGCGTCGCTGCCTGCGCGCGCTCAACAGCAGTCGCGCGCGCCCGGGTTCGATGCGTTCGTCGCGGTATCGGCGAGGCTCACAGGCCGCACGAGCTTCGATCCGCTTCTGGCCGACCGCGTGCATGCGGCGCTCGTCCGGCACGTTCCCGAGTTCGCCGCGAAGATCGCCGCGCTCGACCAATGGATTGCGACGCACGGCGGCACACCGACCGACGTCATCACGGCCGCGCTCGAAACCACGCGCCCCGAGCTCGCGAAGACGGTGGGTGCGGTGATGCGTGCGTGGTATCTCGGCGTCGTCGGCGAGCCGCCGCATGTCGAGGTCGTTGCGTACGAACGCGCACTGATGTTCGATCCCGTCGGCGACATGCTCACGATTCCCTCATACTGCCGCGGCGAGCCCGCCGACTGGGCGCGCAAGCCCTGAGCGGCCGGCGCGCAGGCATCACGACCAAGGACAAAGGCGCGCGCATGGCGGGTTCCACTTCGGCGGATGTGGTCGTCGTCGGATCGGGCGTGGCGGGCAGTCTCGTCGCGTATCGGCTGGCGAAGGCGGGCGCGTCGGTGATCCTGCTCGAAGCGGGGCCGCGTCTCGCGCGCTGGCAGATCGTCGACAACTTTCGCCGCGTCGCCGACAAGCGCGACCTGTGCGCGCCATATCCGCTTCTGCGTCACGCGCCTCGCCCCGAGCCGATGAATCCGGGCGCATATCTCATCGATCGCGGCACGACCCCGTATCGACCGCAATATCTGCGGCTCGTCGGCGGCACCACGTGGCACTGGGCGGGCGCCGCCTGGCGTCTGTTGCCCGCCGATTTTCGCGTGAAGTCGCTGTACGGCGTCGGGCGCGACTGGCCGTTTCCCTACGAGACGCTCGAGCCCTGGTACGGTCAGGCCGAAGTCGAGCTGGGCGTTGCGGGCCCGGATCTCGATCTCGGCTCGCCGCGCTCGACGCCTTATCCGATGACCGCGCTGCCGCTCTCATGGATGGACCGGCGTGTGGCGGACGTGCTCGGCGCGCAGTCGTTGCGCGTCGTGCCCGAGCCGATGGCGCGCAATAGCCGCCCATACGACGCGCGCCCCGCGTGCTGCGGCAACAACAATTGCATGCCGATTTGCCCGATCGGCGCGCTTTACCACGCCGCCACGCATGCCGACAAAGCCGAGCGCGCGGGCGCGGCGCTGATCGCGCAGGCAGTCGCGTATCGCGTCGAGGCCAACGATCGCGGCGACATCGTCGCGATCCATTACAAGGACCCGAACGGCCAGAGCACGCGCGTGACGGGCAAGCGCTTCGTGATCGCGGCGAACGGCATCGAAACGCCCAGGCTTCTTCTGATGTCGACGTCGGCGCGCTATCCCAAGGGCATCGCCAATGGCTCGGATCAGGTCGGACGTAACCTGATGGATCATCCCGGCGCGAGCGTGAGCTTTCTCGCGAACGAGGCGCTGTGGCCGGGGCGCGGGCCGGTGGAAATGAGCTCGATCGTCGACTTTCGCGACGGGCCGTTTCGCGCGCAGCAGGCGGCGAAGAAGCTGCATCTGTCGAACGCGGCGCCCACGCTCGCCGTCACCTGGAACCTGCTCGGCAAAGGGCTGACGGGCGGCGAGCTCGACCGGCAGATCCGCGAGCAGTGCGCGCGCAGGCTCACGTTCGGTAGCTTCCACGAGCAATTGCCATCGGGCGCGAATCGCGTGACGCTGTCGGCGCAAAAGGATGCGCTCGGCTTGCCGCGTCCGGAAATCGCCTATGCGATCGACGACTACGTGCGCAAGAGCGCCGCCGATACGCGCGCGCTGTTCGGTCGCATTGCCGGCATGTTCGACGGCACCGAGATCGAATACGACGATTCGCTCGGCGCGAGCAGCCACATCATGGGCACGGCGATCATGGGCCGCGATCCGGGCGATGCCGTCGTCGATGCCGAATGCCGCGCGCACGATCATGCGAATCTTTTCATCGCCGGCAGCGCGGTGATGCCCGCGGGCGGTTCGGTCAATTGCACGTTGACGATCGCGGCGCTCGCGCTGCGGCTCGCCGGCACGATCGAAACGTCGTTGCGATGAACGCGCGATTCACGGGCGTGTTCGTCCTCCTGGCTTGTCTGCTCAGCCCTGCCAACGCGCAAACCAAAGCCGCTCAAGGCGAGTATCTCGTGCGCGCGGGCGGCTGCATGAGCTGCCATACCGCCGATCCCGCGCGGCCGTTCGCGGGCGGCAGGCCGATCGCGACGCCGTTCGGCAACGTGTATGCGCCGAACATCACGAGCGACCGGGAAACGGGCATCGGCGCATGGACCGACGCGCAGTTCATCCGGGCGATGCGTGAGGGCATCGGACGCAACGGCGAGCGGCTCTATCCCGCGTTTCCGTACACCGCGTACACGCTGCTTTCGGACGCCGATCTCCTCTCGATGCGCGCCTGGCTCGCAACCGTGCCGCCCGTGCGCACCGCGAGGCCGCGCAACGCGCTCTCGTTTCCCTTCGACCAGCGCTGGCTGATGACGCTGTGGAATCTGTTCAATTTTTCGCCGGGACGCTTCGTTGCCGATCCGTCGAAGAGCGCGGAGTGGAATCGCGGGGCGTATCTCGTCGAGGGGCTCGGGCATTGCGGCGAGTGCCACACACCGCGCAACTGGCTCGGCGGACTGGACCGGAGTGAGCGGCTCGGCGGCGCGACGATCGCGGGCTGGCAGGCAGGCAACCTCACGCCCGAGCGCGTGGCGGGCATCGGCGCATGGCGCGACGACGAACTGCTGCGCTTTCTGTCGACGGGCGCGGCGCCCGGCCGTGCCTACGCGCTCGGACCGATGGCGGAGGTCGTCGCCACGAGCACGCAATTTATGACGACCGCCGATCTGCGCGCGATGATCACGTATCTGCGCGCCGTGCCGCCGGTCGCGGTGAAGGCGGCGCGCGTGCGCACGAGCTTCGGCCGGCCGGCACGCACGGACATCACGGCGCTCGACAGCGACGGCGCACGGCTCTACGCGGCCGCCTGCGCGAGTTGTCACGGCGTGACGGGCGAGGGTGGCAAGTCGTTTCCCTCACTCGTGCACGACAGCGTGACCGGCGCACTTGGCATCGCGACGACGAACAATCTCGTCCTCGTGATCCTGCACGGCGTGAATCGTCAGACGCGCGACGCCCATGCCCAGATGCCGGCGTTCGGCGCGCAACTGACGGACGAAGAGATCGCGGCGCTGGCCAACTTCATCACGCGCCAGTTCGGCGATCCAAGCGCAACGACCGATGCAAAAACGGTCGCGCGGCTGCGCGCGATAGCGCAATAAATACGGGTTGAATCGACGGCGCGCAGCAGCTTTTACGCGCGTATCCAGAGCGCCGGTAACGCCCGTGTAACGAGTGTCCATACGGCTTGCAGATTGCTTGCAAAAGCGAGCCAGGCCTCACACCTTGTCATTGAGCAGCGCTATCATCGGCGCATGAATGGTCCTACCTATCCTATCGTTTGCAGGCATCCCGCCAATGATATCGGCCGCGATTTCGTGGTCGGCGATCTGCATGGCTGCATGGATGCGCTGCGCTATCTTCTGCACGAAATCGGCTTCGATGGTGCGCGGGACAGGCTGTTCTCCGTCGGCGATCTGGTCGATCGCGGCACCGACTCGCTCGCGGCCATCGATCTCATCGACAAGCCGTGGTTCTATCCCGTGCTCGGCAATCACGAGGATTCGCTGATCTCGGTCGCGACCGGCACGATGCGCCGTCAGTCGTGGTACGCGATCGGCGGCGCGTGGGCAGACGCGATTCCCGACGATCAACTCGCCGTGCTCGCGGCGCGGCTCGCGAAGTTGCCGCTCGTGCGCATCGTCGGCGAAGGTGAACGGCGCTTCAACGTGCTGCATGCGGAGTTTTTCGGCAACGACGCCGAACTCGACGCCGGCGATTTCCATGAAGACGTGCGCACGCAGATTCTGTGGGGCCGCGCCCTCGCGCTCGGTCAGGCGGACCCGCAGCAACAGCTCGGGCTGTCGCCGACCTACTGCGGCCATACGCCGACGCGCGCCGTGAAGCAGATCGGCTCGCAGATTTACATCGATACGTGCGCGTTCGCGCCGGAAGGCCGTCTCACGATCGTTCAGGCCGGCACCGAAGAGCGCTGGTCCGTGAAGGAGCGCTGGGCCGCCTCCGAGGGCGCGCGGGAGCTTGCGCTGCCCTGACGTCCGCCACGGCTTCGCCCAGGCGGCACGCGCGTTGCTCGGTGCTTCGCCATGAATCGAACGTCAACCAGGCGAGGCGCGCGGTGGCGAGAACGAGAACGAGCGACGAGACAGGCGGCGGATCCGGCGACGCACGGACGGGCGCCTTGCAGGGCTGCCCCGAGGATTTGCCGCCGGGCCTGCGCTACATGGACGATTCGCGGCGCGGCTACACGCGCGAGTGGATCGACGGGGCGTTCGCGTACTTCAACACGCAAGGCAAGCGAATCGATGACGAAGCCGAGATTCGCCGCATCAATGCGCTCGCCATTCCGCCCGCTTATACCGATGTCTGGATCTGCCCCGACTCGCGCGGACATCTCCAGGCGACGGGGCGCGATGCGCGCGGGCGCAAGCAATATCGCTATCACCCGCAGTGGCGCGAAACCCGCGACGCCAACAAGTACGAGCGCATGCTCGCGTTTTCCGTCGTGCTGCCGAAGCTGCGTGCGCGCGTTACGCGCGATCTGTCGCTCGACGGCATGCCGCGCGACAAGGTGCTCGCGACCGTCGTGCGTTTGCTCGACACGACGCTCATTCGCGTGGGCAGCGAGGAATACGCGCGCGAGAACCGCTCATACGGGCTGACGACGTTGCGCAAGCGCCACCTCAAAGTGTCGGCGGGAACGTTGAGGTTCAGGTTCCGCGGCAAAAGCGGCATCGAGCACGATGTCGCGGTGAGCGACGCGCGGGTTGCGCGCATCGTCAAGCGGTGCATGGACTTGCCGGGACAGGATCTGTTCCAGTATCTCGATGCGGACGGCACGCGCCACTCGGTCTCTTCATCCGACATCAACGATTATCTGCGCGAGATCACGGGTGCGGACTTCACCGCGAAGGACTATCGCACGTGGGCCGGCAGCGTGTTCGCGCTGGCGGCGCTCAGGCGGCTGAAATGGGAGACCGTGACGGAGGCGCGCAGGCATGTCGTCGGCACGATCAAGGAAGTCGCGCAACTGCTGCGCAATACGCCTGCCGTATGCCGCAAATGTTATGTGCATCCTGCCGTGATCGACGCATTCGAGGCCGGCGAGCTTGCCGAGACGATGCCCGCGTCGCGCCGCCGCGGACTCAGGACCGACGAGGCCGCGCTCGCCATCTTCCTCGAGAAGGAAGCGAAACGCCGCACGCGCGAGGCGGCCCGCAAGAACCGCAAGGGCGAGGCGATGAACGACACGCGCCTGACCCGGCTGCTCTCGGAATCGAGCCGCAAGGCGCGCGCCGGCGGGCTCAAGGCGAGCGGCAAGAACGCGGCATCGCAGGCGCTGGAGCATGTCGCGAAGAAGCCGGCGGGGAAGGCTGCGCGCCCGGCGTCGAAGAAGCTCGCGCGCACGCGGACCGAGACGGCGATAGCGATCCGCTGAAGCGTGTGAAACGTTTGCCCGCTCAGCCGACCTGGTTCAGCTCGAAGACATAATCGATCGCCTCGCCGTTCCAGTTGTATTCCAGATACGCCGCGTGCCGGCAATCACGCAGCATCGTCGTGCGAAAGGCGGCGAGACATTCGCCTTGCGGATCGCGCACCGATGGATACACGATTCCCGGCGCGCTCGCCGTGCGCACTGCGCGTCCGAGCGCCTTGCCCGGGCCGTAGTCGTCCGGTGCGAGAATGCGCGCATCGAGGCCGGCCCGCTCGATCGCGTCGCCGCGCAGATCGACGACTTCGCCGTGCGCCATCACCGTATAGAGGCGCATCTGCTGGCGTAGCGGAGCCTCGTTCGTCGCCGCGAGAAAGAGCCCGGCGTGATAGCGCGTTTCAGCGATCGCGGTCTGCCGTTCGCGCCCGCAATAGAACACGCCGTAGCTGCCGTCGGAGAAGCGGCTGCCGTTCGGATTCAAATGCGTGAACGCGGCCATGATCGGCCCGCAGCCCGGCCCGAAGCAGCGTTCGTCCGGCGGCACGAGATCGAGTTCGCCGATTTCGGTGCGCAGGCGGTCGTTGGTCATCGCCTCGAGCGCATAGAGTGCTTCGAAATCCTGCGGCGAGGCGACGCGGTCGAACAGGTTGACGGCCGGAAAACGCGTGGGAATCACGCGATACGCGGGCGACCAGTCGATGAGGCTGTGCGGCCACTGTTCGCGCCAGTTCGATGTGTCCTTGCGAAATGCAATTCCCATCACGCCCAGCCGCCTCGCATCGCGTCGAGGTATTGGCGCACGGCGACGAGATCGCTGATATTGCCCGCCAGGAGGCGGTCGATCGCTGGATGTCCACCGAAGGGCGGCGCGGCGTTGGGACGGCGGATCCAGGTATCGGCGGCTTTCGGGTCCGGCAAAAGGATCTGGAGCGCCTTGTAGATGCCGAGAATCAGCGAGAGGCGCTCCAGGGTGTCGCGCCCGAGCCGCGCGGATTGCGGCGCGGCCTTCCATTTGAAGAAGGTGGAACGCCCCGGGGAGCCGAGCAGCGTGATCTGCTCTTCGGCCGATAGCTCCCAGTCACGGGCGATGTTGAAGAACGCGCGTAAGCCGGCGGCGGAAAGATCGCTCGAATCGAGCGCCGGACGCGGCGCCGGGGCGCGAGCCGGCGAGTGTTCGGCGCGTGCGGCGTTAGACATGTCGTTAAGTCTCCAAAGGAACTTGTTGTAGATGTTAGTCCACATTTGGATTAATACAAGCATGCCATGAATGTTTTTACTCGCGGCGCCGGATCAGGCGTCGTCATCGGTCGGACCGTAGCGGCGGCCGGGCACGTGGGATTTGAGCGCGTCGGCGATCTGCGAGGGCGTGCAATCGGCGGGGAGCACACGGCGCTGCACGCGCTGATCGTTCTTCAGCACCCATTCGACCATGCGATAAGCCGGTCCCCACGGCGGTTCGACCGGCAGGGACAGGCGGCATTCGCGCAGCGTGAGCGCGTACTGTTTTCGCATCGTCGGTGCGAGATTGGCAAAGCTTCGGCGCGCGGCGGTGTTGGCTGACATGGCACATTCCTCACGGTGATGATCCGGCCGTCCGATACGGGGCGGCGGCAATTGAGCCGGATCGCGAGACGAGTGTGTCGGGCAAGAATTAAGGGCGACTTAATCGCGAGCGGCGCCGCATCGAGGCGCGGCGAAATGTCGCCCGACGTCCTGCGGGCGCAGGTCAAGAGGGGCTTCGGCATTTTCACCACGTCGCATATCGCCTGTTTGCCGGGGCGACGGCTTACTGTATATTCGTACAGCTTGTCTGCAACAGGGAGCTTGCCGATGATTCCACGCAACGATCCGCTCGAAGCGGCTGCGCTCGAACGTTTCATGCGCGCGACGCGCGCGGTCAACGCGGCGTTCGACGCCACACGAGGCGAGTCCGATTTCATCCAGGACGGGCAGTCCGTCGCGCGCTCGCTCGAGCGTCTCGACGCCGCGTTGCACGAACTGGAAACATCCGAGCAGTCGCTCGACGCCATTCTCTCGCGCAGAGCGGGCCACTAACCGTTGGAGCGAATCACTTGAAGCGCGTATTCCTGATCGTCGTTCTTCTGGTCGGCTCGTCGTCGCTTTTCGCGGCTGAGCGCTACACGGAAGTCTGGAATCCTCCCGAAGCACAGTCCGTCAAAGGCAAGAGCAAGACGCACGCGGCCGCGCAGACCGCGGCGAGGAAAAAGCACAAGAGCGCGACTTCAGTGAAGCAGGTCGCGGACAAGGCCGCCATCGAGCAGCCGTCCGTGGCGCCGCGTCCGAAGACAGCGTCGCGAAAGCCGGCCGAGCCGGTCATTCCGCGCAAGATCGAGCCGAACGGCCAGGTGATGCGGGTCTGAACGCGTGAACAGGCACGGATGATAAAAAGGGGCGCCCTGACGGAGCGCCCCTTTTTTTGCGCGGCTGAACACGCCGCGCTGCGTTATATCCGGCCCATCAACAACAGAACGATCACCACGATCAGCACGACGCCCAGAATCCCGCTCGGCCCGTAGCCCCAACTGCGGCTGTGCGGCCAGGAAGGAATGGCGCCGATCAAAAGCAGGATCAGGATGATCAGCAGTATGGTTCCGATCGTCATTCGACTTCTCCTTATTCAAATGACCGCGGGACGGATCGGCATCCGGCGCAGCCTCCCAACCGTCATCGACAGTCATGCGCCAGGGGAGCGGCGGCTCGCGGCCACCGGCACGATCAGTTTTGCGATCGACGACAGCACTAGAGCAATGGCCGTGCCAGTGGGCTCGAAAGACCGTGATACAAGGCGGCCGGCGTGTCGAAGGATCGTCAGCGTGAGCAGACGATTGTCGAAAAGGAGACGCGAAACGAAGCGGGATCGGCAAAACTTGCACAGCGCTGGAAAGCCCTTCGACGGGCGTTCGGGCGCGAGGTCATCGCCGGAAAGATCAAAAGATGCCGCGGAACGCCCAGAACAGCAGGCCAGCGAGCGCGATCGACACCGGCAACGTCAGAATCCACGCGAGCGCGAGGCTGCGCACGGTCCGCCATTGCAAACCGGAACCGTTCGCGGCCATCGTGCCCGCAACCCCCGATGACAGCACGTGCGTCGTGCTGACCGGCAGGCCGTAGACATCGGCGGCGCCGATGGTCAGCATTGCGACGAGTTCCGCCGACGCGCCTTGCCCGTACGTCAGATGTGTCTTGCCGATGCGCTCGCCGACCGTCACGACGATGCGCTTCCAGCCGACCATCGTGCCCAGACCGAGCGCGACCGCGACAGCGACCTTCACCCACGTCGGAATGAACTTGGTCGCGTGGTCGAGCTGCTTCTTGTAGTTGCCGAGCACGGCGTCATCGTCCCTGGAGAATGCGGGCGCCTTCTGCTTTTCCATGATGCGCAGCGCTTCGGACGCGATGTACATCTCATTGCGCACATTGCGGACGTTGCCCTGCGGAACGTCGGCGATCGTCTGGCTCGGCCGGACCTGCGTTTCGATCGAACCGACCACCGCCTTCAGCGACGCGACCGTGTCCGGCGCGAGTGTCTTCGTCTGCACGTACTTCTCCACCTGGCCGCGTGCGTCGGCCGCGGGCGAAACACCGTTGCTGTAGCGCTGCAGCACATCGGACGCGCTGTGGCTCACCGCGACGAAGGTCTGCGTTTCGCCCGCCGTCATGGCCTTGTTGAGCGCGTAGGCGGTCGGCACGGTGCCGATCAGGATCAGCATGATGAGGCCCATGCCCTTCTGGCCGTCGTTGGAACCGTGCGCGAACGACACGCCCGTGCAGGTGAGAATCAGCAGACAGCGGATCCAGAACGGCGGCGGGGTGTTCTTCTCCGGCTCCTTGTAGAGCGCCGGCACGCGGACGACGAGCTTCAGCACGTAGAGCAGGAAGCCCGCGAGAATGAAGCCGACGATCGGCGAAAACAGCAGCGACTTGCCGACCGACATCGCCTGGGTCCAGTCGACGCCCGACGTGCCGTTCGTGCCGTGCAGCATCTGGTTCATGAGGCCGACGCCGATCACCGAACCGATCAACGTATGCGAGCTCGACGAAGGAAGGCCGAGCGCCCACGTGCCGAGGTTCCAGATGATCGCCGCGATCAGGAGCGCGAAGACCATCGCGAAGCCCTGCGAGCTGCCCACGCCGATGATCAGCTCGACCGGCAGCAGTTGCAGGATGCCGAACGCGACGGCGCCGCTCGAAATCAGCACGCCGATGAAATTCCATGCGCCCGACCAGACAACCGCTAAGTTTGGCGTCAAAGAGTGCGTGTAAATTACGGTGGCAACCGCATTCGCGGTGTCGTGAAAGCCGTTGACGAATTCGAAGCCGAGCGCGATCAGCAGCGCGATGCCGAGCAGGATGTACGGAAACACCGACGATTCCCGCACCGGCGCGAGATCTTCGAGCAGATGCAGGACGCAGTACACGGCGCCCGCGCCGATGGCGATCAGAAAAAGCAGCAGCGCGAGCCGCTGCCCGAGCGTGCGTCCTTCTCGTGCTTGGGGAAAGGCGATCTGGTTCATGTCGCGTCCTTGGGTGACTTGCACGGGGGTATCGGAAGGTGGAGAGCAGATGAGAAGCGTTTCAGACGCTCAAAAGGCCATGTTTCCCGCAGCGTGTGTCGATTTCATGAATCGGGAAACATGAGCCTTTCGTATGAATTGACGGGCGGCGCGAAGCCGCTCCGGGAGACTTCATGACGATGTGGGTCGAGGTAACGCTGCAAGCGATTCGATCGGACGACGGGTCCATCGGCGTGCTCGCAGAGGCGTTGCAGCGTGTCGCCGCGTTCGCGGGCGCGACGCCCCGCTCGACGCGCCTCACCGCGCGCGAGATCGCGCTGAAAGCGCCGGGCTGGCGGCTGTCGGTGGAGACGCTGGAGGGCGCGCGCACGCTGTGCGCCGTGCAGACCGAAGGCGCGCCGATGCCCGGCTTCGTGCGTTACCGGACTTTCGCGCGGCCTGCGGGCGAGGATCTGACAGCGTCGCTGATCGAATTCGCGCAAGCCGATGAAGCGTTGCACGGACCGCTCGCCAGGGCGTATCGCCATGTGGACGCGGGAACAGCCGCGACGCCCGACGGCGAGGCGCCTGACGTTCCGGCCCCCGAAGTCGAAGTGGAGCGCATCGAATGGCGCATCGATGCGAGCGGCGCGGACATCCTCGCGACGCTCGAAACGTCCGTACAGGCGCTGCCGACATTGCGGCTCGCGGCGCCGTCGGTGAACGGTGCGCTCGATGCAGTTTTCCGCGTCGCGGGCGAGGTGCTCGACGCCGCGCCCTTTTGCATCGCGCCGGATGACGAGCACGCGTCGCAAGCGCAGCCGGTGCATGCGGCGAAGCTCGATCTTCCGCGCACCGCGACGCGCCGCGAAGCGTTCGTCGCCATCGCGGCATCGGTGGCCGGGCAGTGGTTCGGCAACGCGGACGCATCGCGCGCAGGTCTAGGCGACGAGCACGTGCATCAGTTGCGTGTCGCCCAGCGGCGGCTGAAGACACTGCTGAAACTTTTTCGTGGCTATGTCGACGATGCCTGGAACACGCGCGTTGCGCCGGATCTCACATGGTTCGGCGACCTGCTCGCCGATGCGCGCGACTGGGACGTGTTCACCGACAAGACGCTGCCCGCCTACGCGGAATCGGACGACAGCGCCGAGCGCTGGCAGGCGCTGATCGCCGCCGCCGACGCGAAGCGCCGCGTCGCGCGGGACAAGGTGCGCGATGCGCTCGCGTCGAAGCGGTACGCGCGTCTCACGCTCGCGTTCGTCGAATGGCTCGCTCGCTTCGCCTCCCAAGAGGACGCGTCGCCGACGCGCTTCGTCAGCTATGCCGAAAAGCGCATCCGCAAGGACTACCGGCGCATCGCGCATGTGCCCGATCTCGCGTCGCTCGAAGCGCATGAGCGGCATCGTGTGCGCATTCATGCCAAGCGGCTGCGCTATGCGCTCGAATTTTTCCGCTCGGTCACGTCGCGGCGCACGCGCACGCACACCGCGAAGCTGCTCGGCGAGCTGCAGACGGTACTTGGCGAAGCGAACGATGCGGCTGTCGCAGCCGACCGGCTCGCGTCCATTCCGGAGGCCAGCGATTATCAGCGCGGGTTCGCGCGGGCGTGGGGCGCGGCGTCGGCAAGGAAGGACGCGCAGGAGGGCGAGCGGCTGCTTCGGTCGATGCGTCGTCCGCGTGTGAAGGCGTCGATATAAGCCGCCACCCGTTCATTGACCCGCATGGCCACAGAGGGCGACAGATGAATAAAACAGCACGGCCGAACGTGCGCGACCCGCTGGCACTCGGCGGCTCCGTATGGCTGCGTAGCGGCACTCAGACGCTCGGCGGCGCGGCGCGCATCGGGCTTCTCGCCGCGATTCGGGACTCGGGATCGATCACCGCCGCGGCGAAGGCCGTCGGCATGAGTTACAAGGCCGCGTGGGACGCCGTCGACACCATGAACAACCTGGCCGGCGAGCCGCTCGTGACGAGCGCAACCGGCGGCAGGGGCGGCGGGGGCACGGTGCTCACGCCCGCCGCGCTGCGGCTCATCGAGACGTACCGCGCCATCGAACGCGAGCATCGAAAATTTCTGGAACGGGCGGGCGCGGCGATCGAAGGCTTCGCCCATGACTGGCAGCTGATCGGGAGACTTGGGATGAAAACGAGCGCGCGCAACCAACTGGCCGGCAAGGTAACGAAAATCACGCGTGGTGCCGTCAACGATGAAATCGAGCTCGGCTTGGCAGGCGGCCAGACGATCGTCGCGGTCGTCACGCACGAAAGCACGCAAGCGCTGGGGCTCAAGGAAGGCAGCGACGCGTTCGCGCTCATCAAGGCGTCGTGGGTCATGCTGATGGAAGACACGAATGCGAAGCTGTCGGCGCGCAATCAGTTGCGCGGCACGGTCGCCAGCGTGACGAAGGGCGCGGTGAACGCGGAAGTGTCGCTGGCGCTCGACGGCGGCACCACCATCACCGCGATCATCACGAATCAGAGCGCCGATACGCTCCGGCTCGCGCAAGGTCAGGCGGCCGTGGCGGTGATCAAGGCGTCGAGTGTGATCATCGGCGTGAACGATTAAGCAGCACGCACTGCGACGCCGGCGGCCGTGTCACGCGGCCGCGCGTTGATCCGGCGGCAATTCGGTGCGGCGATCCGGCGCGCGGTAAATCTTCGCCTTCCAGCTCGCCCGCACGTAGGGACGCTCGTGGCCCGACAGCCCGAGCGCGATTTCCGTGATCCAGTGCTGCGTCGGCACGGGCACGCCATGCAAGGCCGCGACGACCGCCGCGAGACTTGCGGCGACGGGCGCCGGCGCGAGCTTGCCGGACTCGGCGCGCCACGCGGCCCACACGAACGCGAGCGCGACCACCGCGCCGAGGGCGCAGCCCGCCACCACTTCGGAGACGGAATGCGCGTCGAGCACGACTCGCGACACGCCGACCCACACGCCCAGCGCCAGCCCCAGCGCGACGCCGATAGCGCGCATCGCGCCACGCGCGGGCAGCAGCGCGACGAAGATCGCGACCGGCAGAACCGCCGTCGACATCAGCGCGTGTCCGCTGATGCCGGTGAAATCGAGATGACGCACACCGATTCCCCAGCCGATGAACGCGATCTTGCTCAACGCGACGAGGCCGCTCGCGGCGCCGAGCAACGCGAGCCAGGCGCCTGCGTATTTCCAGCGATAGCCGAGCGCGAGCCACGCGGCGACGATGAGCGCCACCGGGCCCATGACGCCGACACTGCCGAGCGCAGTGACGAAAATCCAGGCGGAAGAAGGAAAGTCCACGTTCATAGATGTTTTTGGGAATGAGGGTTGCTGCAGTGCGGCAGACACGACGAAAACGGCAGGCCCCGCTCAAAGCGCTTCTGACACGACGCCGCAAATCCTCCTCAGTATAACGATTGGGAAGATGCTGAATTATGCGACATTCCGCAAAGAAAGCTGCTTGTTACAGCGGGTAACTTCCGTTTAAGTTCGTCTTTTTTGTTGAAATTACGTTAATTTATCCCGACATGTAAGTCGAGGATGCGCGCCATCTAGCCGGTTTGATGTTATTGTGCATCGCACAACGGGCGCGATTTCGCCGCGCCATCCGATTGCATGTTTGTGGAGGACCCAGCCCAATGTCAAAAAGCCTTACCAAGCTCTGGCTGCGCGGCTTGAGACGTCTGGTCACCAGCCAGGTGGACGCAATTCGCACACCGAAGCCCCGGGCCGCGGCCAAGCCCGCACGCGCCAAGACCGTAAAGTCGAAACTGAAGCCCGGCACGGCCGCGAAAGCGGCTGGGGCGCCTCGCGCCAGCGCGCGCCCGGCTGCGCGCGAATCCCGAGTGCGGCCGCGCGCGTCGGCTTGGGCGCGCGGGAAATGGGCGCGCTCGTATCACTCGGCGCCGCCTACGGCCGGCCGTTTCGTGAATCACATGGCTTACGCGCTCTACATGCCGCCGAAAGCCGGGACAGAACCGATGCCGCTCGTCGTGATGCTGCATGGCTGCAAGCAGAATGCCGACGAATTCGCGCAGGGCACACGCATAAATCTGCTTGCCGACAGATATGGTTTCGCCGTGCTGTACCCCGAGCAGTCGAAGCACGATCACGCGCATCGCTGTTGGCGCTGGTATGACGATTCTGGGAACGGAGGCGGCGGTGAGGCGGCGTCGGTCGTGTCGCTGGTGAATGCGGTCGTCGAACAGCACGATCTGGATCCGGAGCGCGTGTATGTCGCGGGGATGTCTGCCGGTGCAGGACTCGCGGCGTTGCTCGCCGTGCGTTATCCGCACGTGTTCGCTGCTGTCGGTCTGCATTCGGGCGTGGTTTTCGGCGAGGCGCGCTCGGCCATCGGTGCAATGGATGTGATGCGTCGCGGCGCGCGAAGCGATCCCGTCGCACTGATCGACGCCGCCGTCGACGTGCGCGAATATCCCGGCATGCCGGCGATCATCGTGCACGGTGAGCTGGATTCAGTGGTGACGGCCGCGAACGCCGCACAACTGGCGAAGCAGTTTCTGCGGCTGAACGGTTTCATCGATGCCGCGGGCAATCGCCGTGCGGGCGAAGCGCGCGAGGAAACGCATCCGGACGGCGTCGTGACGGACTACTTCAAGAACAGCCGACGCGTGGTGAAGACATCGATCGTGCGGGGCCTCGGGCACTCATGGGCCGGTGGCGACGATACCGTCGCTTTCCATTCGTCGAAGGGACCGGATTCCGCCGCGGTCATGTGGGAGTTCTTCAAACACCAGCGACGTCCGAGCGAGGCTGCCCGCGATGCGTTCGTTGCCTGAAGGCCACCGGCCGGCGTTTCGAATGTTGCAAATTAGTCTTTAGTTTCAGTGTTCTAGCAGATAGGGCTGGTGTTGGATCAGGGATTACCCTATAATCGGCTTCATAGGTAGTTACCCCAGTATCCAAGCGAGGTTCACCATGTTCCTGATCAGCCGCATTTTCCTGTTTCTCACCAAGACCGCTGACGAGCGCGATCGTGCGCGCGACGACGCCTATCTCGCCGAAGCAACAGACATCTACGATCTCGAATATCGTATGAAGAAGCTGGACCAGCGGGCGACCGCGCGTCACCCGTCGTGGATGTCGAACTAAGTCATCAGTTTCAGGCGCCGGATTGTTCGGCGTTGTTGTGCGAATCGGATGTGAAAATGCCGGCCTGTGGGCCGGCATTTTCGTTCGTACGCGCGCTGGATCAAACTACTTTGACGCGCACGTCCACATTGTTTCGCGTTGCGTTCGAGTACGGACAGACCTTGTGTGCGGCGTTGACCAACGCCTGGGCCTCCGTCGCATCGAGACCCGGCAGCGCGATGCGCAGTTCGATGTCGAGTTTGAAGCCGCCCGCATCGTTCGGACCGACGCCGACATCGGCCGTCACCGTCGTTTCGACCGGAACCGCGCGCTTTTGCTGGCCTGCGACGAATTTCATCGCCGAAAGGAAGCAAGCTGAATAGCCTGCGGCGAAGAGTTGCTCCGGGTTCGTTCCCGGCGCGCCCGAGCCGCCGAGTTCTTTCGGCGCGCTCAGTTTCACGTTCAATTGCTCGTCCGAGGAAATCGCGCGTCCATCGCGTCCGCCGGTGCTCGTCGCCGTTGCCTTGTACAGAATGCTCATCGTTTCGCTCCGTGGGTTTCAGTTGTCAGATTGATATTGCGTCCACCACGGCATAAATATATCGCGCTAATTATTAGCGTGCAAATTAAAATATCGCAATTGACCGCTTAGCGAATCGCTATCGCTGCATATTTAGCGCCCCAGATATTCGTTAATTGAGGCCCGCAGCCGCACGAGATCGCCGCGTAAGCGCAGCATCGCGTCGATGTCGGAGCCTGACGCGCAGTAGATTTCGGTTGGAATCGCCTGGGCAGACTGGCGCAGAGCCCGGCCGACATCGGTCAGGCGGATATAGACCTGGCGCTCGTCCTCCACCCCACGCACGCGCTCGACATAGCCTTGCGCTTCGAGGCGTTTGAGCAGCGGCGTCATCGTCGCGGAATCGAGCGAGAGGCGCGCGGCGATTTCCTTCACGGTGAGATCGTCGGCTTCCCAAAGCACGAGCATCGCCAGATATTGCGGATATGTCAGTCCGAGCTTTTCCAGCAGCGGCTTGTACGCTTTCGTCATCGCGAGCGATGTCGAATAGAGCGCGAAGCACAGTTGTTCATCGAGTTCGAGCGGAATCACGGGCAAGGCGTCGGGCGAAGTCATGGCGAAGGCGCGGCGGGAAGGCCGGGGCGGCCGATGCGGTTAGTGTACGTGCAATGCTTCACGCGCGAAGAATCGCCGTGCCCGTTCGATCCGCCGCAATCGCTCAGGCGTTGGGCGTGCCGGGCGCGTCTGGAATGTCCGGCGAGTCGGCAGACTTCACACCGAAGCAGCCGCGATAGGTCGCGTAGAACGAGCAATACAGCGCAGTCGTGACGATGATCGACGCGGGCATCAGCACCGCGAGCGCCATTTCCTGACCCGCGCCGAGCGCCTGCATCAGCGCGGTCAGGCCGAACGACACCGCGAGCGCGATTGCGATCCACAGCACGCCGTAGTAAATGAACGCGCCACGGTTGCGCCAGCACGACACCAGGCTGAAGAACAGCGCCTTCGCGGGCGGCACGTCGTGCCACGCGACGAGGATCGGCGCGAACCAGAACAGCATCGCGACCGGGATATAGCACGCCATCGCGACGAGCACCGCGAGGGGGCTGAAGCTCGCGGCGACCGTTTCCGGATCGCCGCTCGGGCCATCGCCCATCATGATGCTGAGCAGCGTGCCGCCGTCCACGAGTGCCGATGACGCGAAGATCACCGCCATCGCGACGATATACAGCGCGCCCAGCGCCAGCAGCCGCCGTGCGACGACGCTGCCGTACGAACGGAATCCGTCGACGAGAATGGTGGGCCAGACGGGCTTGCCCGCGATCGTGTTGCGGCACGCCGCCATGAAGCCGACCGCGATGCCCGGGATGAAGAGCAATGGCAGGAGCGGGCCGACGAGCGGCACGCGCGAGATCAGCGTCATCACGAACAGGTAGGCGAAGAACACCGTGAGAAACGCAAACGGGTTGCGGCGGAACAGCCAGATGCCCTGACGGAACCACACGTAGCCGGTCTTGGCGGGAACTTCGATCAGTCGCATGTCGCTAGGTTATCGGTTGACTTGAGAAGCGGCTTTGACGCGTTCGCGCAGAATGCGTTCGAAGTGGCCGGGATCGTGCGCGTTCAGCAACTGTGCCTCGCGCGGGCGATAGAAATCGAAAAGGCGCGAGACCCAGAAGCGCATCGCGCCGGCGCGCAGCATGTCGTTCCAGTGACGCTCCTCGGCGGGCGTGAACGGTCGAACGGTCTGATATGCGCGCAGCAACGCGTCGACGCGCGCGGGATCGAGCACGCCCGTCGCGAGGTCGATGCACCAGTCGTTCACGGTCACGGCGACGTCGAAGAGCCACTTGTCGACGCCCGCGAAGTAGAAATCGAAGAAACCGCCCAGCCGCGCATGCTCGCGTCCGGGAGCGAACAGCACGTTGTCGCGGAACAGATCGCAATGACACGGGCCGTCGGGCAGCGACGCGTAATCCGCCGAGCCGAAGAACGCCGCCTGATGCGCAAGCTCGCTTTCAAACAGGTCGCGCTGCTCGCCGCTCAGGAAATCGACGATCGACGGCGCCTTCTCGTGCCACCACGAAAGGCTGCGCAGATTCGGCTGATGCTGCGAAAAATCGCGTCCCGCGAGATGCAGCCGCGCGAGCATCTGCCCGACTTCGATGCAGTGCGCGGGCGCTGGCTGAAGCTCGGGTGCGCCTTCGAGCTTCGTCACGACGCTCGCCGGCTTGCCGTGCAGCATGCCGAAGAGCGAGCCGTCGCGGCGCGGCATCGGGTCGGGCACGGGCACACGATGCGACGCCAGATGCTGCATCAGATCGAGATAGAACGGCAACTGCGTCGCCGTGAGATTCTCGAAGATGGTGAGCACGTAGTCGCCGTGCGTCGTCGTGAGAAAGAAGTTGCTGTTCTCGATGCCCGACTGGATGCCACGAAATTCGACGACATCGCCGAGATCGTAGTCTTGCAGCCAGTCGCCGAGATCGGCGTTGGTGACGGGAGTGAAGACGGCCATGCAGGAAAACGTCGGTCAGGTTGGACGGCCAGGAAGTGGCCTGTGAACGGTGGCGCCGCGCGAGGAGCCACGGTGCCGCGACCCGCCCGGCTGGAGCGGGTCCGGGAGCGATACGGGATCAGTAATGCAGGTTGATCGAGGGCAGGCGCGTGCTCGCCTTGCCGTTGTCACGCACTTGCGGCGAAGTGTCGGCCGGGGCGCTCATCTGGTAGCGCGTGCCGAAATTCGAATGCACATCGATTTCGACGGGTTTGCCCTTGTCACGAAATTCGGTGATTTCGGTGCCGTTGGTGCTCAGTTCGTGATAACTCGGCGTGCGCGGCGGCGAAATCTCGACTTTCGAGCTGACATTCGCGGGCGGACGATTGATGGATTTGAGATCGGGAAGGCCCGCGGCTTCTTCCGGCGACATTTTCTGGGTCGCCGGTTGAGGTGCCGCGTTTGCGGCTTGCTGCGCCGGCTGCGCGAATGCGCAGAAGCTTGCTGCGGCGAGGACTGCCGCGGCGGCGGCGCAAAGGTGCGGCTTCATGATGGTTCTCCAGGCGATGGCCGGATTCTAACAAAACGGTTGCCGACTCAGTGATCCACGCTGGGCCAACGCCTTATTTTGCGCTGGTTTCGCGAAATTTGACTCCACGAACCAAAAAGGTGTTGCGAGGTGTGATTGCACGCACTCACATGCAGACGGACTTCATGGTTCGCGCATTCTTCCGTGTTAATGTCGATTCACTACGAGGGCATTTGAAGAAAGACACAAGATCATGACAAACGACCGGACCCAGAGCACGCAAGGCACACCCGCCAACGATTTTCCGACCGAATCCTTCGAGGATCCCGCCGCGGCCGTCACGCGCCTTTCCGCGATCTATGAAGCGAATACCGCGTTCCTGCGCGACGCCTTCGCGCGCTATCGCCGCAACGAGCACTTCACGCATCGCGTCCGCGCGTGCTATCCGTTCGTGCGCGTGCGTACTGAACTGAATACGCAGATAGATTCGCGGCGCTCGTACGGCTTCGTGGCGGGTCCTGGCATCTATGAAACGACGCTCACGCGTCCCGATCTCTTCGGCGATTACTATCGCGAGCAATTGCGTCTGCTCACGAAGAATCATCACGTGGGCCTCGAAGTGGGCGTGTCCGCCCATCCCATTCCCATTCATTTCGCGTTCGCCGAAGGCATTCATCTCGAAGGCGATCTCGATCGGGACCGGCTGCTCGCGATGCGCAATATCTTCGATACACCGGATCTCGCGCTGCTCGACGATCGGATCGTCAACGGCACGTACGAGCCGGGCCCGGGCGAGCCGCATCCGCTCGCGCTCTTCACGGCGGCGCGTGTCGATTTCTCGCTGCATCGGCTGAGACACTACACGGCGACTTCGCCCACGCACTTCCAGAATTACGTGCTGTACACGAACTACCAGTTTTATATCGACGAGTTCGTGAAGCTCGGCCGGACGATGATGTCGCGCGCCGACGACGAGGAAACGCGCGCGTATCGCAGCGAGTATTCGTCGTTCGTCGAACCGGGCGATGTCGTCACGTACAACGCGAATCTCGGTGAACAGCCCGAGGAAGGCACGCCGTCCGCGCGCCTGCCGCAGATGCCCGCGTATCACCTGAAGCGCGCGGACGGCAGCGGCATCACGATGGTGAACATCGGCGTGGGGCCGTCGAACGCGAAGACGATTACGGATCACATCGCCGTGCTGCGGCCGCACGCGTGGATCATGCTCGGGCACTGCGCGGGTTTGCGTAACACGCAGCGTCTGGGCGATTACGTGCTTGCTCACGGTTATGTGCGCGAAGACCACGTCCTCGATGACGATCTGCCGCTGTGGGTTCCGGTGCCGGCGCTCGCGGAAGTGCAGGTTGCGCTGGAGCGCGCGGTCGCGCAGGTGACGAAACTCGAAGGCGTCGAGCTGAAGCGCGTGATGCGCACGGGCACGGTCGCGAGCGTCGATAACCGTAACTGGGAATTGCGTGATCACCGCGAACCGGTGCGTCGGCTGTCGCAGAGCCGGGCGGTGGCGCTCGACATGGAAAGCGCGACTATCGCGGCGAACGGGTTCCGTTTTCGCGTGCCGTACGGGACGTTGCTATGCGTGTCGGACAAGCCGCTGCATGGCGAACTGAAGTTGCCCGGGATGGCCGATCAGTTCTATCGAGCGCAAGTGGATCAGCACTTGCAGATCGGCGTTAAAGCGATGGAATTGCTGCGCGAGAACGGGTTGTCGAAGCTGCATTCCCGCAAGTTGCGAAGTTTTGCGGAGGTGGCGTTTCAGTAACGCCGCTTAATGACAGGAGGGCGGCGCAAGATGCCGCCCGCCAAGCGTTTATTGCTGCGCGCGCGGGGCCGCCAGCAGCCGGCTGTAGTTCATCCAGCCAGTGACAGGCGCTTCGGTGCCGTGAGACGGTGTACAGCCGGTCTGTTGGTCCAGTTCGGCCGGCGTGCAGTATGCCCCCTCGTAAGTGACGCGTACCCAAGGCGTATTCGCACCCGACGACTCGGTGACGTTGCGAATCGTTGACGTGTCGGCGTTCACTTTCGAATCTTTCGGCACGACGATGACGGCCGCGCACGTCGAGCCGGGGCACGAGCGCAGATTCATGTCGATGCCGCCCAGCCACATATCGATGACGCCGCGATCGCTCGGAACGGTGGAAGCGGGCGAGGTTTCGACGGGCTGCGAAGGCTGCGGCACAGGTGTCTTTGCCACAGTGAGCCTGCTGATCCTGTTCATATCGTCATTGCTGACTCGACGCACGAAGCCAAGTGTCTCCTGGTAACCATCGCTGCCGGTCATCGACAGGTTGTAGGCGGTGTGGTCGGTGTTCCACTGTTTGCGGATGGTGAGAATCTCTTCCTTGCCGCGCGCCACTGTGTTGACGTTGACCGTTCCCTCGCCGGGGTCCACGTCGCCCAAGGTGACGGCCAGCGGCGTGTCGCCCTGAAGGATTTGCAAGCGATTATCCGCGTAGTAGATCGTGGTCAGGCCGGGAGTCGCGGTCGGAGTCCATACGCCGGAGATGTCCTTGAGCAGCGCGATCCTGCCATCCTGGGCGGCGGAGGCTGGTACGGAATTCGAAGGGCTTTTCGATTGGTCGCAGGCGGCGAGCAGTGAGATGACCATGGCTGCGGCGGCGGCTAGCCGCAATGGTCGATTCGACAAATGTTTCATGTTGGGTCCGGGCTTGCCATTTCTGGCAAAGGCAACGGCGTTCCGATTGGCGCTATCTCGAAAAGCCAGATTTAATTAGTGAAAGCTATCGACAAACGCAAAAATCGACCGGTGCCAGTTGTCGTATGCGGGTGTCGATGGCGAGCGCCAAGACGCAGGGCTAACTGCCCGCGCGGGGCGCTAGGATACATTTCGGATAACTATATTTTGTGGAAATGTGTGATGCCGCGGCATTGCGGTGCCGGGATATGAGAAGCGCGCTACAACAATTTCAAGCTCAAAGGCCGTGTGCGCACACGGCCTTTCGCACGGTTGGTGCTACCGCGTCAAAGATAAAACATCCGATCCTCATCCGACTTGCTTTCCGCCGGCTGCTCGACCGAGTCTTCGCGGTCTTCATAGAACCGCAACACGGCATCCAGCACCTGATCCGGATCATCGATCACCTGCATCAGATCGAGATCTTTCGGGCTGATCACGCCGTTGGTAAGCAACGTGTTCTTGAACCAGTCGAGCAGCCCGGCCCAGAACTCCGCGCCGACGAGCACGATCGGCACGTGACGCGACTTCTTGGTCTGAATCAGCGTCAACACTTCGGCAAGTTCATCCAGCGTACCGAAGCCGCCCGGCATCACCACGACCGCATCCGAATTCTTCACGAACGTCACCTTGCGCGTGAAGAAGTGCCGGAAGCGCAGCGAGATATCCTGCCACTGATTGCCCGATTGCTCGTGCGGCAGTTCGATATTCAGACCCACCGAAGGCGACTTGCCCGCATGCGCGCCTTTATTGGCCGCTTCCATGATGCCCGGCCCGCCGCCCGATATGACGGCGAAGCCCGCGTCGGAGAATTTCTGCGCGATTTCGATCGTGAGCTGATAGTACGGCGACTCCGGTTTCAGACGCGCCGAACCATAGATGCTGATGGCAGGGCGAATCTCCGAGAGGTACTCGGTCGCCTCGATAAACTCTGCCATAATCGTGAACATCTGCCACGATGCGCGAGCCTTCTTGGCCGTCGCGCGCTCTTGATCTGCGAGTGATCGCAGACTCGGAATCACTTTTCTCTTGTTCATAATGCCTGAAGAACTAAGTCTTGAAGGTAAGACCCTGCTATTGGTCGACGGTTCTAGCTACTTGTACCGGGCCTACCATGCGATGCCGGACTTGCGAGGCCCCGACGGCGGGCCCACCGGCGCTCTGTATGGGATGATCAACATGCTGCGGCGCTTGCGGCGCGAAATCAATGCAGAGTATAGCGCGTGCGTATTTGATGCCAAAGGCAAGACTTTCCGCGACGACTGGTACGCCGAATACAAGGCCAACCGGCCCTCCATGCCGGAAGACCTCTCCAGACAGATCGAGCCTATTCACGTCGCCGTGCGCGCGCTCGGCTGGCCGCTCGTCATGATCGAAGGCGTCGAGGCCGACGACGTCATCGGCACGCTCGCAGTCGTTGCCGAGAAGCGCGGCATGAAGGTGATCGTGTCGACGGGCGACAAGGATCTGGCTCAGCTCGTGACGGATCATGTCACCCTCATCAATACGATGACCAACGAAACGCTCGACCGCGCCGGCGTGCTCGCGAAGTTCGGCGTGCCGCCGGAGCGGATCGTCGACTATCTGTCGCTCATCGGCGATACCGTCGATAACGTGCCGGGCGTCGAGAAGTGTGGCCCCAAGACAGCGCTCAAATGGCTCACGCAATACGAAACCCTTGATGGCATCGTAGAACATGCCGGCGAGATCAAGGGTGCGGTAGGAGACAATCTGCGCAAGGCTCTGGACTTCCTGCCGATGGCGAGAAAGCTCGTCACCGTGCACACGGAATGCGACCTCACTTCGCAGATCGAGTCGATCGACGGCACGCTCGTCACGCGTCCCGAGTCGCGCGACGAACTGCGCGACGTGTTCATGCGTCATGGCTTCAAGACGTGGCTGCGCGAAATCGACATCGCCGATGCGGTCGAAGGCCCCACCGATACGCCGCCTGCGGAAGTCACCGAAATCGTGCATCACTACGAGACGGTACAGACGTGGGAGCAGTTCGACGCCTGGTTCAAGCGCATCAACGAAGCGGAGATCACGTCCTTCGACAGCGAGACCACATCGCTCGATCCGATGACCGCGCAGATCGTCGGCATGTCGGTGTCGACCGAGCCCGGCCATGCGGCCTACATACCGGTCGCGCATCGCGGTCCGGATGCGCCCGAGCAGTTGCCGCGCGATGAAGTGCTCGCGAAGCTCAAGCCCTGGCTCGAAGACGCATCGAAGAAAAAGGTCGGTCAGCACCTGAAGTACGACGAGCAGGTGCTCGCCAACTACGGCATCGAAATGCGCGGCGTCGAGCACGACACGCTGCTGCAATCGTATGTGCTCGAGTCGCACCGGCCGCACGACATGGACAACCTCGCGTTGCGTCATCTCGGCGTGAAGACGATCAAGTACGAAGACGTCGCGGGCAAGGGCGCGTCGCAGATCGGTTTTGACGAAGTGCCGCTCGACAAGGCCTCGGCCTATGCAGCCGAAGACGCGGATATCACGTTGCGCCTGCATCACGCGCTCTACCCGCAAGTGGCGCAGGAGGAAGGCCTGTTGCATGTGTATCGCGACATCGAAATGCCGACGTCGCGCGTGCTGCGCAAGATGGAACGTAACGGTGTACTGATCGATCGCGAACGGCTCGATAAACAGAGCAACGAAATCGCCAAGCGTCTAATCGATTTGCAGGCGCAAGCCTATGAACTCGCGGGCGGCGAATTCAATCTTGGCTCGCCCAAGCAGATCGGCCAGATCTTCTTCGAGAAGCTGCAATTGCCGGTCGTGAAAAAGACGCCGAGCGGCGCGCCTTCCACCGATGAAGAAGTGCTGCAAAAGCTGGCGGAAGACTATCCGTTGCCGAAGGTGCTGCTCGAGCATCGCGGGCTGTCGAAACTCAAGTCCACCTATACGGACAAGCTGCCGCGCATGGTGAATGCATCGACGGGACGCGTGCACACGAACTATGCGCAGGCCGTCGCGGTGACAGGGCGCCTGTCGTCGAACGAGCCGAACTTGCAGAACATCCCGGTGCGCACGGGCGAAGGGCGGCGCATTCGTGAAGCGTTCATCGCGCCGCCGGGCCGCAAGATCGTGTCGGCGGATTACTCGCAAATCGAACTGCGCATCATGGCGCATATTTCCGGCGATGAATCGCTGATGCGCGCGTTCAAGGAAGGCGAGGACGTGCATCGCGCGACAGCATCCGAAGTGTTCAGCGTCACGCCGCTCGAAGTCGATAACGATCAGCGTCGCATCGCGAAAGTCATCAACTTCGGTTTGATCTACGGCATGAGCTCGTTCGGGCTCGCGTCGAATCTCGGCATCACGCGCGATGCGGCCAAGCTTTATATCGACCGCTATTTCGCGCGTTATCCGGGCGTAGCGGCGTATATGGAGAACACACGCATCAGCGCGAAGGCGAATGGCTTCGTCGAGACGGTATTCGGCCGGCGTCTGTGGCTGCCCGAGATCAACGGCGGCAGCGGGCCGCGCCGTCAGGCGGCGGAACGCGCCGCGATCAACGCGCCGATGCAGGGGACGGCCGCCGATCTCATCAAGTTGTCGATGATCGCGGTGCAGGACTGGCTCGAAAGTTCGGGCATCGGCGCGAAGATGATCATGCAGGTGCACGATGAACTCGTGCTCGAAGTGCCCGAGGAAGCGCTGCCCGAGGTCAGGAAGCGCTTACCTGATTTGATGTGCGGCGTCGCGAAGCTGAAGGTGCCGCTGGTGGCGGAAGTCGGTGTCGGCAACAACTGGGAAGAAGCGCATTGAGCGCGCGCTGAAATTCTTTGCGCAAGGCATATGCGGCGGATGTCGCATATGCCCGACATGCTGGTGACGCGCTTGTGACTGTCATTGAAGCTCACGCACAATGAGTCGATCGAGGAAGATACGCACGAAGGCCGATCCAATATAAAAGCACAGGGAGAGTTCCATGCATCGCTTCATTATCGTCGGCGGAGGGGCTGGCGGCCTCGAACTCGCAACTCGTCTCGGCGACCGTTTCGGCTCGACGGATAGCAAGACGCCGCCAAAAGCGCAAGTCACGCTCGTCGACCGCAATCCGACGCATATCTGGAAGCCGCTCCTGCACGAAGTCGCGGCGGGGAGCATGGACCCGTTCACGCAGGAACTCGAATACGCGGCGCAAGCGCTATGGCACGGCTTCGAGTTTCAGCAGGGCGAACTCGTCGGGCTGGATCGCGCGGCGAGGCGCATCACGATCGGCGCGTTACGCGATGAAGAAGCCGGCGAGCTTCTGCCCGAGCGCGAGCTGGAGTACGACACGCTCGTCATCGCGATCGGCAGCACGACGCATTTCTTCGGCGTCGAAGGCGCGCAGCAGAACTCGATCGCGCTCGACACGGTCGGTCAGGCGGAGCTTTTTCGCAAGCGCCTCATCGCGGCCTGCATGCGCGCGGAGCACTTCGCGCCGGAACCGGTTGCGGCGGGCGTGGAGAACGGCGAGGACGAGCCGGGTGTCGATCCGGTGCCGCGCATCCAGGTGGCGATCGTCGGCGCCGGCGCGACGGGTGTCGAATTGTCGGCGGAACTGCGCAATACCGCGCAAGTGCTTTCCGCATACGGATTGCACAAGCTCGACCCGAAGCACGATATCGGCATCGTGCTGATCGAAGCCGGGCCGCGCATCCTGCCCGCGCTGCAGGAGCGCGTGTCCATCGCGACGGCGGAACTGCTCGCCAAGCTCGGCGTGAAGCTCATGACCGGCGAAACGGTCGCGCAGGTGTCGCGCGATGCGATCCGCACGGCGAGCGGCAAGACGATTCGCGCGGATCTCACAGTCTGGGCGGCGGGCATCAAGGCGCCCGCGATCCTCGCCAGTCTCGAGGGTCTGCCGACAAACCGCCTCGGCCAGCTGGTCGTGCGCCGCACGCTGCAAACCGAAACCGACGACCACGTCTTCGCGCTCGGCGATTGCGCCGCGTGTCCGTGGCCCGGCAACGAGCGCAACGTGCCGCCGCGCGCGCAGGCCGCGCATCAGCAGGCGAGTTTTCTGTTCAAATCGTTCGAGCGGATGTTGCAGGGCAAGCCGCTGCCCGAGTACACATATCGCGATTTCGGCTCGTTGGTGTCGCTCGGGCATTACAGCGCCGTCGGCAATCTGATGGGCGGGCTGATCGGCGGGAACATGCTGATCGAAGGACTTTTCGCGCGCTTCATGTACATGTCGCTTTACCGGCTGCACATCGCCGCGCTGCACGGCTATGCGCGCATGATGCTCGATACGGTCGCGCACTGGCTGCGCCGCTCCACCGCGCCGCGCGTGAAGCTGCACTGACACGGAATAGAACGCCTGCGCCATTCGTTCAAAGCTGTTTAGAATGGGCGGCGCGCCCGATCCACGGCGCGCGTTCTTCGTCGTGCAGCGCCGCGCTGCGTGCAGCCTCGAGCACGTCGCGCGGTTCCGAGGATCCACGCCGTCGCACTCGATCGCGAACATGATGCGACGGCTCCGCCGCGGGAGCTTTCCATGCTAGACCCTGAAGTCGACAGCCTCATTCCGCACGTTCCGTTCGATCGACGCACCTTCATCAAGGCGACCTTCGGCACCGGCTTCGCGGCCGCCGTGCTGCCGGTGTCCGCCCAGACCATTCATACCGATTCCGACGGGCTCGAAGCGGGCGCCATCGGCATACGCGGTGCGGACGGCACGCTCGTGCCCGCGTATCGCGCGCAACCGAAGGGCAAGACGCATCTGCCTGTCATCATCGTGATCCACGAGATTTTCGGGGTCCATGAGCATATCGCCGACGTCTGCCGGCGCTTCGCGAAGCAGGGTTATCTCGCGATCGCGCCGGAGTTTTTCACGCGTCAGGGCGATCCGAAGGCGTATTCGTCGATACAGCAGCTAAACGAGCAGGTCGTGTCGAAAGTGCCGGATTCGCAGGTGATCTCCGACATCGATCAGGCCATCAAATGGGCGGGCGAGCACGGCGGCGATACGAAGCGCACGGGCGTCATCGGGTTCTGCTGGGGCGGGCGGTACTCATGGCTGTACGCGGAGCACAACCCGAATCTCAAGGCGGCGGTCGCGTTTTACGGGCGGCTCGTCGGCAACAAGACGGAGATGACGCCGAACAATCCGCTCGATCTCGCGAGTGAACTCAAGGTGCCGGTGCTCGGCCTTTATGGGCGGCAGGATCAGAGCATTCCGCAGGACACCATCGAGCAAATGAAACAGGCGCTCGCCAACGATCCGCCGCCCGCAAAGAACTCGCAGTTCGTCGTCTACGACGACGCGGGGCATGCGTTCTTCGCGGATTATCGTCCGAGCTATCGCAAGGCCGATGCGGAAGACAGCTGGAAGCGCGCGCTCGCGTGGTTCCGCGAGCACGGCGTCAGATAACGACGTTCAGGGATTCGGCCCGGTCGCGACCGGGCGGCCCGGATCGGCGCTCCACTCGCTCCATGAGCCGGGATATAGCGCCGCGCCGTGCAGGCCCGCGATTTCCATCGCGAGCGCGTTGTGGCACGCCGTCACGCCCGATCCGCATTGCAGCACGATGCGGTCCGCCGGTGTCGTGCCGACGAGCGAGCCGAACGCTTCGCGCAGTTCGTGCGCGGTTTTGAAGCGGCCTTCCGCTGTCAGGTTGTTTTTGAAGAAGTGATTGAGCGCGCCGGGGATATGCCCGCCGACGGGATCGATCGTCTCGTTCTCGCCGCGATAGCGGTCGGCGGCGCGGGCATCGATCAGCAGATGGTCGCGCGTGCCGATGCTGCGCTCGATCGCCTGCGCGTCGATGGTCACCTGCAGCGGGGCGCCGGCCTTGAACGTGCCCTGAGACTTCGCCGGTACGGCGCTGTCGAGCGAATTGCCCGCGGCTTCCCACGCTTGCAGGCCGCCGTCGAGCAGCGCGACGGAATCGTGACCGAGCCAGCGCAGCAGCCACCACAGACGCGCGGCGTACATGCCGCCTTGCGCATCGTATGCAACCACTTGCTGCCCCTCGTTCAGGCCGAAGCTCGCGAGCTTCGTGACGAGCGCGGCGCGTTCGGGCAGCGGATGACGCCCGTTCGTGCCCGTCTTGACGCCGGACAAATCGCGGTCCAGATGGAGATAGTGGGCGCCGGGAATATGTCCTTGCGCGTAGGCCTTTTCGCCCGACTCGGGTGCGGCGAGATCGAAGCGGCAATCGAAGACGAGGATGCTGCCGGGCGCGGCGGCCAGCCGTTCGGCGAGATTCGCAGCCGAGATGAGCGTGGTGTAGTGGGTGTGCGGCATGACGGCTCCTGAAGCGGCGCTTTTAATGCGGGGATGAGCCAATAGTCTAAAAGAAAAAACGGGCTCGAAAGCCCGTCTTTTCTCGATGACTGAACCGCGTTCAGATGCTCCCGAGTTGATGTCGCAGGAACTCGTGGAAGTGCTGCATGCCGGATTCCATCGGGCTTTGATACGGACCGACCTGGTTCTCGCCGCGCGACATCAGCGCGCGGCGGCCGGCGTCCATGCGCTCGGCGATCTCGTCGTCCTCGCGCGCGGTTTCCATATAGGCGGCACGTTCGGCCTCGATGAACTCACGCTCGAAGAGCGCGATTTCCTCGGGATAATAGAACTCGACGATGTTCGTCGTCTTCTGCGTGCCGTGCGGAATCAGCCACGACACGACCAGGACGTGCGGATACCACTCGATCATCAGACCGGGGTAATACACCATCCAGATTGCGCCGAATTCGGGTGGCGTGCCGTTGCGGAAACGCAGGACTTCGTCGTGCCACTTGCGGTACGTCGGGCTGCCCGGCTTCTCCAGATTCTTGTGGACGCCGACGGTCTGGACGCTGTACCAGTCGCCGAATTCCCACTCGAGGTTGTCGCACGACACGAAGCTGCCGAGTCCCGGATGGAACGGCGCGACGTGATAGTCCTCGAGATAGACCTCGATGAAGGTCTTCCAGTTGTAGTTGCACTCATGCACTTCGACGTGATCGAACATGAAGCCCGAAAAGTCGAAATGACGCGCCGTGCCAAGTCTCGCGAGATCCGCGGCGACGTTGCGGCCCTCCGATTCGAAAAGCAGGCCTTGCCAGTTCTGCAGCGGAGTCTTGCCGAGGTTCAGGCAGGGCTTGTCCGCGAAATGGGGCGCACCGAGCAGTTGCCCGTTGAGATCGTAGGTCCAGCGATGCAGCGGGCAGACGATGTTGTCCGCGCTGCCGCGGCCATTGAGCATGATCGCCTGGCGATGGCGGCACACGTTCGACAGCAGCTCGATATCGTTCTGCTGATTACGGACGAGCACGCGCCCTTCGCGCTCGCCGGGGAGCGCGAAATAGTTTCCCGCTTCGGGAACCATGAGTTCGTGCCCGATGTAGCGTGGACCTTGCTTGAAAAGTGTGTCGATTTCGCGCGTAAGAAGCGCTTCGTCAAAGTAAGCCGTGACTGGCAGCTGACTGTGAATGGCATTCAGCTGCAATGCATTGCTCAGATTGGACATTCCCACTCCCGATGAAAACGTGAAAGCAGTGAACAACCCAACCATCGAAGATTCGATTTAGGGAGCCCGCGATTATACCGAAATCCCCCTCCTTGGGGTACTTAAGGTCTTGATTTGGGTATAAATTGTCGCGAGAGTTCCTCGCGATCGCCAGGCAAAAGAGCGCGGACGGCGCGGTCCGCGACGATCGGCGGACAATCCCGCAACGCAGTCTTGGGCGTTCCGCGCGGACGGGATGCGGGTCGAAAATTTGTCTTTTGCCGTAGAATGTGCGACTTGGTTCCAAAAATTCAATTGCACATCCACGATTCATGGCGAAGACCGCTGTCCAGGAAACAGGCGAGCATACCGGCGCCGACGCGCAAAGCGCGGACGCCGCGCAGCTTCCGGAGAATTACGAGGCGGCGCTGGCAGAACTCGAATCGCTCGTCGCGCGCATGGAAGAGGGCGCGCTGAGTCTCGAGGAGTCGCTTGCGGCTTATCGCCGCGGCGCGGCGCTTGTGGGCTTTTGCCAACAGCAGCTCGAAAAAGTCGAGCAGCAGGTACGCGTTCTCGATGGCGAGACGCTCAAGCCGCTGCCCGCCGAGGTACAGCGCGCCACCCAGGGTGCCGGAGCGACAAACGACAACGGGGATGACGACCTATGAACTTCGAACAATGGATGCGCGCGACGCTCGATCGCGTCGAGACGGCACTCGAACACTATCTTCCGGACACGGACATCGCGCCGGCGCGCCTGCATGAGGCCATGCGCTATGCAGTATTGGGCGGCGGCAAGCGCGTGAGACCGCTCCTCGTCCACGCGGCGGGCGAACTGACCGGCGCGAGCGCGCCGGCCGTGGAAGCGGCGAGCGCGGCGCTCGAGATGATTCACGTCTATTCGCTGGTGCATGACGACATGCCCGCCATGGACGACGACGCACTGCGCCGGGGTAAGCCCACGGTACACATCCAATATGACGAAGCGACGGCACTGCTCGTCGGCGACGCGCTGCAATCGCAGGCGTTCGTGGCGTTGACGGCCGAACGCAATGGTCTGGACGATGGCCAGCAAGCCGCGCTGGTGCGCGAGCTGGCCGTCGCGAGCGGTTCGCTCGGCATGGCGGGCGGCCAGGCGATCGACCTCGAAAGCGTCGGTCGCAAGCTGTCGCGCCCCGAGCTCGAAACGATGCATCGCAAGAAAACGGGTGCGCTGTTGCGCGCATCGGTGCGCATGGGCGCGCTCGCGGGCACGCATCCGGGCGCGGACGCGCTCGCCTCGCTGGACCACTATGCCGCCGCGATCGGCCTCGCATTCCAGGTCGTCGACGACATCCTGGACGTCACCGCCGATTCCGCCACGCTCGGCAAGACCGCCGGAAAAGATGCGCAGCACGACAAGCCGACTTACGTGTCGATCATCGGGCTCGATGCATCGCGCGAACTGGCCGCGCAGCTCGGCCGCGACGCGCACGCCGCCATCCAGCCGTTCGGCGCGCGTGGCCAACGCCTGGCCGAGCTTGCCGACCTGGTCGTGAACCGGGTGAATTGATTGTTGAACGCGTGACGAACCCCACGGCGCGATAAGCAATAATCGCGCCGAACGATTCACGCCAGTTTTCCTAAAATGGGACGACGATGTACGACTTGCTGAAAACCATCGACGATCCGGCCGATTTACGCGCCCTCGATCGCCGCCAACTGCAACCGCTGGCCGACGAGCTGCGAGCCTACGTGCTCGACAGCGTGTCCCAGACGGGCGGCCATCTGTCGTCCAATCTGGGCACGGTCGAGCTGACGATCGCGTTGCACTATGTGTTCGATACGCCTAATGACCGCATCGTCTGGGATGTCGGTCATCAGACGTATCCGCACAAGATCCTCACGGGCCGCCGTGATCAGATGCCGGGCCTGCGCCAGCGGGGCGGCATTTCCGGCTTCCCGCGCCGCGCCGAGTCCGAATACGACACCTTCGGCACCGCGCATTCGAGCACGTCGATTTCGGCGGCGCTCGGCATGGCGATCGCCAACAAGCTGCAGGGCGACAACCGCTATTCGATCGCGGTGATCGGGGACGGCGCAATGACCGCGGGCATGGCCTTCGAGGCGATGAACAATGCGGGCGTCGCCGACGACGTGCCGCTGCTTGTCATCCTCAACGACAACGACATGTCGATCTCGCCGCCGGTCGGCGCGCTGAATCGCCATCTCGCGCGTCTGATGTCGGGCCGTTTCTACGCCGCGGCGCGCGCGGGCGTCGAACGCGTGCTGCGTCATGCGCCGCCGGTGCTCGATCTCGCCCGCAAGCTCGAAGAGCACGCGAAGGGCATGATCGTGCCGGCCACGCTGTTCGAAGAATTCGGCTTCAACTACATCGGGCCGATCGACGGTCACGATCTCGATTCGCTGATTCCGACGCTTCAGAACATCAAGGAACTGCGCGGCCCGCAGTTCCTGCACGTCGTCACGAAGAAAGGCCAGGGCTACAAGCTCGCCGAAGCCGATCCGGTGCTGTACCACGGCCCGGGCAAGTTCAATCCGGCCGAAGGCATCAAGCCGTCGACGGCGCCTTCGAAGAAGACTTACACGCAGGTGTTCGGCGAGTGGCTGTGCGACGCAGCGGCGCAGGATTCGCGCGTGGTCGGCATCACGCCGGCAATGCGCGAAGGCTCCGGCATGGTCGAATTCGAGAAGCGCTTCCCGGACCGTTATTTCGATGTCGGTATCGCCGAGCAGCACGCGGTCACGTTCGCGGGCGGTCTCGCGGCGGACGGCATGAAGCCCGTCGTCGCCATCTATTCGACCTTCCTGCAACGCGCATACGATCAGTTGATTCACGATGTCGCGCTGCAGAATCTGCCAGTGGTCTTCGCGATCGATCGCGCGGGCCTCGTCGGCGCGGACGGCGCGACGCACGCGGGCAACTACGATCTCGCGTTCCTGCGCTGCATCCCGAATATGACGGTGATGGCGGCATCGGACGAAAACGAATGCCGCCAGATGCTCTACACGGCGCTGCAGCAGCCGAACCCGACAGCCGTGCGTTATCCGCGCGGCGCGGGCACCGGCGTCGCAACCGTCAAGCAAATGACCGCGATTCCCGTCGGCCGTGGCGAGATTCGCCGCGAGTCGTCGCAGAAGCTCGGCTCGGGCAAGCGCATCGCGATTTGCGCGTTCGGCACGATGGTCGCGCCGTCGCTCGCCGCGGCTGAAGAGCTGGATCTGACGGTTGCCAACATGCGTTTCGTAAAGCCGGTCGACGCCGATCTGTTGCGCGAACTCGCCGCGACGCACGATGCCATCGTGACGATCGAAGAAGGCGCGATCATGGGCGGCGCGGGTTCCGCGTGCGTCGAAGCGCTGCTCGCCAGCTCGATCGTGAAGCCCGTTCTGCAGCTCGGTCTGCCCGACATCTTCATCGATCACGGCGATCCGGCCAAGCTGCTCGCGAGCGTCGGCCTTGACTCCGCTGGCATCGTCAAGTCGATTCGCGAGCGCTTCATCGACGCCGTCGAAAGCGCGCACGCAGAGAAGCTGACCAAGCGCGTCGCCTGACGACGCACCGCTCGAACGGCGCGCTCGGGGTGCGCCGTGCATCAACGCTTTGGCACACGGCGCGGGCATCGTCCCGCGCCGTGTGCGCTTGAACGTTTCGAACCGCTCGCGTCCTTCGGGACGCGCGGCGCATAAGGACAAAACAAATGAATCAGATGAATCCCGCCTTCGTGATGCCCGATGTCCAGAGCACGCCCGACACGCGTCAGATCGCGATTCAGCGCGTCGGTGTAAAGGGCGTGCGGCATCCGTTGTCGGTGCGCACGGCGAACGGCGTGCAGCCGAGCGTCGGTGTGTGGAATCTCGACGTGCATTTGGCCGCCGACCAGAAGGGCACGCATATGTCGCGCTTCGTCGCGCTGCTCGAAGAGCATCGCGAGCCGCTCGATCAGGCCGCCCTGCGCACGCTCCTCGCCTCGATGCTGGCGAAGCTCGAAGCGCATTCGGGGCGTATCGAAGTGACCTTGCCGTACTTCGTGATGAAGACTGCGCCGGTCTCCGGCGTGCAAAGCCTGCTGGACTACGAAGCGACGTTCATCGCCGAGAAGCGCGATGGCCAAACGCATATGTCGATGAAAGTGCTCGTGCCCGTGACGAGCCTGTGCCCGTGCTCGAAGAAGATCTCGCAATACGGCGCGCACAATCAGCGCTCGCACGTGACGATCCTCGCGCAGCTCGCGGGGGAAGTCGCGGTCGAGGAGCTCATTCGTATCGCGGAGGAAGAGGCGTCGTGCGAACTTTGGGGACTGTTGAAGCGCCCCGACGAGAAGTTCGTGACCGAGCGCGCGTATGAAAACCCGAAGTTCGTCGAGGATCTCGTGCGCGATGTCGCCACGCGTCTGAACGCCGACGAGCGCATCGTCGCGTATGTGCTCGAAGCGGAGAACTTCGAGTCGATCCACAATCACAGCGCGTATGCGGTGATCGAGCGGGACAAGCGCCGCGACGCCTGAGCCCGCCTTCAGGCGAGCGCCGTTTCCTCAGGAACGTGCGCTGCCCGCACTGAAGCCATCACCAGCGCCGCCAGCCGCTCGACCGGCGGCGACGCGCTCCCCGATGCGCGATGCAGCGCGAGCGGGATCGAAGGCAGCGCCGGCAATTCACCTTCGCCGGCATCGAGCGCCCGAACCGTCGATGGCAATCCATAGCTCGTTCGCACGGTGACGCCCAGACCTGCGGCCGCCGCTGCCCACAATCCCGACAAGCTCGGGCTCGTGAACGCCACGCGCCATTTGATGCCCGCGCGATCCAGCGCCGCGGCCGCCGCGCTGTGAAAGAGACACGGACGATCGAACGCGATGAGCGGTAGAGCTTCGTCGGCGCCGAACTGCCACGGAACCGTCGACGACGCGATCCAGCGCATCGGCGGCGCGGCGATCGGCTCGGCGATCATCGCGGCGTTGCGGTCGTCGGTCACGCCTGCCGCGCCCCACACGAGCGCAAGATCGAGCTGTCCGGTATCGATGCGCTCCAGCAACTCGGTGTTACGCGCCACACGCGCTTCGATCCGCACCTTCGGATGCGCCCGCGCGAACCGGCCGAGCACATCCGGAAGCACGACTTCGCCGAAATCCTCCTGCAGCCCGAGCCGGATCCAGCCTTCCAGATCGACGCCGCGAATCGCGACGGCGGCTTCGTCGTTCAGTTCGACGAGGCGCCGCGCATAGCCAAGCATCACTTCGCCCGCGTCGGTGAGCGCGAGTCCGCGCCCCGACTTGCGAAAGAGCGGCGCGCCCGCCTGTTCCTCCAGTTTGCGTAGCTGCGCGCTTACCGCCGACGTCGAGCGCCCGACACGGTCCGCCGCCTTCGCGAAGCTGCCCAGATCCATTCCCGCGACAAAGCTGCGCAGCACCGCGAGATCGAATGTCGTCTGGCTCATGGCAATCGTCCTGATTTTCTGAATGGTCGATGAAAAACTTTGTGATTTTCAGGACGATCCTAAGCCTTCAAACTGGCCGCAGTCAAATTCGATATGGACTGCATGATGGCCACTTCTCTTGTTGAAGGCGCTTACGCATTCGGTGACGCACATCGCTGGAAAGTGCTGGGCGTCGGCGTGGCGGCAAACGCGAGCTTCTCGGCTGCCGCGGCGGGCATTCCGACCACGGCCGTATGGATGCGCAGCGGCTATCACCTCAGCAACAGCGAACTGGGACTCGTGCTCGGCGCGCTGGGTTTGGGCGTCGCGGCGTCCGAACTGCCGTGGGGCGTGCTGACCGATCGCTGGGGCGACCGTCCGGTCTTGCTGACGGGTTTGCTCTCCACGGCTGCCATGCTCGTCGCGATGAGTGTTTTCGCGGCGCCGTCGTCGGCCACGCTCGGCTGGCTCGTTTTCTCGATGTGCGTGCTCGGTCTCCTGGGCGGCAGCGTCAACGGATCGAGCGGCCGCGCGGTGATGGCGTGGTTCGCGGACGGCGAGCGCGGCCTCGCGATGAGCATCCGGCAAACCGCCGTGCCGCTCGGCGGCGGCATCGGCGCGGGATTGTTGCCGTGGCTCGCGTCGTCGCATGGCTTTGCGGCGGTCTACGGCGCGCTCGCGGCGATGTGTGCGGTCTCCGGCGCGTTCGCCTGGCGCTGGCTGCACGAATCGCCGAACGCGGCGCATCGTGCCGTGACGGCCAAAGGCGCCCCGCCGCTGAAGAACACGCTGGTCTGGCGCGTCGTGCTCGGCATCGGCATTCTGTGCGTGCCGCAATTCGCGGTGCTGACTTTCGCGACCGTGTTCCTGCACGATGCCGGCCATTTCGGCGTGACCGCGATCAGCGCGACGATGGGCGCGATCCAGCTCGGCGCGATGGTCATGCGCGTCTGGAGCGGCCGTCACACGGATCGTCACGGCAACCGGCGTGCGTACTTGCGGGGATCGGTGATCGTAGCGTCGGCGTCCTTCGTCGTGCTGGCGGCGGCGATCGCGGGCGGCGCGGCGCACGCACCCGTGTTGCTCTCGGCGATGCTCATCATCGCGGGGATTTGCGTGTCGGCCTGGCACGGCGTCGCGTACACCGAACTGGCGACGCTCGCCGGCACCGAACGCGCCGGCACCGCGCTCGGCATGGCGAATACGGCCGTGTACGCCGGGTTCTTCGTCACGCCGCTCGTCATTCCGCATGTGCTCGCGGCGAGTTCGTGGCCGATCGTATGGCTGGCGGCGGGCGTCTGCGCGTCGCTGGCGTTGCTGTTGTTTCCGAGGCCCGCGCGACCTTAAACTGGCCGTCCGAGAAATCGACCACGGAGCGCATCTTGATCCTCATCGGCCAATACGATTCCCCGTTCGTCCGGCGCGTCGCCATCGCGCTGAATCTCTACGGCATGGCTTACGAGCACCGCCCATGGTCCGTATTCGGCGATGCCGACAAGGTCGCGCCCTTCAATCCGCTGATCCGCGTGCCGACGCTCGTGCTCGATTCCGGCGATGTGCTCATCGAGAGCGCGCTGATCCTCGACTATCTCGACGAGCAGGCGGGCGAGCGCGCGCTGATTGCATCGAGCGGCCCGCAGCGCCGTGAAGCGCTGAAGGTCTGCGCGCTAGGGACGGGCCTCGCCGATAAAGCCGTCGCGCTCGTCTACGAGCGCGTGCTGCACAAGGAGAAATCGCAGGCCTGGCTCGATCGCTGCACGGGGCAAGTCGAACGCGTGCTGAACGCGCTGGAAGCGGACCGCGCCGCGCGCGCGACGCAATACTGGTTCGGCGAGTCGATCGGTCACGCGGACATCGCCGTGGCCTGCGCGCTGCGCTTCGCGCGGGAGGCGCATCCGGAGATCGTCAGCTCGACGCGCTGGCCGACGCTCATCGGTCATAGTGATCGCTGCGAGACGCTGCCCGTGTTCCAGTCGATCGTGCAGCCTTTCAATCCGCCGCGATGAACGCTCAGGCGCGCGAAAGCGACGTGAGATCCCAGCGCGGCTTCACGGTGAACGCGTAGTCGCGCACGGCCTGCTCGGGCCAGCGCGACAGGCGCAACGCGCCGGCGAGCGCGATCATCGCGCCGTTGTCGGTGCACAGCGAGAGATCGGGGTAGTGCACGTCGAAGCGGCGTTTTTTCGCGGCCGCCGACAACGCCTCGCGCAACTGCCTGTTCGCGCCGACGCCGCCCGCCACGACGAGACGCTTCAGGCCCGTTTTCTTCAGCGCGGCGAGCGACTTGGCGACGAGCACATCCACGGCCGCATCGACAAAACCGCGCGCGAGATCGGCTTTCGCCTGCTCGCAGACGTTGTTGCCGAGCTTGCGACTATGCGTGAGCACGGCGGTTTTCAGGCCGCTGAAGCTGAAATCGAGATCGCCGGAATGCAGCATCGGACGCGGCAGCGTAACCGCGCCGGGCGTGCCGAATTCCGCGAGCCGCGACACTTCCGGCCCGCCCGGATAGCCGAGGCCGAGCAGCTTCGCGGTCTTGTCGAAGGCTTCGCCGGCGGCGTCGTCGAGGGTTTCGCCGAGCGTCTCGTAGACGCCGACATCGGTCACGCGCATGAGTTGCGTATGTCCGCCCGACACGAGCAGGGCGACGAACGGAAACGGCGGCGGCGCATCGACGAGCAGCGGCGACAGCAGATGCCCTTCCAGGTGATGAATGCCGACGGTCGGCTTGTCCCACGCCATCGCCAGTGAATTCGCGATGCTCGCGCCGACGAGCAGTGCGCCCGCGAGGCCCGGCCCCTGCGTGAACGCGATGGCGTCGATGTCGCCGCGATTCGCGCCGGATCGCTCGAGCACTTCCTCCAGCAACGGCAGCGCGCGACGGATGTGATCGCGCGAAGCCAGTTCCGGCACGACCCCGCCGTAATCGCGGTGCATCGCGATTTGCGAGTGAAGGGCGTGCGAAAGCAGCCCGCGCTCGGTGTCGTAGAGGGCGAGGCCGGTTTCGTCGCAGGAGCTTTCGATGCCGAGAACGAGCATGGATTCAATGCGTTAGAGGGAACCGAAAAGTATAGCAGCGCCCGTCAATGAGCGTGCCGAAGGTAGAATGCGCGCCATGGAATCCTTCGATATTGCCGTCATCGGCGCGGGCGCGGCCGGCATGATGTGCGCGGCCGTGGCCGCTCAATCCGGGCGCCGCGTCGTGCTCATCGACCACGCCGAGCGCCTGGCCGAGAAAATCCGCATCTCCGGCGGCGGACGTTGCAACTTCACCAACATCAATGCGCAGCCGGCCAATTTTCTGTCGGCGAATCCGCATTTCTGCCGCTCCGCGCTCGCACGCTATACGCCGCGCGATTTTCTCGCGCTCCTCAAGCAATACCGCGTCAAGTGGCATGAAAAGCACAAGGGCCAGCTCTTTTGCGACGACTCCAGCGAAACCATCATCGACGTGCTGAAAAGCGAGTGCGACGCGGGCGGCGTCGCGTGGCGGCGTCCGGTCGTCGTGCATGAGATCCGGCACGGCGGCGCGCGCTTCACGCTCGATACGACCGCGGGCGCGATCGGCGCGACGGCGCTCGTGATCGCGACGGGCGGCCTGTCGATTCCCAAGATCGGCGCGACGGAGTTCGGCTATCGCGTCGCGAAACAGTTCGGCCACAAGCTCGTCGATACGCGTCCGGCGCTGGTGCCGCTCACGTTCACGTCGGCGGACTGGGCGCCGTTCGCCGCGCTCTCGGGGCTTTCGTTGCCTGTGCGCATCAGCACGGGCCGCGGCAAGACGCGCGGCGAGTTCGACGAAGACCTGCTGCTGACGCATCGCGGCGTGTCGGGGCCGGGCGTGCTGCAGATTTCGAGCTACTGGAATACGTCGGAGCCGATTCACGTCGACCTGCTTCCCGATGCCGATGCCACTGACATGCTGCTCGAAGCCAAAGCGGGCTCGAAGAAGCAGATCGGCAACTTTCTGGCCGAGCACGTGCCGGCGCGTCTCGCGCACGCGTGGCTCGAAGCGCAGCACGTTTGCGTCGATGCGCGCCTCGCCGATTTGCCCGACCGCACGCTGAAGGCGATCGGCGCGTCGCTGTCCAGCTGGACCCTCACGCCGAGTGGCACCGAAGGCTACCGGAAGGCGGAGGTCACGCGCGGCGGCGTCGACACCCGCGAGCTTTCGTCCACGACGATGATGAGCGAACGCGTCGCCGGGCTCTATTTCATCGGCGAGGCCGTCGATGTCACCGGCTGGCTCGGCGGTTATAACTTTCAGTGGGCGTGGGCGTCGGGCGTCGCGGCGGGCAAGGCCGCCGGCGAGTTCGCACGACACGCGGCGACGGCCGCCTGAGCGCGCCCGGCCGGGGGTTTTGGCGAGTCTCGAAACGCGGACCCGTTTGCTATACTCGGACGGTCATCGGAGGATTCTCTCCGCTCTGGCAGGCGCTAGAACGGTTAGCGTGGCACGGGGCGCTGCATCCCTTTGCCGCGTCTCAAAACGGCCCGCTAAAAGTCCCGCTTGAGGAGGCGTTCCCAAGCGGGTTTTTGCTTTCGCGGGGTAACCGCGCGCCGGCCTGAATCCATATTTCGCAATTGCACCGGGTGAACGATGAGCCTCAAAGACCAGATCAGCGACGACATGAAGACTGCGATGCGCGCAAAGGAAACCGAGCGCCTCGGCACGATTCGACTGCTGCTCGCGGCAATCAAGCAGCGTGAAGTCGACGATCGCGTCACGCTCGACGACGCGGGCATCACCGCCGTCATCGACAAGATGATCAAGCAGCGCAAGGATTCGATCAGCCAGTTCGAAGCCGCAGGCCGCACGGATCTCGCCGACAAGGAAAAAGCGGAGCTGGCGGTGTTGGCGGCATACATGCCCGAACAGCTTTCCGCCGATGCGATCGCCGCCGAAGTGCAGGCCGCCGTCGCCGCGACGGGCGCCGCCGGCCCGCAGGACATGGGCAAGGTCATGGGCGTGCTGAAGCCGAAGCTTGCGGGCAAAGCCGACATGACCGCGGTCTCCGCGCAGGTGAAAGCCGCACTCGCCAAGTAATTTCCACCGCTCCTGATTCGGTGATTCCGCACGCTTTCCTGCAGGATTTGCTCAACCGCGTCGATATCGTCGACGTGGTGGGCCGCTACGTCCAGTTGAAAAAGGGCGGCGCGAACTTCATGGGTCTGTGCCCTTTTCACAATGAAAAGAGCCCGTCGTTCACGGTGAGTCCGACCAAGCAGTTCTATCACTGCTTCGGCTGCGGCGCGCACGGCACCGCGATCGGCTTTCTGATGGAACACACCGGCCTTACGTTTCCCGAGGCCGTGAAGGAGCTTGCGCAAGGCGCGGGCCTCACGGTTCCGCAGGAGCCATCGAACGCCTTCCGGGGCGGCAGCGGTGGCGAAAGCGCGCCGAGCAAGGCGGTCAGCGTCGCACTGACGGAAGTCATGCAGACCGCGTGCGATTTTTATCGGAAGCAACTGCGCGGCGCGCCCAACGCCATCGCGTATCTGAAGAATCGCGGCCTCACCGGCGAAGTCGCCGCGCGCTTCGGACTCGGATACGCACCGGATGGCTGGCAGAACCTCGAGTCGGCATTTCCCGATTATCGGGATGACAACCTCGTCGAATCGGGGCTCGTGATCGTCAGCGAGAAAACGGATTCGCAGGGACAGGCGCGGCGCTACGATCGCTTCCGCGAGCGCGTGATGTTCCCGATCCGCAATGTGAAGGGCAACGTGATCGGCTTCGGCGGGCGCGTACTCGATAGCGGCGAGCCGAAGTATCTGAACTCGCCGGAGACGCCGCTGTTCAGCAAGGGAAGCGAGCTTTACGGACTGTTCGAAGCGCGTCTGGCGATTCGTGAACTGGGCTACGTGCTCGTCGTCGAAGGGTATATGGATGTAGTCGCCCTCGCGCAACTCGGCTTTGCGAACGCCGTGGCGACGCTCGGCACGGCCTGCACGCCGATCCACGTGCAGAAGCTTTTTCGTCAGACCGACACCGTGGTATTCAGCTTCGATGGCGATTCGGCGGGCCGCCGCGCCGCGCGCCGGGCGCTTGAAGCGGCGCTGCCGCATGCGGCGGACAACCGGACGATCAAGTTCCTTTTTCTGCCGAAGGAGCACGACCCGGACAGCTACGTGCGCGAGTTCGGCACGGACGGATTTGGCGAGCAGGTCGACCGGGCGATGCCGCTGTCGCAGTTTCTTCTGAACGAGGTGCTGAACGACAAGGAACTGGAGCAGCCCGAAGGCCGCGCGAAGGCGCTCTTCGACGCCAAGCCGTTGCTTCAGGCGTTGCCGGCAAATGCGTTGCGGGTGCAGATCCTGCATATGCTCGCAGACCGGCTCGACACGCCGTTTACCGAGATCGCGGCACTGTGCGACATCGATTCACGCGCGGCGGCCGTCGCCCGCGCGAACGTGCCGAAAAGCGAGCGCCGGCGTGTGACGGGGCAGGAACAGCGCGCGCTGCGCAATCTGGTGATGTACCCGGGCATCGCGGCATCGCTCGATCAGGACAGCGAGCGCATCCTCGTGACGATGACCGAGCACGGCGAGTTGTTCAGCGAGGTGGTGTCGCACGCGCGCGAACTCGGCGATGCGGCGGAGTTCCAGTTGCTATCGGAGATCTTGAGAAATGCAGCAAACGCGCC
>Ga0105251_10000301_pt1 | contig 49502 bp, 61 predicted proteins | sample KBSS64metaG_FD_80424 | JGI IMG/M metagenome (GOLD analysis project Ga0105251, IMG submission 80424) | Switchgrass rhizosphere microbial communities from Kellogg Biological Station, Michigan, USA - KBS S6-4 metaG | ecosystem: Host-associated > Plants > Roots > Rhizosphere > Soil | place...
CGCTTCAGGTTCGCCTCGGCCCAATCCTCGAAGGGTCGCGGAGTCTTGCGTGATAGCTTCAACCCGTCGCGCCGATACGCGGCCCAGGCCTTGCGGGCCCCTGCCCTGCCCGCGGCGTTGTCGTCCTCGGCGATGATGAGCTCGGTGAGATCGTCCGGTATCGCCAGCAGCGAAAGGCGTTCGTTGCCGAGCGAGGCCCAACACACGATGTCATGCATGGCGGTGAACGCAGCGGCATCTTCCATGCCCTCAGCGATCGCCAGCGTCCTGGCGCCATTCAGGCGCGGCCTCCAGGCCCCCTGCCCTGGCCTGCCGAGCATTACCTTCTCGGTGCGATAGCCCGTCTCGGGATCGAGGAAGATCCGCTGGATCGCGGTCAGCTGCATCCGTTCTCGCACGGCGACAAGCAGCGCCGGTTTGAACTCGGTGTGTGGCTTGGGCTTGTGCGGGCAACGCGGATGAAACCGCAGATCCTCCAGATCGACCGGAAGCTTGCGTAGACGCAGGTATCGCTCAGCCAAGGTGCCGGCGATCTCCACGGCCTCCTCCCACAGCCGGATGACGTTCCCGGTGCCAAGCGACTGGCGGTACTCTGGCATTGGGGTGCCGAGCGCCGGTTTCACGCGCCGCAATTCGCGAAGGACATCGTCGGGTTGGCAGCCAGCAAAGCAGTGGACGATGATTCCCCTGTCACCTTGGCGGAGCGAGAGGCTTGGTTCCCCGTCTGCATGCGCCGGACATAGGCACATGGCGTAGCTGCCATGCCATTTGCCACGAAGTGCCGCCACCACGTCAACGAGTTCCTGGGATGGTCTGTTGGCCTTGAGTGTCATGGTCGTCCCTTTCCGACCAAGATCATCCCCCTCCCCCCTCTGAAGGCTCAGAGACCTGTATGTTCCGGCACTCCGCCGAGCGGCTTACGGATGGATTATGACGCGCCGTCCTGACCACTTGCTCGGTCCAACAAGGCCATGACGCCGTCTGCCAGACTAAGGTTCCGCTCGTCGCACCAGTGAACGAGCCGTTCTCTTTCGGGTGCAGATAGACGCATTGTCACGTGTTGTGATCGAGTTGGGCCCTTCTTCGGCGAACGCTTCGGAGTAACAATTGGAGCTTCTACGACTTGATGGAAATAGTTCGCAGGGGGTTCCCCCCGTGATGTCTCGGGATAAGGCTTGACTGCGGGCTTGGGCTTCGGCGTTGCTGCAACAAGCTCTTGCAGCCGCGAGGCCGGGTCCGGTTTTCCGTCAAGGCGCTGGCGGGTAGCGCCGATCATATCTCCCATGCCCACAGGCGCACTCTTCTGTTCAGACATTGACCGCCTCCTTGCTGTTGATTTCGCTCAGGATAGTCGCAAGAATTGATTGGGCGATCAGCCGCGCCTTATCCGTCTTCGCGAGCTTGTTCTCTTCGACTTCCCGCAACGTCATTCGATAATTTGACATGGCACGGAACGCATCAAGCGTGTGCATTTGATGTTCAAATGTTGGAAGTGCCTGCTGGATCTGATGGTCGATTTCCCACTCAGCTTTTGACCTCGCGACCTGCCCCGTCTGTGTGATGAGCACTCGATATGGCACACCCCGGCACATCTTATCGAGCATGTCGCTAGTCTCGACCGTTCGCTCTAGGTCCAGGCGCGACGAACGAGTGGGAACGACAACGAAATCAGAATCCATGCCCGCATAGGCAGTCTTGAAGTTCGACGTCCCTTCAGTGTCGACGATCACCAGCTGTGCTGCTTCACGAGCCTTTGCGATCGCCGCGCCAATGTCGGCATCTCTGAGCTGCGATGCGTCCTCAACTTGGATTTGTGTACCGTTGCCCCGGCCGGCAACCATCCGATCCCGATGCCAATTGAGCAAGCTATTCTGGCGATCGGCATCTAGCATGAAGACTGATCCACCGAGTGCCTCGAACTCAGACGCAAGAGCTAGCGACAAAGTCGTCTTTCCAGCTCCACCCTTACTTTGAGCGACCAAAATTACAGGCACTGCTTCTCTCCTCCTGCCTTCACATGCGAGCTCGCCACCGGGCCGCGCAGCACCGGTCGCATTCGCTAGCGCGTTATACCACGCATTACAATCCGCTACCACCCCCGGATGCGCTATCTAGAGCATCTCCGGATGCGCTGCATAACGCGCCTCGTACCGCGCACCCGGATGGGCGTGCACCATCGCTTGCGCACGCAGCCTCGCCTTCGCTATCGGATACGCCTGCGCGATGTGCTGCGCAGCACATCGCGCAGCACATATTGCCACACATTCTGGGTTAAGTGGTTGCCGAAGTAACCCGGTGCTACGGTTGGCCAAATGGCCGAAACGCAGGGCAGGGCACAATAGCTCTATCTCGAAAGTAGCTGAGAGCGACCACTACGATCGGCCCTAAATTTGGCGATTGATCACCGCGCGATCCGCATATAGAGAGAGATACGCGATAGCCGAACCAAGCCTCGTCCGCGAGGCTTTACATGAAGTACAAAACGACATTCCTGGTTACTGCTTTTGCGTTCGCAAATGCGCACGCAGTTAGTGCTCGACAGGCCGAGATCAGATCGTTCGGCCCAAGTGCTGGCGATTTCAAGCTTATCGAACCAGGCTATCAAGCGCTGCATGTGGCAGAGCGTACCGGGTATCAACCCGCTGATCCAGAAATACAGCTGGATCAGGAGTTTGCTGCCTTAGCTCCTGATCCCATTCCACGATCCACAACCGATGTCGTTCAGACCCTGAGGATCCCGACCTGGATGAGGGGTTCCTTGCGTATAACCACGCCGTCTTTCCCGTTCTACGCGCCGACGACGCCGTCATCGGCGAACTGCGTCCCTGTTAGATACGCGCCACATCCCTCTCTCAACACGTCACAGGAGTTACGTCGCCAACGCTACTTCGATCAAATGGCTGCTGCAGCGTGTGGGGCAGGGGTTCCAGTCGATCTGTTTGACGCACTTATCATCCAGGAGAGCCGCTATAACCCGCTTGCAGTCAGCACCAAGGGAGCCTCTGGTCTAACTCAGTTGATGCCTGCGACAGCCCGTGCGCTCGGGATCTTTGATCGTTGGAGTGTCTCGCAGAATCTGCTCGGGGGCGCTCGGTATCTTCGGAAGCAGCTTGATACGTTTGGTAACTGGGCTCACGCTTTGAGCGCTTACAACGCAGGGCCTGGGAATGTCACCAAATACGGCGGAGTTCCGCCGTTCCGGGAAACTCGCGCGTACGTCCGTACGATTCTCTCAAGTATCGACACCTATCAGCAGAGCCGTGGGCCAGGTGGATCGAGCTGGGCGATCCCGCGACGCGGCGTGACTCTGGCTTCGTTCAACCGGTAGGTTCGATATTCCAAAACACGTCGAAGCCGACGTGGTGGGCGAATGCCAGAGCGACAGCCGCGATTACCGGCGCTCCGAGTAGATAGTTCTTCTGCCATCGCAACCAGATTTTTGGAAGAGCGAGAGCAACGTCGAGCCTGGTCACGAGGGGAGGGCGCCATGCCCCGGCCCGTACCTCATGGATCGTGAGCATCACCGCGAGGCAGGCGCACAGCAGCGCCATCGATCCAACCGCTATGTAAAGCGATGTCCAAGCGATGAGTGCTTCATGGTTCATTGATAGAGGCTAGCCTTTGACACCTGAGAATTACATTAATTGATGGGCCTCAGACTCGGTTCCTGCCCGCTCGCGGCGGCCGAAAAGGGAATGCCCTATGTTCAACTCTCCAGCGCCTGCCTTGCGAATTATACCGCGGAGATAGGCCTCGGGGGTCTTGAGGATCATGCCATCTGCGTGATGCTGCCCTGTCATCAGCAAACAAATCGTCGCGGCCTCGCGGCCAATTCGCCGTTCGGCAGACGCGGCTGTCATGGTCGAAACGCCAATGAGGCGGGCGAGCACCTCGACCGTTCCGTTCACGGGCCCGCGTGTAATATCGATCATGCCGGCGTGGAAGGGGAAGAGGTGAGGGGCCTCTGCCCAAGTGAAGCCGCTTCTGACGATCCCGAAGACGTCCTTTCGTTCCGAATCTTGGAAACTTTCGCGTGACGTTGCGACTTTGCGCACCGTCGTCGGAGAAGGGAGGTCATCGCCGCTACGACTTCCTGCCGAGCCGTTACCAACTGAGTCCGTTGTTGACTCGTTGTATAGGTACTGGACGAAGGTGTCCGTTCTAGTGGACGTTTCTTCTCCAGAAATGGTGTCGTGCGGGGTGTCTATCAGCTGGTTTTCCACATCCTGAAGCAGTGATAACGCATCTTGGAGGCACGCTTCGAGGGCGCTTAGTGCTCCTCGGTTCGTGCGATCACGTTGCTTGCACAGGTCCTCTAGCCGTTTGCATGCAACGGCCGCCCACCCGCAACTGTCCCGGAAGGGGCTTACAAGGGCCCGGATGGCGCCGATCGCCGACTTGATCCTGTCGGGGATTTCCAATCGCAGCAGCCGGAGATGTTCCTCACGCTCCACAATACCCTCTAGAGTGCCTACCAGGAGCCGCAGAGGGGCCAACGACCATCCAGCCCCTACTGGGCCGTCCTTGGTCTTTTTGTAGCTGCGGTGGCCGTTACCCTTGGGGCAAAAGGGTATAACGAAACCCCATCCGGCGAGGTCTCGCAAAATTCGACGCGCATTACTGACGTTCCACCTGTCTTCCAGCGTCTTGTTGCTCGCACCCATGAGGGGTCCCGACGGGGAACTCCAATCGGGTTCATGCGCGCACATTGTCGTTAGCAGGTAGAGCTTGTTCCAGAGGCCCTTGCTTACAGGATGGGTGACTGAACCTCGCTTAGCCAGGTACCGAAGCGCCACCACGACGCGATCGCGGATTGCCCGTCCTCCACTGGGCTCATCATCGATGAAGGACGAGCGTAGGCACACGTACACGTTTGCTGCCCACTTCGCGCGTTCGGCCGAACTAGCGAGCTGCGTGATCTCCCAAGTGCCGTCACTATCGAGACGCAGGCGAGGTAAGAGCCCCGATAGAGGGCGGGCGCCCTCGGGCGTGAGCCGGCTTCGGACGCTTCCCGTCCCAGGCTCGTTTTGGGCATGATTCATCATTCGCTCCCGCACATTGCGGAAGACGGCACAGACACAGCTCCCCAGCGCGAAAATCGCGGTTTCAAGCTTGCAAAATGTGAAGGTGCGAGTAAGCTCGTCGGTGAGATTGGCTTTGCCGTTTTTATGGACGACGAGCCTCACAGCCTTCCAAGGGCCCAGGCACTGCCTGGGTCTTTTTTTTGCGCGCTGTGCAGTCCCCCTTTCTTACCAAACGTGTGTTCATCGGACGCCTCATGACGTCCGGGTCTTCCGTGCTCATGATCGAGGCGCAGCTATCCAGCGCGCAAAATCACTTGCGACGAAATCTCATCGCTGGTAGGGAGATCGTGAATGTCTCGCCCCACCAGAGGGTTGTCAAAAAGGGCTCGGCGGCAACCGGGCCCTTTTTTCGTTATAGTCCCAGCGAAAGCTGGCTTGTCGGTTCTGGTGGCGTTCGCCCCTCCAAAGTTCCTGCCAAAAGTTTGGCGATGACCATGTCTCGGCCTTCGCCCTCCGACTTCATCGCGTCGATGCTCTCGATCATCGGCTTCGGGAGCCATATCTCAAGGGGCCGTAGACCTTGGTCACGGAGCCGCTGACGTTGCCTGCTCTTCCGTTCCGGGACCATGGGGCGTCTCCATTGAGATGATTGCGATTCGGGAGGAATCGGCGTGACTAGTCACGGTACAGTAAGGCTGGAGAGGGGCCTTAGCAATTCCTTACTCGCCGTTCCGCTCAAGCCATTGACGCGTACGCTCCTGCTGCTCGACGATCTCCCCCGAGATCCGTTCTACATGCGCAGGGCAATGATGTAGCGTGCGATGAATAACCGTGAAATCTCCGCTCAGGGCGGCCGCACGCTCAGTCATAGCGGTGACGAGCTGCTCATTGTAGGCGGTTAGCACTTCGCAGCATGGATCGAAGTAGGCATCTGGATCATTCAGATAAGCGACGGCGATTAATGCTCTCATCGGGTTTATGTTGAGGAATCGCGTAATCTCACTCATTTCACTCATTGTGAGATCGCCACTATCCAGCTTGTCATCGAACAGGCGGCGAGTACGCTCGTTGATAACTCCGGCTCTATGCAGTGCTCTGTTGCTGATATTACGCTTGGTGAGGGCGGTTCTGATGAGGGTGGCGTAGCCACCGGTTATGCCAGCGCTCGCTCGCTCGTCGCGACCAGAGCCTGCTCCACCAGGTAATTCGCCCATATCAGCACCCCACCATGACCCACACAGCTAATGCGGTAGCATCGAGTGTATGCCTGATTCCAACCGGCGATTGCAAGCGTCATTTGCGAGGGGCTATCAATAGCGTGCAGGCCATGGCCGCGTCCCGCACACCGAACATCGTATCTCCAGCTTCGTTCAGTAGAGTTCGGAACGCCTCGAACTCCTTGTGGCGATCGGTGGAAAGCCGGACGAACACCTTGATATCTCCCTCAATCGGCATGATCGAGGCGAGATCGTCGAGCGCTTTTGGGAGGGCTTCGGCGGGGTACTGCGTACCGGTGGCAATCACCGACGCGAACGTCTCGAAGCGCCGAGTTCTTGCACTCAGATCGTGTATAGCTTGCAGAATAATCTCAAACGAGGCTGCATTCAGCCTTAGCGGGTAAACCGTGCTGTTCTTCTGAGATTCTTTCACAACTCGACCCTTGAAACGTGAGGCCGAGGATCGTTAGCAGCAAGGCAGGGGTTCTCAAATCCGGGACCTTTCACCCACCGAGAAAAAGCGGGCTTATGGTCGCTCAAAATCAGGTGGAGTGATTTCGACACCAGCGCGGAGTGGATATGACGCCAGCCTGGCGTCGTTTTGGCACCATGCTGATGTCGTTTCGACGCCAAGGTGGTCACTAAATGACGCCAATAATCGGCTTACGGCTCCAGAGCTTACTTCATTTCGCCGCATTTGTGCTGTGTGTGCACCCTAGTTACTAAAAACCTGTTGATCCGACGTTTGGTTCCCGGCTCGATGTTCGTGCGCTGCTGCGCTGTTCATCTTGTGAAGGGAATCTTTATGAAGGCACTGAATCTAAATTCTGCCGGCTATCTAGCTGGCAAGGTGGCGCTTGCTGCCGCCGCAGTTGCTGCCGCTGGCGTCATCGGCGCCGAGGCCGCTCTGGCCGGCACGGACGCTACCTTCGACACAGCCCTGGATCAGTTCACCGGCTTTCTCGAGGGTTCGGGCGGCAAGGTCATCACGGTTCTGTCGCTGGCCGGCGGCATCGTCGGCCTTGCATCGGGCCGCTTCTCGCTCGGCCAGGTGGCAATCCCGGTCGGCGTCGGTGTTGGCGCGGGCACCGGCATCCCGATCGTCACCTCGACCGTCACCGCGACGATCTGACGCTTGGATGGGGAGTTGTCGGTGCGCCGGCAACTCCTCCTTCAAACTGGGGCGATTTGATGGATCAGTACAGTATACCCAAGCATCTCGATGACCCTGAGCTTATCGGCTTTTGGACGTTGGACGAGTTTCTAATCATGATCATCCCTTTTGCGTGGGGAATCGTGGCCCAGCATATTGTCATCGGTCTCATTCTCTCCCTTGGCGCTTGGTTCGGCTATCGCAAACTCCGGGCCGGGCGTTCGATGTATTGGGTATTGCACTTCGCCTACTGGCACCTGCCGGGCGGGTTCTTCGGTCTGAAAGTCGCTCCGCCTTCTCACCTCAGGGTCATGGCGGGCTGATATGGAACTTTCTTTCGCACACGAGCAATCGCAGCGCGCGCTCAAGCAACGCAACCTGCTGGCGATCGCCTGTCTTGTCCTGGCCATTCTGTGCTTCGCGCTGGTGACGATGGCCTCGAGCCGCGACCGTGAAGTCATCCTGCAGCCCGTCATTCCCAAGCAGATGGCGATTTCATCGTCGGGCGTCTCCAAGGACTACCTGGAGGCCGTTACGCGCGACGCCGCGCAGCTCGCGCTCAATCGCTCGCCTGAGACGCTCCAGTATTGGATGGATTCCATCCTTGCGATCACCGCTCCTGAAGCGCGTGGCCCGCTCAAATCCAAACTCATGGGCATCCTGCAAGAACAGCAGGGTTCCCAGGTCACGCAGTTCGTGACCATCGACTGGATCAGCGTCGATCCAGAGGCACTGACCAGCGAAGTCGGCGGGATCCTTCACACCGTGGTCGCCTCGCGCGACGTCCGACGCGAGAATAAGGTCTTCAAGTTCGCCTGGAAGTACGAAGGCCTCAGCCTCAAGCTTCGCGGCTTCGGTGTCGTCGTAAAAAAGGACAAGGACAACGCCGATGACTGACATCGTAGCCGCCTGCGAGATCGCCTCGGGCGTCACGCTGCTTTCCTCCATCGACTGCTTCGCCAAGCGCTGCCTGGGCACGTTCCTTTTGGGAGCAGGGCTCATGACGGCGGTTCCGGCGCTGGCGGACCAGAGTGTCACCGCCACCGACAACGGGGCAGTGGATTGCGATGCTTCCAAGCAGGATCTGACGCGCATCTCCCTCAAGGACGATCAGTTCGCGTCTGTGTCCAAGGTCACTACCGGGATCGCCACCGAGGACTTCGGGATCGTCAACGAGCCGACGCGCGGCGATATCTACATCTCGGTTCCCGAGGGTTACACTCGCTCGACGATCTCGTTCTTCGGCACCACGCAGAAGGGCTTCGTCTACAAGTTCGTGTGCAAGGTGAGCGGCACCGAGGCCAAGCAGGTCTTCGTCACCAATGCCGACATGGCGAAGCCGGCAAAGCCGCAGGCGCTCGCGCTCAAATCCAATCTGCCGCTCGATCAGCAGGCCGTGACCCTGGTGCGCGCCATGTTCGAGCAGAAGCCGCTCGAGGGCTTCGAGATCCGCGATCAGCCGCGCACTCCCGTCAACGTCGGCAACCTGAAGGTCCAGCTCGTCAGCGAGTATGATGGACTGTCGATGGCCGGCAAAGTGCTGCGCATCGAGAACACCGGCAAGGAGCCCGTTGTCGTAAGTGACGACACCATCGCTTCGCAGGGCGCGATCGCGGTCAGCATCTCCAACGCCTCCCTACAACCAGGCCAGGCCACCGGCGCCTACGTCGTCGTGCCCGCAGGAGACCTGTAATGGACATCTTCACCCGCAAACCCAAGAACGTCGATGAGCAGCAGGGCGAGGCCCTCGACGAGCTCGACGATGGCGGGATGATCGCCGAAAATTCGTCGACCGAAAAGCGCCAGAAGCGGATCCTTTATGGAGGCGGTGGCCTGATCGGGATCGCAGCCATGTGGTGGGTACTGGGCGGCGATGACAAAGAGGCGAAGCTTGCTGACAAGGACGAGAAGGACAAGGTCGAAGTCTCGACCGACGCCATCATGAACCGCCAGCTCGCGGACCGCGACTGGATGACGATGTACGATCATCAGCAGACCGCGCAGACCAACCAGCTCAAGGGGGTCCAGAACGCCGTCACCAAGGTCGACCAGGTGCAGAGCGAGCTTCAGGCTCTTCGCCAGGAAAACGAGCAGATGAAGGCGGACGCAACCCGCGTGCTCGATGCCTACGAGCGTGAGAACCGCGAGCTCAAGCAGCAGGTAGGGAAGGGCGGTAGCCCTACCGCCGACGCCAGCGCCCCAGGTGCGGCCGCAGCGGCTCGGGCGATGGGTCTGGGCGGTGTCGGGCCAATGGTGCGCTCCAACGAAGTCAAGCTCGTCTCGTTCAGTGGCGGCGGGCCTGCCGGTCCCACGGGCGACGGCAAGCGGATCGATGCTGGTGGCAAGCAGGCCGCAGTCTACACCGACAGCCCAAACTACCTGCCGCCTAATTCGATGGCACGGGCTACGGTGGTGGTCGGTGTCGATGCGGCGACCAACGTCAAGAGCCAGGGCGATCCGCTGCCGGTGCTGCTGCGCATTACCGGGCCGGCCCGCTCGGTTTTCTCGGATGGAAAGCTGCTGCGCACGCGGGTCCAGGGCTGCATGGTCAATGGCGCGGCATACGGCGATCTCTCCTCCGAGAAGGTCTACGTGAAGCTGCAGCGCATGACCTGTCCTCAGCCTGGCGGCCGCTACGCCGTTTCCGAGGTCAAGGGGTTCATCTCCTTCGGCGGCAAAGTTGGCATCCGCGGTCGCGTCGTCAGCCGTGAAGGCGGGCTCACCACGCAGGCATTCCTTGCAGGGCTTGTCAGCGGCGCAGGTCAGGCTTTCAACAGCGCCAATCGGGTGCCGCGGATCACGGCCGGTGACCCTGAGCTACCCAAGGCAGCAAATGTCGGCATCGCTGCCATTGGCGGCGGCGCGGAGAACGCCGGCACCACGCTCTCCGACTACCTGATCGAGCGCGCCGAGCAATATCAGCCGGTCATCGAAATGCCGACCGGCGCCGATGTCGAGGTCGTGTTCCTCGACGGAACCTTCATCCGCAATTGAGGTGATCCATGCGTAAGGCCATTCTTGCGAGCGCTGCTGCGTTCATTGCCCTGGCCGGAGGCTCCGGCCTCTATGCCGCCACAGCTGATGCGGATGCGTCGCTGACCAAGGCGCTCACCACGCGCCTACCCAAGACGCCGCTGACGGCGGTCAAGTGCGGCAAGATCGCTGGCCTGTGTGAAGTGCAGGCCGGTACCAATCTGTTCTACACCGACCCAGCGGGTCGTTATCTCGTCATCGGGCGTGTCTACGACATGGAGACGCGGCAGGATCTGACTGCCGCGCGCCTCCTCGAGATCAGCCCCGAGACACTCGTCGGGGGCGCCGCCAGTCCTCCGGTTTCCGACGAGGCGCAGGCCGTGTCTTCGCCCACACGGCCTGCGCAACCCGGACCTGGTAATACCGCGCAGAAGGTGGCGCTGGACGGCCTGCCTGCGTCGGGCGCGGTCAAGTGGGGCTCGGGCACGCAGACGGTCACGGTCTTCAGCGACTTTCGCTGCGGTTACTGCAACCGGCTCCACGAGACGCTCGCGAGCATGAACGTCAAGGTCATCGAGCGGCCGATCTCGGTGCTCGGAACCCGCTCGCTCTCGGACGCGGTGATCTGCTCGGCCGATAAGCCCAAGGCGTTGGTGCGGGCATACAACGGCGAGAGCCTGCCTCCGGCCGGCAAATGCGATACCAGCGGGCTCGATGCCAATGAAGCGTTCGCCCGGAAGAACGGCTTTGCCGGTACGCCGGTGATCGTGCGCAGCGATGGCGCCGTGGTCCATGGCTACCGCCCACGCGACTTTCTCGAGTCCTGGCTGAAGGGAGCAAGCTGATGCGCCGCTCTTTTCAGTGCGCTCTCCTCATCGGCAGCGTCCTGCTGACCTCAGCGTGCACGACCATGGGTACGAACGTGAGCGGCTCATTCAAGTGCGAGGCACCTGACGGCGTTTGCGCGCCCTCGATCGCGATCGACGACAAGGCTTTGGCCGAGATCACGCAGGCCGACGCCAACGAACTCATGGCACCTGCGGGGCCTTACAAGGTCGATGATGGGGATGGCGGCCGTGCCCAGATGGCCAATGCGCAAGGCGTGATCGCAAGCCAAAATCAGGGCTACCAGCTCAGCATCGTCTTTCCGGCCTACACGGATGTCGCGGGTGTTACTCATGAGCGCCGCGCGGTTGCAGCCGCCGTGGCGCTTCCGGGACGCACCGCCAGCAGCGTCGAGCTGGCAAGCCGGCGCGGTCGTGGCGAGGCCCGCGGTCTTCTTGCTGCCGCGCAGAGCGCGCCTGCGCTGATCTCGATGATCCCGGGCGGCGACGAGGCGCCAGTGCTGGCGGATAACGGTTCTGCGGCAGCGGCCGCTTCCAAGGTGGCAACGGCGCCAGCCACGAAGGCCGTCGATCGCATCAAGGCCGATGTCGACGCCAAGCTGTCAAAGCGCGCTCGCCGTCAGGCAGCCTCCTTCCCCTCGCCGGAGTGACACCCCCATGGGCTTGCTAGACAGCCTTCGCGAAATGGTCCTGGGCGATGCCCGCAAGCCTGAGGTCAGGGCTCGTCCCGCAGCGGTGCCCATGCTCTCGCATTACCTGGGCTACCGCTCTTTCGACGAGACCCGCAAGATCTTCTATCAGGTCCGGTCCAAGGGGTTTGTGCTTGAGCTGGCGCCGATGATCGGCGGCGACGAGCGTACCGCCGATATCATCGGCACCATCTTCTCCGACATTCTGCTGCCGGGCTCAGCCTTCAGCATCGTCAACTATTCGAGCCCTCGCGTTGCCGAGAAGCTGACCGAGTGGATGCTGCCGCGCATGGAGGCCGGCGGCGTGTTCTCGACGCTGGCGCGTCACCGTGCCGAGAAGTTGCGCAGCGGGGCCTGGAAGTCGCTGGCCAGTGACGGCCCGTTCCACTTGCGCAACTTCCGGGTGCTGGTTTCGGTGGGCGCGCCTGACGGCTCGGGCATCCGGATCGATGATCTTATCACGATGCGCGAGGGCCTCATCTCGGCGCTCGACTCCATCAACATCCCGGTGCGGATCCTGGAGCCGGTCGAGCTCATCCGCTTCTTCGACGAGATCCTCTCGCCCTCTACGGGCGCCGGTGACGATGCGCCCGGCTACAACCGTTTCGATCCGATCAACGAACAGTGCGTGCGCCGCGACCTCGTCACGCACGTCGAGAAGGATCGCTTGCTGCTGCACTCGCAGTCGCTGCGCCCGACCGGCTCCGTGGTCGATGGCGTGCCCGAGTACGAGGACTACGTGCCCGAGCGCTTCGACGTTCGCACCATGTCGATCCGCAACTTCCCCGACCGCTGGGCGCCGTGGGACACCCAGAAGACTATCGGCGACATCTTCAATCCCAAGCTGTGCCTGCCGTGCCCGACGCTGCAGTCGGTATCGGGCGTGACGCCCGGTGTGGAGAGCTCGGAATCGAAGGCGGGCCGCAAGTTCGTGCGCACGCAGTCGCTGTCCGAAGGGCAGGGGGTCAAGCTCGTCCCCAAGCTCAAGGACCAGGCCGCCGAGTGGCGCGCGGTGCAGGAGCGGGTCAAGAGCGGCGAGAAACTGATCCGCTGCTACTACTCGGTTTCGATCATCGCCCCGCGCGGCACTGCCGAGACGGCCGAGCGGGCGATCAAGGGGCTCTACAAGGCCGCGGGATGGGATCTCATCGACGAGACCCACATCCAGCTCCCTGCTTTCATGTCGCACTTCCCGCTGATGATCGCCGATGGCCTGCAGTCGGACCTCGAACGCATGAAGCGCTTCCGCACGATGCTGTCGTCCAATGTAGCGGCGATCGCCCCGCTCCAGGGTGAGTACGTAGGCGGCCACATCCCCCACGTCTTGTTCGTCGGCCGGCGCGGCCAGGCCCAGTTCTGGTCGCCGTTTCAGAACAAGGCGGGCAACCACAATGTCGCGATCGCCGGCAAGTCGGGCTCGGGCAAGTCGGTGCTGCTGCAGGACCTCACCGCAAGCCTTGCGGGCGTGCGCGCGAAGACAATCGTCATCGACGATGGCCGTTCGTTCGAGCACATGGCCAAGGCGCTGGGCGGCACCTTCACCGAGTTCAAGCTGTCCTCCGGCATCTCAATCAACCCGTTTCGCATGATCGATCTCGATCTCGCCGGCGAGGACGAGGATTACCTCGTCGACTGCCTCGCGATGCTCAAGGCGATCCTGTCGCAGATGGCCCGCTACGAGAACCGGCTCAACGACACCGAGCGCGGCCTCATCGACCAGGCCGTGAACGCGGTCTGGAATGAGCATCAGCGCGATGGCACCGTGGATCACGTCATCGCCAAGTTGAAGCTGCACGATCACGACTCCGCGGTGGATTTGGCGATGTCGCTGCTGCCGTTCTCCAGCGACGGTACCTACGGCCGTTTTTTCCTCGGCGACAGCAACCTCGACCTCACGGCCGACCTTACCGTCTTCGAGCTCTCCGACCTTGCCTCGCGCGAGGAGCTGCGCAGCGTCGTCCTCACCTCGATCATGTTCGTTGCCTCGCAGACAATGAGGCGGATGAGCCGCTCGATCCCGAAGGCGCTGCTGATCGACGAAGCCTGGCAGATGCTCAAGGGCGGCGCCATGGCCGACTTCGTCGAGACCTACTCGCGCACATGCCGCAAGTACGGCGCCTCGCTCATCACCGCCACGCAATCGATCAACGACTACTACAAGTCGGACGGCAGCCGCGCCGCGCTCGAGAACTCCGATTGGTTCCTGATCCTGCAGCAAAAGGCCGAGACGATCTCGGATTTCCGCAAGTCGGACCGGTTCGAGATGACCGCGTACACCGAGACCTTGCTGCGCTCCTTGAAGCGCAACGGGATCGAGTACTCCGACCTCCTGATCCGTGGGCCGGAGACCGAGACGGTGTGCAGGCTTGTGCTGGATGCCTATTCGGGGACGCTCTATTCCTCGAGCCCCGACGTTTTTGCCCGCATCGAGGCGCTGGTCCACCAGGGCTGGTCGGTAGCGGATGCGATCGAAATGGTCGCGTTTCCAGATCGCGCACGCCCGAGCGAGGACATGCGGGAGGCAGCGGAATGACCGCGCACCCGGTTCCTCGCCGCTTGACCTACAAGCCTTCCGGGCAGGTTGTTCTTGCGGTGTCCCTGCGCCTGTTGGGCTGGCTCGCGGTGAACGCGCTGGTTGCCTTTGGAATGATCGGCCTGGTCGCCTTCACGATCGGCAGCTTCTCGATCGCCGGCATGATGCATCACCTGGCCAATCTCGCGTCGCGCTACATCGTCGCCGGCGCCGACCGCCAGCACCAATTCGACATGATCCTGCTGTGGAGCGTCTCCGGGGCCTTCTGCGCCTCAGGTTTCTTCCGCCGTCACTCGCTCGTGCAGGTCTTCTTCAAGGAAAGCGCCAATGACTGATTTCGTTGCCACTGACGACGTCGCACCTGAAGCTGTGGCCGAACCTGCGCCGTCCAGAAGGCAGGCTGTCACCGTCACTCGCCAGGCGGCCAAGCGCGGCATTGATGCGCGTCAGGTCCTGATGGTCGGCGCCTTGATTGGCGTCGCCTGTTGGGGAGCCTGGGTGACCAAGAGCCTCGTCACTCCTGCTGCCAGCGAGGGGCAGCTCGTCAAGCTGCAGCTGCAGGGCGTCATGACCGAGTACCTGCAGGCGCAGGCCCGCTCGGGCAGCGACGATCAGACCGCCGCCGCCGCCACGACGCGGTTCATGGCCGAGCTCGACAAGGCTGTCGCCGAGGTCGGCAAGTCAGGCCGCGTGGTCCTGGTCAACGAAGCGGTGATCGGCGGTGATATTCCCGACATTACCGCCCAGGTGAAGCAGGCGGTCTATTCCAAGGTTCCCATGCCCAAGGTCGCTGCCGCCACGCCGGTCGTGCAGGACATGCAAGCCTATCTTGCTGCCAACGGCGGCCAGAACGCGCCTGCAGTATCTCCGCTCAACTCCGTGGGGGCGGTCGGTGGCAACGCGCAGTGATCCAGCGCCGGCACGGTTCCGGCGGAGCTTCGGCAAGAAGTTCGCCACGATCGGAGCGCTAGCGGTTGGCGCCCTCGCGCTTCAGAGCCTGTCTCATTGGGGCAGCTCTCATGCGTTGATGATCAACGAGAGTGAATCGCTGCCGAATTGGGCGTTCCTCGTGGAGGCGGGCCGGTTTCCGGCGCGCGGAGACTACGTGATCTTCAACCCAGGTTCCGATCCGCTGGTCATCAAGTATTTTGGCAAGCACCCTTCGGCCTTTGCCAAGATCGCTTATGGCATCCCGGGTGACGTCGTTAGCCGCGATGGTAGCGACGTCCTGGTCAACGGTCACAAGGTTGCTCGCCTCAAGCCTCTGACCCGTCGCGGCGACCCGCTCGAAGCCGGCCCGATCGGGATTGTTCCCAACGGCTGTGTCTTCGCCGGAACCGACCATAAGGACGGCTTCGACAGTCGTTACGCGGCCATCGGGTTCGTTTGCGGTCATCGCATCGCCGGAGTGGGGAGGGCCATCCTGTGAGGGTCCTGCCGTTCGCTCTGGCCGCTCTCGTCGGCGCCGTCGGCGGCACGATCCTGCCTTGGCAGACACCCGCCCATGCAGTTGACCACGGTCAAGTTGGTGAGGCCTGGCCGGTGGTCGAGCCCGACCTCCTCGATGTGATCCGCGCCAAGCTGGAGAGCGCCAAGGCCAGCGGGAAGCTCGACGAGCTCAACGCCCGTTTCGCGGCGAAAGTGAAGGCCCGGGTGATGCGTCCGGCACCCGTCGCGGGTATCACTGCCGCAGTCGAAGACCGCTCCTGGGAGTTCGATCCGACGGTCGTGATCGAGAACGACATTCGCGACCACAAGGGCAACCTCATCGCGGCAGCGGGCCAGCGCATCAATCCGCTCGACAAGATCACCATGACGCAAAGGCTGCTCTTCATCGACGGCGATGATCCCGCGCAGGTGTCCTGGGCGATGGGGCAGGGCGATGATCTCAAGACCAAGGTCATCATGGTCAAGGGGTCACCCTTCGACCTCATGAAAGCCAACCAGCGCCGCTTCTATTTCGACCAGGCCGGCTCGCTTACCGCCAAGTTCGGGATCGAGCACACGCCGGCATCGGTCGAACAGAAAGGCAGGATCCTCATCGTGACCGAGGACGCGCTTGGGCAAGGGAAGGGCGCATGAAAGCCTGGCTCGACAAGCACATGCCTGCGCCCATGGCCGCACCGGAGACGGCAGAGCTGCGCACCGCGCGCGTCCGCCTGATCGTCGCGCTGGTGCTGCTGGCTGCCATGACGCTGTTCTGGACCGTGATCGCGGGCCGGGTGGCGCTTGGTGTGTTCGTGGGTCTGGCGGTCTTCATCGCCGTGCAGGGCATCTACTGGATGCGCGCCAAGAACACGGCTGACGACGACTACCTGGTGTCGCGAATGACCGACGATGACGGGGATGAGCTGCCATGAGCAAGTGGGTGCTCCAGATCCTTGCCGGTCTCTTCCTGTTGGTGCCAGGCCTGGCCCGCGCGCAGGAACTACCCAAGGGCAGCTGCTCGGGCAGCTTCGTCAATCCGATCACCGACGTGTGCTGGGGTTGCATGTTCCCGCTCTCGGTCGGCGGCCTCAAGATCTGGCCCTCCTCGCGCGCAGACACCAACAATCCCGACTCCCCAATCTGCCTGTGCGGCTCGCCCATTCCACGCATCGGGATCGCGATGGGGTTCTGGGAACCGGCGCGTCTGATCGACGTCACGACCAAACCGTTCTGCTTTCCCAACCTTGGCGGGATCAAGCTCAACCCGGGCTTGTCGATGGGAGGTGGATACGCGGCCAACACCGGCTCGAACGGGGGCACCGACACCGCCAAGTACCACGTCCACTATTACGTCTATCCGCTGCTCTACTGGATGGAGATCCTGACCGATTTCCTCTGCTTCGAGCAGGCGAGCTTCGACATCGCCTACATGACCGAGATCGACCCGCTGTGGCAGGACGATGCCCTCACGACGCTCATCAATCCCGAAGCGCTGATCTTCGCCAATCCGCTCGCCCAGGCGGCTTGTGCGGCCGACTGTGTCGCGGCAACCGCGAAGCTGCCGCTCAACGAGCTGTTCTGGTGCTCAGGGTGCCAGGGCTCGATGTACCCGCTTAACGGAAACATCGGTGCAAGTACCGGCATGACGCAGTCCGGGCGCCTCGCAGCCGAGCGCATGGTCTACAAGATGCACCGGCAGGCGCTTGGGTGGGGCACGATGGGCTCCAAGGCGCTGTGCGGCAAATACATCATGCCGATCCTCAAGAAGAGCCAGTACCGCCTGCAGCAAGTCAATCCGACCCCGATGGTGTCGGGTCGCGAGTCCTGCTCACCGATCGGCGGCTCGGTCCTGCTTCCGCGCGCCGCACGTACTTACCCGGTGAAGGGTGAGGACATGGGCTTCCTGCTCTGGCGCAAGCGCAACTGTTGCGTGCTGTGATGGCGGAACGGTTCGCATTCTCCCGCCAGCCTCTCGCGATCTGGTTGCAGGCCGCGGGCATGCTGCTCGCCGCCCTCGGCATAGTCATCTGTCTTGCCGCGTTCGTGATCGACGCGATGAACTTCTGGATTGGAGCGGCCGCATGAGCGTGCGCAAGTCCCTGCTCACCTTCGCCGGCGTTCTTGGCGTCGGGCTCGTCAGCGCCGCACTGGCCCAGACCATCGAGGGTCTCGACCTGCAGGCGATCGAAAAGCGTGGCGAGGGCGCTGAGCAAGACGCTCAGGCGCTCCTCGACTTCGTGAAAGGTCAGGGCGAGCCGCAGGCCAAGGCGGCACAAGCCGTCGTCGACGATGCCTACGACCGAATTGCCGACCTTGATGTCTCGGGCATTGCGGGTGGCGCCAAGGATGGCCCGATCGACTTCGATGCCATGGTTGCCGGCGCCAAGGGCAATCTCGCGGGGCCCAAATCAACCCCACTGGTGATCGCGTTCGTCAGCCTGTCGATGCCCGAGGAATCGCTGCGCCGCACGATCCTCGACACCACGCGCGCCGGCGGCGTCATCGTCTTTCGCGGTTTCTCGCAAGGCGGCGCCAAGCCGTTCGTCCAGTTGCTCGCCAAGGCGGTCGACCAGAAGGACGCGCCCAACATCACCATCGATCCGCGCCTGTTCCGTGCCTTCAAGATCGATCGTGTGCCCACGATCGTCGCCGCATCGGGCAGCTTCGAGCCCTGCGATCAGCTCGATTGCGTGACACCGCCGCCGCCGCATGATCGAATTTCCGGCAACGTGACGCTCGGGTACGCGCTGCAGACGTTCGCGGAAGGGGAGGGGCCTGGTGCGCCTGCTTCCCGTGTGGCCCTGGCCAACCTGGTGAAGCGTCCGTGAAGTTGTGGCTGCCCTTCTTGATGGTGGCGACCGTGTTATCGTTTCCGGCGCTGGCGCAGTCCGAGACGGCGAAGCAGGGCGAGGACCTTGCCAAGTCCGTGCGCGAGGGCTCGGCCACCACGATCCTGCAGAGCGGGGCGGAAAACAGCGTCCCGGGCTATGGCGGCACCGACATCGATGCGTCGAAGTACCTCGACGATGACGAGGCGCTGACCGATGCTGGCGTCAACGCCCGCTACAGCGATCCCAACTACAGCGTGGTGATCGATCCGACACGCCCCGAGTTCGATCCCTCGACCATCGATCTCTCTGCCGCTAAGACGATCGAGAACACGCCTGAAAGCTTCCTTGGCACTGGCATGGGGGTGGGCGGGTCGGCGGCGGCCTGTGAGCCGCTGCCCACCTCCGGCGCAGCAGGCTCGACCTACTACGAGACCTGCAATCAGGGCGACGAGCTCTTTCAGAAGCCTGAGACCTGCACGTCCTCGCTGAACGTACGTTTCGACCGGATCACGACCTACATCTACTATTCGACGACGATTGAAGGCCCTTATGTGCCGCGAGCCGTCCTCAATCCAGCGATTGCAGATGGGACGTGCAAGAGCAAAGGCAGCTTCGGCTATTGCACGGAGCTGGCACAGTACGGGTATAAACCCGCCAAAAGCTGCAAGAACGACAGCTATAATCCTGAAATATTCGAGTGTACGCGAGAAATGGGCAACATGCCGGGCGCAGCCCGCGTGCTTGCGACGGGCCAGTTCTGGGCAGGCAAATCGGAAACGGTAAGTCCTCCCATTGTAACGCGCAGCGATGGCGCCTGCCCTTATGCATCAAACGCGCAGTGCGTGGAGCAGGGTGCAGAGATCTGCACCGACAGCGATCCTGTCACCCGCGTGATCGACGGTATCCCGGTAACGCAGCCTTGCTGGGCCTGGGCGCGCACGTTCCAGTGCACCGAGCGCCGGCCGGCCAACGATTGCACCGAGCTGGACAAGAAGCCGGAGTGCCACTTCGACCATAACGAGTGCCTGAGCGAGAACGAGGACGGCTCCTGCAACGTGTTCGACAGGGTCTACGCTTGCAAGACGCCGGACACCGGCACTGGCGAACCGGGCGGCTCGATCTGTGGGGGGGATCTTTACTGCATCAACGGCGAATGCACCCAGGTCGAGCGCGAGGCATCGACCGAGTTCAAGGACGCGATGGTCGCCGTCCAGACAATGGGCAACGTACGCGATCACTTCGATCCGGCGACGATGACGTTGTTTAGCGGCGAGAAGGCCGGTTGCCACAAGCCGGTGTTCGGAATTGTGAACTGCTGCGCCGGGAAGCAATTCCCGCTGGCACCACCCTTTTTGACCACCTTCATGTGCTCGGCGGAAGAGAAGCTGCTCGACGAGAAGGACCGTAAGGGCCTGTGCCACTATGTCGGCACCTACTGCTCGGACAAGGTGCTCGGCGTCTGCACCTCGAAGCGCAAGTCCTACTGTTGCTTCGAGAGCAAGCTCAGCCGCATCCTGCAGGAGCAGGGTCGCGCCCAAATCGGCAAATCGTGGGGCAAGGCCAAGAATCCGGACTGCAAGGGCTTTCTGATCGAGGAGTTCCAGAAGCTCGATCTATCCAAGATGGATTTCACCGAAGTCTACTCCGAGTTCATCGACGCCGCGAAGGTGCCCGATGAAGTCCAGACCTCGATCGAGATCCAGGACAAGATCGACGAGTATTACAAGCTGCACGCGGGGACCGGAGCACCATGAACGACGTCGTCCACATCCATGCCGATCGGCGGGTTCCAAACCTCAGTGTTTTCGAACTCGCGGTTGCCAGTGCCATCTCGCGCCGGGTCATCACTACGGATGAGGATCTGCAGGAGATCCTTTCGGACTGGTTTCTTCGCCAGGTCCGTGTTCCCGACGTGTCGGCCGCACTCGACAGTATGGTCGAGCGCGGCATCGTGCGCCGTGGCGACGAAGCGCTGTGTGGCTACGGCCTCACGCCTGACGGCATCAACGCCGTCACCACTCTCTATGGCGGCTGCATCCGCATGATCGATCGCGGGCTCGGCCTGCTCGATCCCACCATGATCCTCGCCCTCCTCAACCTCACCAAGGAGTCCGGCCATGCGTAAGACTGCCTACGTGTTCCCTGCAGTTCTCGCCCTCGTAGCGCAGACCGCGACCCCGATTGTCGCGACGGCTCAGGACGCACAAACCTCGTCGGCCCCCACCACCGGCGCGTTCACCCCCACTTCCGCACTCAGCCCGCGTGATGCTTTCTACTGCGAGCAGCGCAAGCTTGGGAGCTGGTTCTATTGCGATCCGGACAAGGCGCGCGAGATGGCGAAGGGTAAGCCTGCCGCGCCGACAGTGCCAGCGGCGAAGCAGCTGGCGGCAATCAGCGAACAACTGGACGAGCTAAAGGCTCGAGCAATCCTGGAGCCGACGTCGGAGAACCTGGCGTCCTACATGCGCTTCCAGCGCGAGCAACTCGATCGTGCGTCGACCTTCGCGGATGTCTGGGGGCGCACAGTCTGGCAGAATCCGGACCTAGACTACACCCTGGAGCGACCGATTAATTCGCTCGGCAAGCAGACCTGGATGACCGATCGCAAGGCGGCGAAATCATCGACGATGCAAGGTCTTTCCCAGCGCTACGGGGTCTTCTACTTCTACTCGTCGAACTGCTCGGCATGCCGCGTCTTCAGCCCGATCGTGCGCTCGATCTCGGACCAGTACGGCCTTGAAGTCCTTGCCGTGTCGATGGACGGCGGCGGCAACGAGGCGTTCCCGCGCTTTGCCGTCAACACCGGCCAGTATCAGCGCATGGGCCTGACCGGCAACCAGGTGCCGGCGCTGGTGCTGTTCGACACCCAGACCAAGCAGCCGATCCCGATCGGCTACGGCCTCATGGCGGCTGACGAGGTCATGGATCGCATCTTCACGCTGACGCAGACTAAACCCGGGAGTGACTACTGATGGCACGATCCCTCAGATGGCATGAGCGCCTCGGCCTGGCACTCAGCGTGCTGTCCGTATCGCAGCTCGCGGTGGTGCAGGCGCAGGCCAATGTCGGCAGCGAGCTCAACGATTTCTTCAACGATATGGGCGGCGCCGGCAATGCCTATGGCCCGACCGCCTTCCAAGGGCAGTCGGCCGGCTACTACACCGGCGGCGGCGTGTGGACCCGCTTCAAGAACAAGCAGGTGAACCCGGTCAACATCCAGTTGCCGAGCGTCAAGGCCGGCTGCGGCGGCATCGACATCTTCGGCGGCTCGTTCTCGTTCATCAACACCGACCAGATCGTTGCCATGCTGAAGGGGGTCGCCAGCAACGCGCTGGGCTTTGCGTTCCAGCTCGCGATCAAGTCGATCAGCCCGCAGATCTCCCAGACTATCGAGGAGATGGCGCAGAAGGTCGAGAAGTTGAACCAGATGAACATCTCCTCGTGCGAGGCCGCGCAAGGCCTCGTTGCAGGGCTGTGGGGCGAAAGCCAGGGCCGCGACAGCGAGGTCTGCAAGGCGATCGCCAACAGCCAGGGTTTTGCGACCGACTGGGCCAAGGCGCGGCAGGACTGCAACGCCGGCGGTGAGCGCACCGAGATCATGGGCAAGAACGACGACGAGACGATCCCGTCCAAGTCGTACAATTACACCTGGCACATGCTCAACAAGAGTTACCCCTCCTTCTCGCGCGAGTTCAAGGAGTACCTCATGTCACTGGTGGGTACGATCATCTACCAGCGCGCCGATTCTGACGCGAGTCAGGGCACTGTCCGGTACGTCGGGCAGGGTAACCGCGACCTGATCCAGGCGCTTCTGGTCGGCACGGCCGATACCACTGTCCTGAAGTGCGACGATGCCGAGGAGTGCCTTAATCCCACTACGAACGGCACGGTGAACATCAGCCAGGCACAGGCCTTGAAGCCCCGTGTTGCCGCGCTGATTCAATCGATGGTGGCAAAGGTCCGCTCCAACGACGCGCTGACAGCGGAGGAGGTCGGGATCTTGGGAGGAACCAGCGTTCCTCTCTACAAGATCATAACGGTCAATGCGGCCGCGAAGATGAGCGGTATGGGGGATGCCGAGATTCAAGATCTGGCTGAGATTGTTGCCGTCGACATGCTCGAGCAGATTGTTCAGGAGTTCTACGGCTACGTGCAGAAGGCGCAAGGATCCTTCAACGAGGCCGACAAGGAGACGCTCGCGCAATGGCGCGAGCAGCTGCAGAACGTCAGCAAGGTGCTCGATGGCTATGGCTACAAGCTGAATGAGCGCCTTGTCCGAACCCAAAGCATTGTCGAGCGAACGGTCTTCCTCGAGCGCACTTTGCGCAACTCGATCTCGCCGCAAATGTCGGCGGCTCTCTCCTTCCGCTCCGGCGCTACGGCGCAAGGGCTCAATTAGGACGCTTTGCCATGCTCGAGGTCTTCACCATCGGCGGCGGCGAGTACATCGTCAACGTCCTCAACGCCGTCGCGTCCTGGACCGGAGGAGGGGGCTTTCGCTCCATGATCCAGGTCACGATGGTGATGGGCCTGGGCTATGTGCTGCTGGTGGTGGCGTTCAGCCTCAACTGGAAGGCGTGGCTCAACTGGTTTTTGTCGGCAACGCTGATGTACGGCGTTCTGATCGTGCCCACGACCGAGGTGAAGGTCACGGACCGGATAAACCCGGGGCTCGCGCCCGCAGTCGTTGCCAATGTGCCGATCGGCCTGGCGGCGATCGCCTCGTTCACGAGCCAGATCGGCGACTGGCTGACCCAGCAGGCCGAGACCGTCTTCGTGATGCCCGATGCGCTCGAGTACCGCACCAACGGCATCATCTACGGCTCCCGTCTCTACGACAAGACGAGGGACTTCAAGTTTCGCGATCCCCGCGTCAGGACCAATCTTACCGAGTATTTCAAGCAGTGCCTGTTCTACGATTTCCTGCTCGGCCAGAAGAACCCGAACGATGTGATGAACTCGACCGACATTCTTGCCGACATGGGTCCGGGCTCGCCGGCGCGGGCAATGTCGTACTGGAACGATGACGGTTCGACCGAGATTCGCACCTGTGCCGCGTCGTACGCCGCGCTTGCTGGCGCCGCGGGTATCCCCGCCAAGACCGACGAAGAGATCGGCAAGATCGCACCGAGCTTCTTCCCGAACCTGACGCAGGCGGCCGCGAAGGCCAAGCTGGAGGCGGATCTACCTGCGGTCGCTGCGCAATTCCATGGCAGCACCCAGAACGCCGGCCAGATCTTCCAGCAGCGCGCGCTTACCGATGCCTTCCTCGAGGCTCGTGCGAACCTGTCCTCGGCCGATGGCGACACCTTCGCTATGATGCGCGCCGAGACCCAAGCCAAGAACACTTACACCTCGATCTCGCAGCAGGCGATGACCTGGGTGCCGCTGCTCAACATCGTCCTGGTCGTGGTGTTCTATGCCATGTTCCCGGTCATCTTTCCGCTATTCCTGATGCCGCAGACAGGCGTACAGGCGCTCAAAGGCTATCTTACCGGCTTCTTCTACCTTGCCGCCTGGGGACCGCTTTACGCAGTCCTGCACATGTTCATCATGGGCCGCGAGGAGTCCGCCATGGCGGCGACTGCACCTGGCGGCATCACCATGTCGACCATCGAGGGCATCGATGCGGTCAACGCCGACACGGCGACGATCGCCGGCTTCCTGATGATGTCGATCCCGTTTCTTGCCGGAGGGCTCGCCAAGGGCGCGATGACGATCTCGAGCCAGGCAACCTCCATGTTGGCGCCGGCGCAGTCCGCGGCCGAGGCGGCGGCAATCGAGCGCACGACCGGGAACTACTCCTACGGCAACCAGAGCTACCAGAACCTGACCGGCAATGTGGTCCAGCGCGATCAGTGGAACACGGCGCCGGCATACACTGGCGGGTTTGGCCGGCAGACCTTCGTCAACGACAACGGGACGCAGTCGGCGCAGACCGCCGATGGTTCGGTGGTTTACGATAATCGATCCGGCATGAGCAGCCTCGGATTCACGCCGAGCGTGTCTCGGTCGACCATGGCCGAGATCAGCCAAGCCGCGGCCGAGTTGGAGACTCGCCGAACCTCACTGACCAACTCTCGATCCGAGCGCGTAGCCGCTCTCGAACGCGCAGGATTTAGTTCGAGCAACGGGTTTCGAACGTCGAGTGGGTCAGAGGCATCGTCTGGGCACGGCCAGACTGCTGGAAGGGGGGAGAGCTACTCAAAGAGCACCGGCACGTCCTCCCAGACCGGCCACACGGGAGATTTTACACGGACTGTCGATTCGACCCGTTCCGGGAACGACCAGTATACCTCCGGCAAAAGCGGCACCTTGGGCCTCTCAGGCGACCTCGGCATTGGTAGCAAAGGCGGAGGCGGCAAGGGCGGCAAGGGGGTCGGTCTTTCAGGCGGTCTCGGGCTTGATGCCAGGGATTCCAGCAATTTCAGCGATGGCATCAGCCTTGGTCATGGGTCGCGGTCTACATCGAGCCACAGTGATAATTCCCGGCAAAGCGAGGATAGCTCGGAAGACGTTCGTCGGAGTGAAGAGTCCTACAATCGCAGCGGGAACTTCTCTCGTAACGAGGGTTACTCTGAGAGCCGCTCGTTCCGCGATAAGACGGTGGAGGAGATCCGCTCGATTGATCGTCAGCTTGCCGAAATTGAGGAGGCAAGTCGGTCACTCGGGACGACCTGGACAATGCGCGAAGGCGGCGGAATGCAGGTCAGCCAAGACCTATCCCAGATCGTCGCGAGCCGATATCAGGAATACGCTAATAGTTCAGAATTCCGGGCACTCGGCGCGCCCTCCCTCCAAGCCGTTGATCTCAGCCCGACGCAGATGCGCGCGCGGGATATGATTGTTGATCGTATATCTAGGGACTACGTAGATCACATCATGGAGCCCGTCCGGGACGAGCTTCTTCCGCCCACTGAGGTACGCGGGACAGTTCAAGGTCCTAGTGACTTCAGCGAGGCTGATCTTCGCGGGAGTCTTGGTGCAAGATCCGGTGGAGGCGGCTCGGGCGGCGGCAGTGGCTTTGCGCAATATGATGCCCAAATCGCTCAGGAGATTGGGGAGGGCCGAGGAGCAATTGCGCGCCAACGCCAGGTTCATGAGGACTATCGGGAGAACGCTGTCAGGGATGCTGCCGAGCTTCCGGCGAAGGCGGGCGAAAAGTTGGGGAAGACCTGGTTTGAGGGTCGCGATCGATAGATCGCTACCCGAACAGAATGCCTCCAATAACTACGACCGCTCCGAACAGGAGAATGATCCACTCGGTGGCAGAGCTAACTTCTGCGCGACCGCCATCACCATCGTGGAACGGAAGGTCCTCGGCTACGCCGTTCTGAAACGGGACAAAGTCATTGAACGGGCTCGCGTGCTTCACGACACAACTCCTTTCCTCGAAAATATCATGGCTCGCGCCGAAAAGCCAGCGCGAGCCATGATGTTTGGGGAAAGGTTTGTTAACGATGCTTGCGCCTAAAGGGCGTCGATGGCTACGCATTACCATCAATCATAGAGGCCCAGATGCCGCAGGTCGCGCAGCTCAATTTTTACCTCGATCTTCGCCGTCGGCTTCTCGCTCATGAGTTCTCGGCCGACGAGCGGCTCGTCACCAAGACGTTCACCGATGCGACGGGGCTCACGCATTCCGCGACGATCGGCGTGCTCAATGCGCTGTCGACCGATGGCTACCTCGTCAAGCATAAGCGTAGCTACACGCCTGCAGTCTGGTGCTCGGACAGTATGCTCGAATGTACCGACAGGCTGGAAATCTTTGTCGAGATCTGTGCAGCACGGGTCATACGAGAACGCGGGGCCCGCCTTAAAAAACTGCAGCAGCTTGCGTGCGTGATGGCGAGTACCGACCCGGCCGACGAGGCGTTCCTTCTGAGCGCGCTTGAGTGGGTGGGTGCGCTGTTTGGCGCGGGGGGGCGCCGGACGATCGCGGAGGTCGCTCACAAGCTAATTCCGCAGGCATATTACCGCCTGCTATGGCTTCTGCTTATCTCGCACCCATCCCTGCGCAAAGTGGTCGGCAAAGTGGCTGCCCAGAACGTAAAGGCCTTGGAAGGCGATCTGCCTGGGGTCCGAGAAGGTCAGGTCAAAATCTTCGAGAATGTGCGCCGCGCTCTTGAGCTTGGCCTATCTTCTAACCCATCCCTCCGCTTCGATAGAGGGCAACTCTTGGGACGTAGTGAGGCCCGAGAGCCCGACGTGCGTGGACGAGTGCTAGCGATGTCGCATCCAGTGTACCCACTGTTTCTTCCGGCAGACAGGAGCTCCGGGATCGCCGTTCCGTTGACGGTTTAGCCGCAAAGCGGCACAGCTAGCTTCTCGGCCGCCGCCGGCATCGAACGCAGGTAAGTCGCGGCTCGGGCGGCCGACACCCCATCGCCATTCTTGAGAGCCTCAACCATACCGGCAACCGTGTCGCTGATATGCATGGCGGCCCCCGTGTCCTGAGCCATGGACCAGGCATAGGCCGTGCTGGCGTTTGCATATGCGGCGTACTCTCGGAACAGCGGCGGCGCGTTGACGGTGGCCACCAACACCAGGAATAGACGCTGTACGGCCAGGCACACCTCGAGCAGTTCGTCGTTCTGCGCGTGCTGTTTGATGACGCCAGCGAGGCGTTGCAGTGCCGGCAAGACCGGCGTCATGTCGAGGTAGCGGCACCGGAGTGCAACATTCGCTTCGATCATCGAGAGGATGTCGAGAGTGTGAGCCCTATCCTGAGGATCGAGGTTGGCCCAGGAAAATTGGGCGAAATGGCTCTGAATGAAGCCTGCGCTGCGCAGCGCCGCGAAATGGACTGCCGCCTCCTCAGCGGTCTCGTCGAGTAGCCTCGCGAGAAGGGCCGGGGTGATGCCGGTGCCGAAGACGTCACCCTGGGAGATCCGGACTCTGAGGGCTTCCAGCTTGGCATCTTTACTGGTGCGAAGCTCTTTGGCCGCCTCGGTGTAGAGCGTTTGGATGTCGTCAACGATTTGCATGCCCTTTGGGTATCACAGGTCGCGCGATACGGAAGGGATGTCCTTAGATTATCAGTCGTCGGGTTGCTGAAGCTCACGCGCGTGTTCGATGATCGGACCTAGCCTGAAGGCCAGGGGTTCGAGTGGATCGGAGGCAAGCACCCGGTCGCATACGCGCTCAAGCTCATCGATCGCCAGGCCTTCCACGCTCTGGGTCAGCTCGAAACGATTGTTGGCGTCTAACAGGATTTGAAGATCGTGAAACTGGACCATTTGCGCTCTCCATGCGCTCACAAGCAGGGTCTGTCTTTCACCCTGGATGGCTAGAGTTGCCCTGTCCGAGATACGGGGGTCAATTAGGACCGGTGAGTTTGTGGTTCTTCCACATATTGGTAAGTGATCGAAGCTTCTGCATTTATGTTTAAGGTGCTGTTAGCCTTGAGCATGTGCGCAGCCAGCCTCAACTATCGCTAGCCCGGCTTCTTACGTCCAAAGGTTCGGTGGCTTTCGTTTTACCGATCGAGGTGCCAAGGAGCTTCTGCGATCGAGGCCAGGACCAATGTCGGAAGATAGCGCAGACCAGTTGACGACGCCGGAACAGGCGGCGGAGTTGCTTGGTCAGCTTACGTCCAAGCAAGTCGAGGTTCTCGACCTGCTGACCGAGCATCTGACCTCAAAAAGGATCGCCCGGCGCCTGGGCATCCACCCAAACACCATCGACCAACGGATCATGAAGGTCCGCGAGAGGTGGGGGACCGTCGATCGCAAGGACACTGTGCGGCGGTACGTCGAGCTCCATGCCCTGTGTGGAAAAACCACATATGGCTCAGAGGCAGTCGACGGCACTCCTATAGAGGTGGAACAGGTCGAGGATTGTGTCCTGGACCCCGTTATGACGCTAACCGCTGTCCCCTCAGTGCACACGTTCGATCGCGACCAGGATTCCCCAACCTCGGCCGAGCGGCCTTTTGGGTTACAGGCGCTGGACGTGAAGCTTGGGAAGTTTGGTCGCCTTGGGCTCGTGGTTGTTCTTGCAATGGGTGTGGCGATCACGTTTGCCGCCATGCTGGCAATTTCCGACGCCCTGAGCCGGATGCTTTGAAGGTGCCAGGCTCGTCGCCACACCGGCTAGCTGATGCTCGACGTGTATATCGACGGGTGCCGTCATGTCGCTAAGCGATGTCGCGATGGTGTGGGCGATATTCATGTCGTTCTCGCTCCTCTTCATCTTGTGGAAAGGGGCTGCGCCGGAGCGCCTGGGCGTCGCGTCGATCTTCGCGTTGGGCGTATTCCAATTGTCAGTCGAACGACTGATGCCGAGCAAATTCGTGACGGTCGACGTGTCATCTCTCGGCGCGGACCTGATCGGGTTTCTGGCGTTCGGGATGATTGCACTTCATGCCCGCCGAATCTGGCCCCTGTGGGCGACAGCGTTTCAGCTTCTGTGCCTCGGCGCACACTTTGCACGATGGGCTTCGATCTCGATTTCGCGGGAGGCCTACGCCGTCTTGCGAGGGGCGCCTACGGCTATGGCCATATTGCTGATGCTGGGCGCAACCTTGCTATGCATCAGCGCCCGAAAGCGTGGGTTGATTGATCGGCCCTGGCAGGACTGGGACCAGATTGCACGAGGACGAGACGTACCGCCAAGGCGAGGCAGGTAGTCAGGCCCCCAGATCAGCGAGCTCGACCTTCCGCGTATAGAGCGTCTGCAATAACCCGGGAAGGAACTCCCACGATCGAGCCTGAAGGAGTTCCAGGTCCTGACGCTCGGGATGGATTGCAAGATGGGCTCGGCCAGCACTGCCCATAGGGCCGACCGCATAGGTTCCCAGAAGGCCGAGAAGGCCGCACTCCCGACTTCCAGCAAGGTGGTATAACCACATATCCAGGTCGGGGCCCATGGCCTCGAGGAAGCCCGACGCCCAGCCTGTGAGGTCGAACTCGCCGTCCTCAGCCACGTCCAGCGTGGGTACATAGGTGTTTTGATCCGAGGTGAGCGAAGACCGCGTCTCGGTTAGTCGGTTCAGAAGTTCACGTCTGGAGCCGGATAGCGCATCGAGAGCACTGTCGTCTCTCCCGTCGGAATCATCTTCCTGGCCCAGGATCTCAGCGATCCAAACTTCGTCAGCTCTGACCTGCAGAGACACCGCTGCACCCGCAAGGTAACCATCGGCCAAAGAAATATCCGGCCTGTTCTGCGGGTCCTGGCGCTGCCATTCGCTATAGGAAGTCCATTGCATGATCGCAGATTGCCTGCGGATCCAGGAGCGTCAACCCTAGTTGGCCGACCGCTCGAGCCAGGCCCGCAACCGGGCAGCGAACTTATCGCGCAAATCATCCCAGGGGGTTTTCGCGGCGAAGGCGGTGACGCCGATCCATAAGAGGATTGTCCCGCGCATGGCCTGCTCATGGGTGGACTTAGCAGGAAACCCCTCAACTGCGTGCTTGAGGTCGTCGACCAGGACGAGCCCAATGAGAACGACCATCACACCGAATACGCCATACCAAGCGTTCGCTGCCGGCTTGAGGTAGGCGTTCCAGAACGCGGAGCTGGTCAAGGAGAGCCCGATGGAAAGTGGTCCGGCAATGCCGGCACCAACTTTCGGGTGCCCCATCTTCCAACAAAATTGAAGGGTGGCCAGGGGCGCCCAAATAAGAAGCACCAACAGGGCGGTAAATACGACAATGCCCAAAGCCCTGTTTGCCTTCTTATCCCAATCCGCAAACCAATTCGAACCCGCCATCTCATCGTGCCCGCTACAGGAAGCCGTCGCCGGCATGATCGTCGAACATTGCCGCATCGCGGACGTAGTCGGCAACCGTATCGAGCGACTTGTGCCGGCTGTGGTCCTTCATTTTGAACAGGTTCGCCCGCCGCGCCGCTGCCTCGGTGAGGAAGCCCGCACGAAGCGAGTGTGCGGAATAGAGTGACGGGTCGAGGTCCGCCGCAGCCGCGGTTGTCTTGACCAGGCGCGCAATCGTCTTGTCAGTGATCGCGGCGGTGGTGGGGACGTCCGAACGGGTCAGGCGCAGGAACACCGGGCCAGCGCGCGGCTTGCCGGTCGCCGGATCGGGAGACAGCAGATCGGCCGCGTGGAGCCAGTGGCGCAGCAGCGTAACCGGCCGAATGAAGCGGCCCTCGGGAATGGCGATGGTCTGGCCGGCCCCCTCCTGGTCGCGCTTGGACCTGGGGATGGTGATGCGCAGCCCCGTGTTGGTGAACTTGAGATCCTCGAGCCGAAGCGCGGCAAGCTCCGAGCGCCTGAAGGCGCCCGCCATGCCCAAAGCCAGGATCGCGCGGTCCCGCCTTGCCCGCACGCCCATGCCCTCGATCGTTGCCAACATCGCCTTCAACACGTCAGCCTGGACCGGCGACTTCTGCTCCTTCTTCCGCGCATACTTTCGCCGCACGCCGGCGAGCATTCGGGCGATGACCCCGGCATCGTCGCGCGCGGTTGGCGAGGCCAGACCGGCATCGCGATGATGGTGCGCGATGGCAGCGACGCGGCGACCGATCGTGACCGGCGCGATGCCGGCCTCAGCTTCCACGTGGATGAAAAGGGCCACGATGTCGGGATGCGCCGGCAGCGCCTCGACATTGCGCGCTTCGCAAAAGTCGCAGAACCGGCGCCAGTCCGAAGCGTAAGCCTTTTGCGTCGAGGCCGCCTTGGCCGCCGCGAGCGTGTCCCGCGCCTCCTCGATCTCGGCCGCAATGTCCGCAGGCAAATGCGCGGAAAGGGGAACGAGATCGCGCGCCACCGATCAGCGGATGAGATGGATCTGCGTCGGGACGTCGAGCTTCGCCCAGTCCCGATCGGCCGTCCAGACCGGCAGGCCGGTGACGATGCCGGTGGCGATGCAGGCGCAGTCGCCAAGGCCGATGCCGAGTGGACGCGCGAGCGGGATCAGGTTGCCCGCGACCTGGGACTCTGCCAGCCCGAAAGACAGCACCTCAAGGTTGAAGTCCTGGATAGTGGCATCGATGTCTTCTGCATCGACGTTCTTCTGCAGCAGCACCGATCGGAGCTCGGCGAGGCTGACGGTGGAAACCGCAGCGCCCGAGAGCAGCGTGTTCTCGTCGACGGCATGCGCCTCGCCCAAAGCGAACGCGATCAGGACCGAAGTATCCAGCAGCGCATCAGCCACGCATCGCATCCTCGACCCGCTGCGCTTTGAATTCGGCCTGCAGATCGGCGCCGGGTTCGATGTATTTCGCGAGCCGTGCACGAATACGCTCCAGCGCCTTCGACGGCCGGCGCACCACAAACTGACCGTCATGCGTTTCTAGGTCGACCGTGTCACCGGCGTTGAGCCCCAGTTCGCGGCGGAGCTGGGCGGGTAGCTGTATACGCCCATCTGAGGTTATCCGGGTTCGGTGGATCGTCATGGCGTCAGTTTGGCCTCATGCGGAACAATGGGTGTCACCGACATGTAGCAGATTGTAGTTGATGACGCCAGTTGCACCTTGATTTGACACCCCCTCTTGCGTCCGAGAATACATTTTATTGGACATAGGTTACTAGTTCCAGGATTACCGATGTCGATTTCGCCGCCCGATCCGGGCCAACTGCTTTGATCTCCGAAACTCCCTCTGTCCTTAGCGTACACCGCTAAAGAAATTTCCACGGAGGGCCTCCTTCTGGCAGCGGCGACCCTTTATTTTGTTCGATATATGTTCTATGGCAACCGCTCATCGAAATGGAGGCTGTAATGGACGACAAGATGAAGGAGGTGCTCGCTCAGATTGTCGCCTCGCAACTGGAGATGATAACCGCGTTCGAAGATGAAAGACGGCCATCCCCTGACCTACGCTCGCGGCTTGAGTCTCTGCACGAGACGCTTACCCGCAGGTCAGCGATCGACCTACTACCGGGCTTCAAGGACCGCTGATATCTGGCGCCAACAGTAGGCGGGCCTTGTTTCCTGGCCTATCCGGATTTCGCAACGATCTCGTTCATCAGCAGCTCGAAACAGCCCTTATAGGGCTCGATCTGAATTCGGGTCGGCAGCGGCTCTTTTGCGCGGATCAGGTAGTGCGTGTGAAGGTCGGCAATCGGTCGCGCTTCTTTCTCAAGTCGCTCGAGCATCGGCTTGATGCTCCGGGTGGCGTGAGCCACGACCGCGGCGAAAGTCGTCTGCCCGAAGATCGGCGGCACATGGTTCATGACTGCCCGAATCAGCAAGGCGCTCGTCAGATAGTGGCCCCGCCGATAGGCGTCATTCAGCTCCTCGCAGAACCGGATGAGCTTGGCATAATCGAATGTCTTGCGCTCCGCTGCGCGGAGCGCGGCGAGCAATTGGGGTGCGACGAAGGCGGCATTTAGCCCCAATGCCACTTCATAATCCGGGTTCGCGGCCGCTTCTCGCAAATAGTCTATCGCCGTCATCAGGCGGTCGCGGTGGCCATAGGCTTCAACGATATGCTCGACCTCGCCGTGCAGGTCATCGAGCATGTCCTTGAGCTCGGCATCACCGAGGCGGCGCGCTACGCCTAGGTGTAGGTGCTCGCAATCATAGCGGCGTCTGCTTGCCAACGGAGCGGCCTTTTGCTCACACTATCTGCCAATGGGTTCTCTAAACCCGTCAACGGAAGGCGGTTTTGCGAATTGGGTTTCCAGAACAGTTTTGACAAACCGGAAGCCGCAGAATGTCTCGCCTCTCCTGCCTGCTGGCAGGATCGTCAGAAAGGAAGGTTTTACAGAACCGCCGGATCGGCAGCTTCCGCCCGATTGTGTTGAAAAAGGCAGCTGCTCAAGACGCCTTGAAACAATTCGATCAAAAAACGGGATGTAGAGCACGATCGCTTCAAACGGTGCGCGCTGTTGATTCGTCCCTTCCATTGCAGCGCACCAAAGTTTCGCGCTCCGACTTTTTCAACACAATCGCCCACTTGCGGACATTCGCCGTCGGTCAGTCATGCAAAAATCAGCTCTGCTCTGGACGCGCCGTTGCCGGACACCCATGTTCCTCAACGAAAGGAGAAGATCATGGTCAGCACCTCCAACGACGGTATTATGTCCCAGTATCTCATCAAGTATGGCGCGGCCAAAACAAGCGAGCATGAACGGCCCACAGACTTGCTTGAAACGCTATATATATCCGAGCGCTACCAAGCGGGCGATGATCTTAAAATCGTTCGCGCCAATTACGACCACTCCGTATGGAACGGCGTGCCGACCGCCGAAGTCGATCGACGGTTAGCAGCTTTGGACGTTTTTATGGGCGAGCTTGCCCGTAACCGTGCTGCGATGTGGGGGCTGAACTGACAGTAAGTCGTGCCGCTCTTTTGGTACCTTGCCTTTCAGCGAACCGACTGCTTCCCACCCATTGGCGACATTGTCCCGACAGCGTCGGCGGCTGCCGTTCGCGGTCTGTTCGGCTAAGCGTTGTTTATCTCACAATGGTCGCGCTGCCCTCAGAAACCACGAGAAAGCCCGGTTGGCGGGGACCAAGCGCACGCTGATTTTGTGATTGGGTTTTCTGGTGGCGAAACTCCGATCGGCAAGGTCTTTTGCCGATCGCCAGAAAACCGGCCGTTTTCCTTGCGGGGGTCCGCGCCGGTATTCGGCGATAGGAAGCCGCTACGTCGTCTCCATCCATTTCTGAATCCGTTCCGCCGTCGCCTTGAGCACCTGTTGCACCAGGGCCTGGGAAGCGGGCGGTAAATCCGAGGACTGGAAGTCGGCGGCCAGTCGCGCGAGGTCGTCGGTCCAGCGGTGCATCACTACCGTCAAGCGCCCGGCCTGGTCGGCGTGGCCGCCATCGGCGGCTGCCTGAAGCTCGCGCTCCAGTTCGGCGGCGGCGTGCAGCACATGAGTGAGCTTTGCCTTCAGCGGCTCCGGCAATTCAGGCAGATCGCCATGGGGATGGCTTCCCGAGGCCAACATGGCCTGGTTGCGCTCGGACATCTCCTCCATGATCCGGGCATATCGCTCAAATCCCGGAAAACGGTCGCACAGGTCGCGCAGTGTCCGGTCGCTGGCGGTGCTGTAGATACCGTGCAGGTCCTGCATGTGGCCGATCATATGATTGGCAAGGACGAGCCCGGTGATACCCTGTGCCTCAAGCTGGCGGACACGCAGATTGATGGCGGCGGCGATACGGCTCGCATCGGTCATCCCGCATCGTCCTTCTATTGCAATTCTCGTGAACACATCGCCTTCGATTGCAGGCAGCGCCGGATGATTGCAACCGCTACGCCCCCTGCAGGCCGTGCGGAGCGGACTGCCCATGGCGACATTGTTGCCGTCTCCGCGATCCTGCGCGCTCGCTGAACATCTCGCGTCCGTCACACCGGCCGCTCCTGATGCTCATCCGTCGCACTGGTGGCAGCTGCCGCCGGCCTGAAGCCGACAGAAAGGGCAATCAGCTAGATCGCTCACGGTGATTTTGCTGAGGGCTGGGTTTTGGCTGCTGGGCGGCGCGATGCGCCGCCCATACCCGCTTGACGGTGCTGCGGTCGCAATCGGCCAGCTCTGCGGTTTGGGCGATGCTCTTTCCCGCCTCGCGCAACGCTACAACGCGCGCGTGCGTGGCGCGATCGCCTTTGCGCCCTCCGCTGCGGCCTGCTGCCTTTGCCAAGGCGATCCCTTGGCGCTGGCGCTCGCGGCGATCAATGTAATCGTCATGTGCCATCTGCAAGGCGATCTTCAAAAGCATGGTCTGGACAGATTCGAGCACGATGCGGGCGATGCCATCGGCATCGCCTGCGAGGTCGGACAGGTCCACGACACCGGGAATGGCAAGTCGCGCGCCACGCGCACGAATTGTCGCAACCAAATGCTCGGCCTCGGCCAAGGGTAGGCGACTAATCCGGTCGATCTTCTCAGCGATCACAACTTCGCCAGGTTGAAGATCGGCAATCATACGCAGCAGTTCGGGGCGATCGGCACGGGCGCCGGATGCCTTCTCGCGATAGACCGCCGCGACATAGTAGCCACCGACTTTAGCGTCCTCAATGATAGCTTCCTGCCTACGCAAGTCCTGCGCGTCAGTGCTCACCCTCAAATACACGCGCGCGATCGGTGGGAGGGGCGGAATCTTCTCACTCGGCAAGGTCAGGCCCCTCGGGCAGCGAGGAGCGAATCCTGGCGATTTCTGCGCCCGCTTCCTCGATTTCAATTCCGCATTGGCGTGCTCTTGCGCGTAATCGGTCGATTTCTGAATTGCGCGGGAGGAATGTGCGGGCGACCCAACCCCGTCCTTCAAGGCCGTTTATTCGCCGCGCAAGGTAAGCTGCCTCTGTGTTCAAGACTTGATGCTGTTCCTCCGACTTGCGCAGTTTCCGCTCCCAAGCCTTCTTGCGAGCTTTCGCGCGCCGCCTTTCATCGCGGCGCAGGGCATCGGTCCTCTTTTGCTCGCGTTCTCGCGCCGCCGTTTCGGCAGAGCGAGAGGCAATTTCAGCTTCCCGGGCTCTATCGGCTCTCCGCTTGGCAATGAGGGCATCGAGCACGGCCTCGTCCGTGCCGAGATTGTTGATTACCCATATAATCCGCCGGAAGGCCTTGGATTCAATCTGTCCGATCCTCCCAGGAGAAATCCCGACTGCACGCGCGACCGCACGCTGTGTTTGCGCCTCGCCTTCGCCACCACCAATCCGTAACCGCACGATCTGCTCTTCTTTCGGTTCGAGCGTCGCTAGCAGTTTGTCCATGATGCGAGGATTATCGATCCGATCGGATGGCAGGAGCATGGCGTCGGCGAGAGTCTTCGCCCTACCGCTCGCCCTCGTGACGATGTTTGCATTGAACAGCTCGATCGGGGATTTCATGTCCGTTCCGCCGTGTCCGTCTGAAATATGGCGCGCAAGGTATACCTTCTGCGCTAGGCTCGGAAGCCTAGGCGCAATAGGTGGATCTAGCAACCCTATTGCGCCAACCCATCAATGCCGACAATCTGCGCCATGAGAAAAGGCGCATAGCGACGATGGGCACCTTGTATCTGAACAGGCACCTCGCCACTGGCAACGCAACTGGGCAAAAATATCCGTGTGTTGACGTGATCTCGTAGCGCTAAAGGCAGTATGCTATCGTATACCCACCACCGTTAAGGTCTGCGTTTGGTCCCCGCTGAACGAGGAACTGACTGATGAGCTTGTTTGCCGCAGCTGCCTTTTTATGCACGCCGATCTCAGTTTACGATGGGGACGGACCGGTTCACTGCAAGGAGGGCGAGAAGATCCGGATTGCGGGCATCGCCGCGAGGGAAATGGATGGAACCTGTAGGCCAGGGCACCCCTGCCCTCGGGCCAGCGCCACACAGGCGCGTGACGCCTTGGTCAATGTTCTAGGGGGTCCCCGCGGTCGCTGGAGGACCGGCCATGTGGTGGTGCGCTACCCGACAATGAAATGCGAACGGATCGGACAGAGTTACGGCCGCGTGGTGGCGAGCTGCACGCTCGCAGATGGCCGAGACTTACGTCGTGTCATGCTCGGTACGGGGACTGTCCTGCCTTGGCCTCCAAAAGGCAGTTGATCCGCGCCACTCTGGCACGGTACCGCGTTTAGGACTTCGCCGGCTTCGCTTTCGTACGGCGACCACGCGAGCGACGCTGGCGAAGTCACCTCCGATGACTGTTTGTCAATGTTCGGGTCTGCGGGTCGGAAAGACCGGGCCGCGGACAGTCATCTTTTCGGAAGCAAAGGGCCGCTGAAGCGCAAGAACCTCATCATATGTCCCTCTGAGCCATGTTTCGATGTCCTCTGGCGAGAGGATGGTAATCATGGCCTTTGGATGGACTGGTGCGACGAGCTCGTTAGGATCGCAGGTCACCATCGCGAAGCCGTTACCCTCCTTAGTGCGTTGCCAGAAACCCGCCACGGCGAATACAGACTGGTCGACTACCCGGAACCACATCTCGCCCTTAAGCGGCGGCTTCCCATCACCAAGGTCGTGCTTCTCGGGCGTGAACTCGCAGAACTCGGTCAGCGGCACCAAACATCGGTTCTCGGGCTTCTCGGCCAGCTTGCGCCATTGCGGCAGACCGAGCTGGCGGACGTTGGTCATCTTCCACTTGGCTTGACCGCCGAGGATGTCCCAAGCCATGACGTCCCAGGCACGTTCGCCGTCCTGCTCGCGGATGACGTAATTGCGGCTGCCGGGTCGCAGTTCGTGCGGGTTGAAGCGGTTGTCACGCGGCCGTTCCGAAAATAGCGTCGCAGCCGATCCGAAGAGCGTTTCTGGCTCCCCCGCCATTCTTGCCCGGTTGCACATCCGCCAAATCAGTCGTTCAGAAGCTTCGCTCGTATGTCGCGCGCGATATCAGTCAGCAATTCGAGCACGCGCTCATCCTGCTCTCCTTCTGCATACGCCTCAACGATGCGGGCCGCTTCTTCGAAGCCGTCGGTGGTTTCTGCCATCGTTCGATAATGCCTGAAGGCGGCTAGGGGTTCAATCTAGGCCACATCCTCGGCTCCCTTGCTGATTGTCGAGCCGTGCCATAGGTCACCTCTCCCATATCCATCAACAGGAGCGCTTAACTTGAACAATAGCGATCTCGCCGATACCATCGCAGCCTCAGCCGACATCTCGAAGGCTGACGCACGCAAAATTGTCGACGCCGTGTTTGCTGCCGTCGCCGACGCCGCAGCGAAGGGCGAGGAAGTGTCGCTCAACGGCTTCGGCAAGTTCAAGGTCAAAGACAGCCCCGAGCGTGAAGGCCGCAATCCCGCGACCGGCGAGGCCATGACAATCAAGGCATCGAAGAAGCTGACGTTCACGCCGGCCAAGGCTGTGAAGGACAAACTCAACGGCTAGTAAGCAGCATCGGCGCTCCTCACGATGGGGAGTGCCGAAAGCTTAGATATCCGCGCTCGTTGCGTCGATCATCGCCTGCCATGTGGTGCGTGTCCGCCGGGCAGTGCTTCTGAACCCCTCCCGAGACTTCCTGGCGCCAGCACGGATGACCGAAGGTGACGGCTCCCTTATAGTTGCCAGCGCCGCGAGAACCGCGCTCTTCAAACGCTCTTTAGTCAAAGGATCGAGTGTGTCCCACTCGTCGGTACCGCTAGCGGTGAGGGCAAAGGCGCGCGCGGCACGCTCGATAGACGACATCTTCATGCGCGGCGTTAAGCCGAGTCAGTGTCCACGCGCAACGAGTTTGCCGCGGAACGTCCTAGATGGCTGCTGTCCTAGAGGGGCATCCTCTAGCCGGCCCCTAGAGTGGCGAGACCTCGTCGTAGCATCCGGCGCGCCTTAGTTGGCGGATGATTCCGTTAAAGGCAGCCGTAACTCCCTGAGCTCGACCGATTTCGTTCTCCTGCCGGGCTGCGTCCCAATAGAGATCGAGCGGCCATCGCTCGGGGCAGTGCTGCACCAGGCACCGCAGGGCGAGCCGTATCTCGACGCCGTCGACACGGCTTTCCGATGATCTGGATACACCTGAACGCAGGATATGCACCGAGAGCGCGATAACGACGCGCTGGTGCTTGTGCAGCTTGGGCACCGCTCAACGAAAGTCATGCGACTTGAACCGCACAACCTTCTCCGGATCCATGCCATTGACGTGCGCCGACCAGTACGAGTCATTCGGCTTAGGGCTCAGCCCCTTGTCGCCTCGCCCGGTCGTGTGAGGGAACGACATCTCACCGACGCGATGGAGCAGCGGTCCATAGTCGATGATCTTGCTGCAGATGACGTGGATCACCTCGCCTTCCTTCTGCACCTGTCCCTTCATGCCGATCATCGAGGCTGACATGACCGTGCGGCGCTGAGCCTCAAAGCGATCGGGCCAGAGGATGCCGTTGGCGATGCCGGTTTCGTCCTCGATCGTGATGAACAGCACACCCTTGGCGCTGCCAGGCTTCTGACGGACGAGGATGATGCCCGCGACCTCGACGTGGCGGCCGTCGCGAATGGTGAGCAGATCGGCGCACCTGGTGATACCTCGCCGGCTTAACTCTTCGCGGAGGAAGGTAAGAGGATGGGCGCGTAACGAGAGCTGCAGCGAACGGTAGTCCTCGATTACCTGGCGGCCGTCTGTCAGCGGCCGTAGGTCTACGTTGGGCTCATTGCCCTCGGCGCTAAAGGCCGCGGCGGCGCGATCGGCGGCAGCAAACAGCGGCAGCGGTGCCTCGCCAAGCCCGCGTACCTTCCACAGACCTTGCCGGCGATCGGCGCCGAAGGCGTGGAAAGCATCGGCATCGGCCAGCTTCTCGATCGCGGCGCGCTGGACGCCGGAACGCCGCCATACGTCTTCCACGGACTCGAACGGGGTAATGCTGCGTGCGCCGGCGATCCTGGCTCCGTCGGCGTTGGAAAGGCCGCGCACCTGGCGCAGCCCTAGCCTCACTGCAAGGTAGCGCTTGCCGGTCGGCTCAAGCGTGCAGTCCCAACGGCTCGCGTTCACGCAGGGCGGCCGAACCTCGACGCCGTGCTCTCGCGCGTCCCGGACGATCTGTGCGGGCGCGTAGAAGCCCATCGGCTGCGCGTTCATCAGCGCGGCACAGAACACGTCGGGATGGTGGTGCTTCATCCAGGCCGAAGCGTAGGCGATCTTGGCGAAGCTGGCGGCATGGCTCTCGGGAAAGCCGTAGGAGCCGAAGCCCTCGAGCTGGCGGAAGGTGCGTTCAGCGAACTCGCGCGGATAACCGCGCGTGACCATGCCCTCCACCAGCTTCTCCGAGAAGTGCGAGACGCCGCCGGTAAACTTGAACGTCGCCATGGCGCGGCGCAGCTGGTCGGCTTCTGCCGCCGTGAACCCGGCGCCGACGATCGCGACCTTCATCGCCTGCTCCTGGAACAGCGGCACGCCGAGCGTCTTCTCCAGCACGGCGCGTAGCTCGGGCCGGGGGTATTCGGGCTTCTCCAGCCCTTCGCGCCGGCGCAGGTAGGGGTGCACCATGTCGCCCTGGATCGGGCCTGGACGCACGATGGCCACCTGAATGACCAGGTCGTAGAAGCGCTGCGGCTTCATGCGCGGCAGCATCGACATCTGCGCGCGGCTCTCGATCTGGAAGGTGCCGAGCGTATCTGCCTTCTGGATCATGGCGAAGACGTCGGGATCGTCATCCTGCAGATCTGCGAGACCCTTCCGGATACCCTTGGTCTCCTCGAGCAGGTCGAATGCCCGGTTCATGCAGCCGAGCATGCCGAGGCCCAGGACGTCGACCTTCATGAACTTGAGCGCGTCGATGTCGTCCTTGTCCCACTCGATGATCTGGCGGTCCTCCATGGCCGCTGGCTCGATTGGCACCAGGTCGTCGAGCCGGTCGTGTGTGAGGACGAAGCCGCCCGGGTGCTGGCTCATATGGCGCGGCACACCGATCAGCTGGCGGGCAAGATCAAGCGTCAGGCGCAGGCGCCGGTCGCCGAGGTCAAGGTTGAGCTCCTCGACCTGCTTTTCGCCCACGCCGTCGGCCGACCAGCCCCAGACCATGCCAGCGAGCGACGACGTGAGATCTTCAGGAAGGCCCAACGCCTTGCCAACGTCGCGCACTGCCCCTCTGGCGCGGTAGCGGGTCACGACCGCAGTCAGCGCGGAATGGTCGCGGCCATAGGTCTCGTAGATCCACTGGATGATCTCCTCGCGCCGCTCATGCTCGAAGTCCACGTCGATGTCTGGCGGCTCGCGGCGCTCCCCCGAGACGAAGCGCTCGAACAGCAGTTCGTGCTTGATGGGGTCGATCGAGGTTATGCCCAGCACGAAACACACGCAGGAGTTGGCGGCCGAGCCTCGCCCCTGGCACAGGATGCCGCGCCGCCTTGCCTCGCGCACGATCGCGTGGACGGTGAGGAAATAGGGCGCATAGGCAAGCTCGGCGATCAGGCGCAGCTCATGGCTGATCTGGTCGCGGTAAGCCTGCGGCACCTCGCCATTGAACATTCGCTCGACCGCATCGTTCGTCAGCTGCTCCAGTGCTTCGTGCGCGGTGAGCCCCTCGATCACGCGTTCGTGCGGGTACTGGTAGGCCAGCTCGCCAAGATTGAAGGTGCAGGTCTCCGCAATATCGACGCTGGCGCGCAGCGCATCCGGATAGGCTGCGAAGCGGCGGACCATCTCTGCCGGCGGCTTGAGCGCGCGATCGGCGTTGACCTCGCGCTTGTAGCCGAGCTCGTCGACGGTGCACTTCTCACGCACGGCGGTGACCACGTCCTGCAGGAGGCGCGCCTCGGGCGCATGATATAGCACGTCGCCGGTGACGACGGCGCGGACACCGGCAGCGCGGGCTTGCTGCGCGAGAGCGTCGATCCGTACCGTGTCCCCAGGGCGCCGGCGCTGAAACAGCGCCATATACCCCCTGCGGCCATAGACGGCCCGGAGATCTGCAAGCGCCGCTTCGTTGTCTCCGTTCGCTTCATGCGGAAGAAGGATAGCGATCATGCCCTCTGACCAGGGTGCAAGATCGTGCCAGTGCAACTCGCACTTACCCTTGCCGGCGCGCCGCTTGCCAACAGTCAGCAACCGGGTCAGGCGCGACCATGCGGGCCGATCGGTCGGGTAGAGGATCAGCTGGCGCCCGCAGGCGAGATCGAGGCGACCGCCGGCGATCGAGCGCACGCCTGTTGCCTTCTGCGCTTCCCAGGCACGCACGACGCCGGCGACCGTGCCGATGTCACCGATGCCGATCGCGGTATAGCCTTGCGTTGCAGCCGCCCCAAACAGCTCCTCAGGGCTTGAGGCGCCTCGCAGCAGGGAGAAGTGGGTGAGGACCTGGAGTTCGACGTAGTCGGTCACGCGAATACCCCATGGATCCACCACGAGAGATCGCCGGTCGAGTTGTCGATGCCATCGCCGCGGCGGAACACCCAGTAGCGGCCGCCCTGTTCATCCTCGATCCGGAAGTAGTCGCGGACCGCCCAGACTTCCTTTTCGCGCCGCCACCACTCGCCGTGGATCCGCTCGGGACCATCGGCGGCAACCACCTTGTAAGCGGCGCCGCGCCACTCAAACCGTCGTGGTGGTTGGTCAGGCAGAAGCGCGAGGACGCCCCACAGCGGCTCTGGCCGCGCAAAGAGGCGCGCCGGTCGCTGCCACTTGGGCCAGCGTTCGGGAACGGCGATGGGGCTCACTCGCTTCGCCGCGCGCTCGGGCACATGGCTGGCGACGGGCGCCATCCTGAAAACGGAGTGCTGCCCCACCCTGCCGGCGACGACGTCGACGAGACGTGCGGGATCACGCACCTGGACGTCGCCGGCGAGGATCTTGCCTAGATCGACGGCATCGAGCGGCTCGGTATGCGGCGCGGTGAGCCGGAACTGCTCGAGACCCATTCCTGGATCGATCCGCTCGATCTTGAGCTTGAGGAGCCGAAGAAGGTGCTCAGCTTCGCGCGTCGGGCGTGACGTGCCGACGGCGATGACCTCCTCGCCACCATCGATGCGGAGCGCCGTCAACCGCAGCGATCGTGCGCCAAGGCCGCGCGCCTGCAGGACCTCAGCCATATCACCGAGAAGGTCAGCCATGACCTGGGCGATCGCCTCGGCAGTACCGATGGGCTCCAGCAACCGGCGTTCCACCGCTGGGATCTCCAGGTCCTCACGCGGCGTGATCGGCTCTGCGACTGACCCGAGCGCTTGATCGAGCCGCTTGATGGCAGGCAGGCCAAGACGACGGGCGAGCGGCCCGCGCGCGATCGGCAGCAAGTCCGCAACCGTCTCGAACCCGAACTTGCGTGCTGCAGCCAGCGCAGAGTTTTCCAAGCGGAGTGCGGCGATTGGCAGCGGCTCTATCGCGCGCACCACGCCGCCTGGCGCAACGATGGTGAGATCACCTGGGCTGAACCGCGCAAGCGCATGCGCAGCGCCGGGTGTGTCGGCGATCGCAACGCGGGCGGTGAAGCCTGCGCGACGGCAGAACGCCAGCAGGCGCTCGCAGAAGCGCTTCTCGCCGCCGTGGAGGTGCTCGCAGCCGGTTAGATCAAGCCATAGCCCATCGGACGGCGTCGCAGCCGCGATCGGCGACCAGCGGCGGACAGCGAGCAGAGCCAGTCGGTCGAGCAGGCGTGCGTCGGCATCCGGATCGGCGGGGCGGAAGTCCAGGTCGGACACGAGCGCCCGGGCGTGCGTTGCCGCCATGCCGATGTGGATGCCAAGCCCGGTCGCGGCCGGGCAAGCTGCCACGATCTCCTCTCGACGACCAACCTTGCCGACCAGCGCGAGCGGCGCGTACTCGACACCCGCAAGAGTATCACGGCCGACCGCGTTCGCGTGTGGCAGCTTGCCCTTGAAGGGGTGGCTGGCAGCCTCCGATCGCCGGCCAAGCTCGCGCATGGCTGGCTGTGCATGCTTTGGCAGCGCATCAATTTGCTGCTGTACGTCGCCTCTGTCCGCCTGTGCCCATCGCGCGCCCGGCCGCCATCCACCTCCGCGCGGAACGGAGCAGGCACCCGGATCCTCGTCGACAGGAAGCTGGAGAGGCGCCCGCTCAGGCAGCGGCCTGGCGGACCGTTCCAACCGTCTCAGCCGCTCGATGGCCAAGTTCGGCAGGAACAGCGAGACGACCCGTCTCATCGCATCCCTCCAGGATCATGGAAAAGGGTTCGCCACCGCGTTGTCGGGCTAGTTCGACCGACCATCGCGACCGACCCACGCCGGCAACGGCCAGGCGCCCTGACGGGGCGCATCCAATCCGCCACCGCGTCCAGGCCGTGGACGGCTCCTCAAACGGGTCACGGTCGCTCTTGCGGTGATGCCGCAGCATCAGGACCGGCAAGTCCGCTTCAGCGGCCACAAGCTGAAGGCGGCGGCTCGCGACCATCGGCACCTTGCGTGCCTCGGCGATGACCGCGCAGGGTGTCCCATCGCGCACAGCATCCTCGATCACTGCCAGCAACATCTTCTCGTCACGCGGCTCGACGTGGATGACCTGATCGGCCGCGAGACCCGCTTGCTCGATGCCAGGAGCGTAAAGGTCGGTTCGGCAGCTCACCCATAAGACCGGAGCCCCGGTGGCGTGAGCTTCCCGGGCTGCAATTCCAGCAGTGAATAGCGTGGCGGCTGCGTCGTCGACCAGCGAGCAGCTGCGGGCGGCAATCTCATGCAGGGCGCCGGCACGAAGGCCCTTACCTGCAAGACGCCTATCGAGCGGTTCGACGCCGAACGGCAAGCTGCGATGCGCCACCAGGGGTGAAGCAAGAGACCGCAATTCCGCAAGGGTCGGTTGTGTTTTCTCGTTGGCGACAGGCATGGTTATCTGACTCGGATGTTCCTTGTATGTTCTCCTAATGCCGCTTGCGGGTCAAGGGTTCCTGATCGGAAGGGCACCTTCGGAACGCGAACAGCGGTGGAACACCCCGGGGATAAAGCGGGTACAAAAAGACTTTCAAAGCAAGCGGGAATGATTCAGAGAGGGCTATGCCGATCCGTTCTGAGAACCGCTGGTTTTACCCGATCGACTGGCCCCAGCTGTCGAAGGCAATCCGCTTCGGCCGCGCCAACTCGCGGTGTGAACACTGCAAGCGCCCTCACATGCGCAAGGTTCTTCACCTGGGCGATGGACGGTGGTGGGACGCCGATGCTCAGCGCTGGAGAACTGGCGCCGGGAAGGTCATTGCGGTGCGTGGCGCGGATCTGCTGAGCGCTCGAAGCACCTATGTCGTGCTTGCCTGCGCTCACCTTGATCATGATCCTGGCAACAACGACCCCGCCAATCTGGCTGCTCTATGCCAGCGCTGCCACATGCTGCACGATGCTGCTGAGCATCGCTGGCAGCGTTGGTGGAACGTGTTCCGGCTACTCGCGGTTCGAGATCTGTTTGAGGACCCTCGGCATGCCCGGAAGCAGTAGGCGAGCCGCGGCAGTCTACTTAGCATGGCATATTGGCCGCGCTTCGGTATGCTCGGCCCCCATAGGAGATCGTGCGCGCCAGATCAGTAGTCGAGGGTTGGCGTCCTGAACTGCTCACCGGCGAGCTTGTATGGAAGGACGATGCCAGCGAAGGGCGTTTACCTACTTTCTCAATCCAGATTGGTATAAGCCGGAAAGCTACACAGGATCGCTCCGAAGTATGGGTCCGGTTTCCAGGAACTTGGCAAGTGCGGCTTGGCTGGTGTCGCCTAATCGATAGTCGCACCACGGCCGATTGGGCGATGCCGCCAGGCGGCGCTTGGACGCAGGACTGCAGCGGGGCGAGCCGCGAACCTCAGGCGCGTCGATTCCTTGAAGGCGGATCCGCTCGTGGCTGCAGAGGCGGAGCGTGTCCCCATCATGCACAGAGGCGATGCAGATTGCGGCGGCGAAGAGTATGGGTGACGGCATGCTTGGCTCATAATTGTGAAGCTGAGCGCCGATCCCCTATCCTCGCCCGGCATGATCGCACAACCTACTTCACGATGCGCTCTCCATCGTGAGCCGCTGCTTGATCCTGCGCAGCCCATCGTCGTGTCGACCGACGTAACAAGCCATGCAATTCCATAGGCCCTGCTCGCATAGGTGCGCTTGACCCGCTGCACGCGTTCCCACATGCAGCGGCAATGCCGACCGAAGTTCCCGAATTCCTCTATGACATACCCGAAGATGCGCCGGACGAGGTAAAGCTGCACTTGCGCGCTCAACGCCTAGTCCAAGCGGCCTTCTATGCCTTCGGCGATCCTAATGAACGCCCCGGCTCGCTGTCTGTCGGCGCGGCGGAATTGCTCGAGGTTTTGAATTTCGCAACGGCGATGCTTACAGCGGCGAGCCGCGCCACTGCCACTCGACAAGATATTCGCCGCGAGACTGAGCGGCAGGAGCGGTTCGTGCGCCTCGCGGCGGAAACGCTACGCAGCGATAATACGATTCCTCAGCTACTCGCCTCGCTGGGCATCTCAGCAAGCCAGCCTAACTGAGATGGCAATGCAGCCATGGAATATGGGCGGGCACTGAAGTTACCCGGCGGGGCAAGCCGTCACGCGCTCTCTAAGGTCAACCGCTGCTTGAGCCCGGCGCTGCCCATCGTCGTGTCGATCGAAGACGCTAGCCATTTGATCTGATCGACCTTCCCGCCCCAACCAGCGAGCGTCACTTTCTGGTTGGGCTGCAGCCGAGCGTCGCCTCGCGGCTGATCGCCAATTGTAGATCAGGCTCTCAGCGATTCCGAGCCGGCGCGACACCTCGCGTACTGTCGCTCCTGGCGCAGCAGCCTCAGCCAGCACCTGGGCCTTCTCGGCCTCGCTATAAGTCCGCCTGCGCTCCGTGCGGGTGATGAGCTCAATCCGCTCCAATCTCCTGACCTCCTTCTGGACTCCAGAAGGAGACCCGAGGCTTCGTCATTGGCAGCTACGTCCGATGAAGCAACCCGTGCTTACCCGGACACTTACGCTCCGAACGAGGCTGGCTCACTATCGCCAAACACCCGGCGGCCAGAGGAACGAATTCAGGATCACCGTGACCGCAAACGGCCACCACGTTAAAAGAAAGATCAAGGACCGCCTTCGACCGAGCAGGAAGCTGAAGGCTGAGGGCCCGATGACCACCAATGCCATGAGCAGGTAACCCTCAACGCGCAAGCCGGATCTCATTCCGTTGTAAATGGCGGTTCCAAAGAGAGTCATCGCAGCCAAAAGCGGCCACCACGTTAAGTAAAGGTCTGCGGAATGCCTTGGCACGGCATCACGACTGCGGTAAAAGTTCTCATCATCCATCAGCGTGATCTCCACAGCACTCCGGAAACAACCACCGTTCTACTTCTGCGGCATATATCAAAATAGCATATCTCCTGAGATTGCGCAATAAGTTATCATTCCATAGCCTACGCCGGAAGCATGTCGAGGCACACCTGATCACGCTTCACTTTCTGACATTCTCGCAGAAACATCTACGCTACTATACCTCGATAAGAATATTTCCAGGAGAGTTACTTGACGTTCACCAGGCAAAAGGCCGTGTCCTGATGATTATCATTTCTCTTCGAGAGCTTTATTGAACGAGCGGCTTGATCTGGCGTTCGTGTCGATCAGTCAGCGCGCTGCCGACGTCAGTCGGGTTTGCGCGTCCGTGGCAAGCTTGCGATAGGCGTCCAGCATCGCCAGCGATGTGATCTTCCCGATGTCAGTGGACGTATAGGCGCCGCCAAGGGCACCAACGCCGATATCCAGGAGGAGGCCGCCCCCAACCAGGCTGACGTCCTTCTTGCGGGCTGAGCCGGTTGAGACCACGCGCTGAACGCCGGTTTTGACCTCGACCAGCGATAGCATGATCTGGCTCTCGAGCGTTTTGGTCTTGAGGCCGATCGCCGACCCGAAGGCGCCGCCGACACCGCCGCCACCGCCCCTGCTGTTGGCATCCGAGTAGAGCACCTGCGCCTGCAGGAGGTAATCGGCAGCAGTCAGTGTGGCGCCGGTGAGAGCTTGTCCATTCGCGACAGAGCCGCCGGCGGCGAGCGCACGTTCCCGCTGCAGAGCATCGAAGCCGCCGCCGCGCTCCACCACGAGAAAGCAGTTGGAACGAGCCGCCATGAGCTTGAGGAGCGGAAGTGGATCAACCTTGGCGGTCGAGCCACCATTCTGGCGCTCGGCCATCTGGACCAGGGCGCGCATACCCGGTGGAAGCTGGTCATCTACGCTCGGCGCCTTGTCCTCGATCAAGGCGACGGTGCCGAGCGGTTGAGCACATTGCGGCAGCTGTGAGTTCTCGTCTACGCCGGTTCCGCCCTGGCCTAGCTTCTGAGCCATGGCGGGTGAGGTGACGCAGGCTGCGATCGCCGCGGCGAACAGATAAGTCTTCTTCATCATTTTTCTCCAGGCAAATGCAGTTGAAGGCTGTCAGAAGGTCGGATCGATCCAGCGATCGACGGTTTGCATGTTCCCGTCGAAGCGACGGCGCAGGTCGATCCGGTGGCCCATGTCGGTGAAATCCATTTTCTCGATGGCGTCCTGGGTGAGCGTGTTGGCGCCGAAAAACTCATCGTGCCCATGCCAGGTGTGACCCTCGATCAGCCGGAGCGTCCACGTTCCACGCGGCACCTGGACGCTGGCAGAGTCATTCTCACGCACGTAGGTGGCAAAGATCGGCTCCGATCGGCGATCTAGCAGCTGGACCACGACCTTCCGGTCGCCCGTGATTATGCCGAACGGGCGGGTTTCGCTCGATGCGTAGGCCCGTCGGACCTTGAACTCTCCGCTTTCTGGAAAAGGCTCGGAGAGGCCGATATCGGGCAGGAAGTCCCAGCGCTTGGCGTCAGTGTACATCCGGACACCGTAGGTCAGCAGGACCAAGGGCAGGATGAGCTTGCCGGCCCAAGACATCCTGGTTTTACCTGCGTGCCGTCCGCTGCGCTTTGGCCGCCAGCGGTTCTTCTGGTAGTCGAAGCCTTGGTTCTTCGGTTCGAACCACGCCCCACCGGTCGCCTTGGGTTTGTAGCCCTTCTCGGCTTGAGCGTAGCCGGGGTGCTTGCTCTTGATCGCCTCTGAAGGATCCTTTCCGACCCAGCTGGCAGACCCGAGTGGCACGCCGTCGTCGCGCTCCACCCTCGACTTCTTGTTGTTCCAGCGGGTATTCTCCGGCGGAAGCCCGCGCCGCTTGCGATAGCGCTCGCGCATGTAGTCGCGATCATCGAGCGCCATGCCAGACCTCCCGCGGCATAAGTTCGGGCTGCCGATCGAAGGCATTTCGGATGTGGCGGTGGACGCCCTCGCGGGTCGGCTGTTCTGACGCCGGCAGGCGCAGGGTCGCGTAACCTGCAGCGGCCATCATGCGATCACGACGGGCATCCTGCTCGGGCCGGTGAGATCGGTCATCCAGCTCGATGAGCATGATCACCTTCCCGGTTCCGCGATCCTCCACGACAAAGTCGATCCGCTTACTGGAAAATCTGTTGCGCACGGTCGTGGCTTGGGATCGGTTCAGCCCCTTCTTGGGAGCCAGGATCGCGCCCATCGAGACCTGAGCATGGATCCTCGCCCATGGAAGCGCGCTCTCGATGTA
>Ga0105251_10000302_pt1 | contig 49476 bp, 29 predicted proteins | sample KBSS64metaG_FD_80424 | JGI IMG/M metagenome (GOLD analysis project Ga0105251, IMG submission 80424) | Switchgrass rhizosphere microbial communities from Kellogg Biological Station, Michigan, USA - KBS S6-4 metaG | ecosystem: Host-associated > Plants > Roots > Rhizosphere > Soil | place...
AGCGTATCGGTGCTGCCGCCGGCAATATGGAACTCCTCTTCTGTACCGACCACTAAATCGAACAGATGGAGCACTTCCTGAAGCTGGCTGGTGACCGGACCGGATTCGATGAAACGCGTTTCACCGTCTCCCAGCGAGGTCAATCCCCATAGCACCGGACGGTAATCGATATCCAGCGCGGTGCGCAGACCGTGACGGCGGGCGTACTCCAGCGCCTTCAGGACGGCCGCGCGGGTGCTGGCATGAGAGAGGTGCGTGCCCGTTACCGCCAGCGCACGGGAAGAGGCGATGTACTCTTCGTTAATATCCTCAGGCACCAGCGCCATATCGGCACAATTATCACGGTAAAAAATAAGCGGGAAGGTCTCCTGATCTTTAATGCCCAGCATCACCAGCGCGGTAAGACGCTGTTTATCCGTGATCAGGTATTCGGTGTCGACCCCGGCCCGAGCGAGCGTTTCGCGTAGAAAACGACCATTGTGCTCATCGCCGACGCGCGCCAGCATGGCTGATTTTAATCCCTGAATGGCGGTACCAAAGGCTACGTTGCCGGAAGATCCGCCCAGATATTTAGAGAAACTGGCAACATCTTCTAGCCTTGCACCAATCTGCTGGGCATAGAGGTCGACAGCCACCCGGCCAATACAGATGACGTCGAGCCGCTTTACTGCTGCATTCATAGCTAGGTTTTCCTTTTGCATATCTGCTGTACGGAAGGGTCGGAATGCCGACAAGGTCTCCACACACAGCCTGAGGGTGAACGGTTATCCCTAGTTTGAGAAATAAATATTTCATTTGCAAATGAGATCGAAATTAAAAAACCAAAAGTGTGAGGGATCTACCACTCTGCCGCGCCAGGCCCCATTCTGCACAGGATCGAGGGCGCGGGTGACGCCTGGTGCGGCATGGTTCAGTAGGTGAGTGCTTTATGCATGATTTTAAAAGGGATAATTAAGCGGCGGCGCGCCTTGAACGGCCGATGGCGGGATGACCGGGCTGGGTGAAACGGGTGAAACAGGGAGAGAGTTTGATCCCTCTCGCAAAATGAAATATTTTTTCTGTATTTCTATTTAATGAAAAAAATGTTTGCCTATAATCCAAAAGTATTCCAGTGGACGTTAACGATTTCCCGCGGCTGTGACAAGCGTGTAGCACGGGGAAAACGCGCTAACCCACACACAAATACTGAACAATAAGGATTGTGCAAGATGGGCAAACTGAGACTGACAATGGCGCAGGCGCTGGTGAAGTTCCTTGATAACCAGTTTCTCGACGTCGATGGCGAAGAGCATAAATTCGTAAAAGGTATCTTCGCCATCTTTGGCCACGGCAACGTGCTGGGGCTGGGCCAGGCGCTGGAACAAGACAGCGGCGACATGCGGGTCTTCCAGGGGCGTAACGAACAAGGCATGGCGCACGTCGCCACCGGTTTTGCCCGCCAGTCTCTGCGCCGCCAGATCATCGCCTGCACCTCTTCCGTCGGTCCGGGCGCGGCCAATATGATTACCGCCGCCGCGACGGCCACCGCCAACCGCATTCCTCTGCTGCTGCTGCCCGGCGATGTGTTTGCTACCCGTCAGCCGGACCCGGTGCTGCAGCAGGTTGAGCAGAGCTATGACCTGAGCATCAGCACCAACGACGCCTTCCGGGCCGTCAGCAAATACTGGGACCGCATTACGCGTCCGGAACAGCTGATGAGCGCCTGCATTAATGCGATGCGCGTCCTGACCGATCCGGCGGAAACCGGTGCCGTCACTCTCTGTCTGCCGCAGGATGTGCAGGGCGAAGCCTGGGATTACCCGGAGTCGTTCTTTGTGCGCCGCGTGCATCGTCTCGATCGCCGCCCGGCCAGCGCCGCCCAGCTGGCGGATGCGGTCGCGGCCATTAAGGCCAGCCGCAAGCCGCTGATTATATGCGGCGGCGGTGTGAAATATGCCGGTGCCGGGGAAGCGCTGTCCCGCTTCGCGGAACGCTACGGCATTCCGTTCGCAGAAACCCAGGCCGGGAAAGGGACGGTAGTCTCCTCCCATCCGCTGAACGTCGGCGGCGTCGGTGAAACCGGCTGCCTGGCCGCCAACCTGCTGGCGAAAGAGGCCGATTTGGTTATCGGTATCGGCACCCGCTTTAGCGATTTCACCACCTCCTCAAAATGGCTGTTCCAGCACCCAGGCGTGCGTTTTCTGAATGTGAACGTCAGCAACTTCGATGCCTGGAAGCTTGACGGCATTCCGCTGCTGGCCGATGCCCGCGAAGCCCTGACGTCACTGGACAGCGCGCTGGCCGGCGAAGGCTGGCAGGCGAGCTGGGGCGCGCAGATCGACAGCGTCCAGAGCCGCCAGCTGAAAGAGACCCAGCGCGTCTATCAGGCCGTCTGGCAGGAAAAGGCTTTTGTCCCGGAAGTCGATGATGCTCTCGATCGCGAGTCGGTGTATCGGGAATTTCGCCAGATAACCGACTCCACGCTGACCCAGAGTAGCGTACTGGGCGTACTCAATGAAACGCTTCCGGCGGATGCGGTGATTGTGGCGGCGGCGGGCAGCTTGCCCGGGGATCTGCAGCGCGTCTGGCGTAACCGGGCACCCAACACTTATCACGTAGAGTACGGCTACTCCTGCATGGGCTATGAAGTGAATGCCGCGCTGGGCGTGAAGCTGGCGCAGCCGCAAACCGAAGTCTATTCCCTGGTCGGAGACGGCTCTTTCATGATGCTGCACTCTGAGCTGGTGACCTCGTTGCAGGAGCGGGCGAAGATCAACGTTGTACTGCTCGACAATATGGCCAACGGCTGCATCAACAACCTGCAGATTGGCCACGGTATGGGCAGCTTCGGCACCGAGTTTCGCTATCGCTCAGCGGAGAACGGGCAGCTGCAGGGCGGCCTGGTGCCGGTCGATTTCGCCACTATTGCGGCGGGCTACGGCTGCAAAACCTGGCGCGTCACTACCCTGAATGAGCTGCGTCAGGCGCTGGATGCCGCGCGTCGCGAGACGATCAGCACGCTGATTGATATTAAAGTGCTGCCGAAGACCATGGTGCATTCCTACGGCAGCTGGTGGAACGTCGGCGTCGCCCAAACGGCCTTGTCAGAACGTATTCGCAAAGTTGCTGAAATGATTAATGAAAAACGCGCCGAAGCGCGGGATTACTAGAACAGAACGCTCACCTTGAACCCTACAGAATCACGGAGAAAACCACTATGTCACTCAAATTAGGTGTCATCGGCGCTGGCGCCATCGGTAAAGAACATATCCGTCGTTGCACCCAGGTCTTACAGGGAGCCACCGTGGTGGCGGTGTCGGATATCAATGCGGAGAGCGCACGTGCGGCGGTAGCGCTGCCGGGCGTGCAGGCGGAAATCTACACCGACGGCCACGATGTTATCCGCTCCGGCGATGTCGACGCTATCCTTGTCACCTCGTGGGATCCGACGCACGAAGAGTATACCCTCGCGGCGATCGCCGCCGGCAAACCAGTGTTCTGCGAGAAGCCGCTGGCGATGAGTGCGGAAGGCTGCCGACGCATTGTCGATGCGGAAATGAAAGCGGGCCGCCGCCTGGTGCAGGTCGGCTTTATGCGCCCTTACGATGAAGGCTACCTGGCGCTGAAAAAAGTCATTGATGATGGCGATATTGGCGCGCCGCTGATGCTGCATTGCGCGCACCGTAACCAGTCGGTCGGCGAGAACTACACCACCGACATGGCGATCACCAACACCCTGATCCACGAGCTGGACGTGCTGCGCTGGCTGCTCAACGATGACTACCGTTCGGTACAGGTGCGTTTCCCGCGCTCGACCTCTCACACCCATCCGCGCCTGAGAGATCCGCAGATCGTCTCCTTCGAAACGCGTAAAGGCACCCTGATCGACGTCGAAGTGTTCGTCAACTGCCAGTACGGCTACGACATCCAGTGCGAAGTGGTCGGGGAAACGGGGATTGCCCGTCTGCCGGAGCCATCTGCGATCCAGATGCGTAAAAGCGCCAATCTGTCGACCGCGATCCTGACCGACTGGAAAGATCGTTTTATCAAAGCCTACGACGTGGAGCTGCAGGCCTTTATCAATGATGTGAAAGCCGGCCAGCTGCAGGGACCGTCGGCATGGGACGGCTATGCGGCCTCCGTTGCGGCCGATGCCTGCCTGCAGGCGCAGGAGAGCAGCGAACCGGTCGCGGTGACGCTGCCCGAGTGCCCGGCGTTCTATCAGCGCTAATCCGTCTCCCGCTTACGGAACTTCTTTGAACAGGTAACGACGATGAAAATTGCTTTCGACGTTGATGTGATTCGCGATCTCGGGATTACCCGGATGGTCCACCAGGTTGCGGAATGGGGTTACAAGTACATTGAGCAATCGCCCCATCCGCAGATTAACCCGTTCTACAAACACCCGCGCGCCGGTCGGGAAGTGATTGCCGAGTACAAACAGGCGCTGCGTGAAACTGGCGTGGAGATCTCTTCGTTTATCTGCGTTTACCGCTGGTCCGGCCCGGATGAACTGCGCCGTCAGGCGGCGGTAAAAAACTGGAAACGGTTGATCGAAGTGGCGGTAGAAATGGGTGTGCAGGTGATCAATACCGAGTTTTCCGGCGATCCGAATCAGCCGGAGATCTGTGAAGAGATGTTCTATCGCTCGATGGACGAGCTGCTGCCCATTTTCGAGCGCGAAGGTATTCGCGTGGAGATTCAGGCGCATCCGTGGGACTTCTGCGAAGAACATAACGAAACCGTCGATATCGTGAAGTCGTTCCGTAGCGAGAATGTGAAGTACGTATACAGCGTTCCGCACACTTTCTTTTATGACAAAGGGAAAGGTGAGGTCGAGAAAATGCTGCGCTATGCCGGCGGCGATCTCTCACACGTGCTGATTGCCGATACCCGAAATCATACAAAGCACTGCCGCTATATCGTTAATCCGCCGGGCGTGGATGCCGCGGTCCACCAGCACGTTGGCGTTGGCGAGGGGGACGTGGATTTCGACGCGCTGTTCCGCACGCTGCGCGAAATGAACTTTGCTGAGCAGACCTTCAAAGTCGGCGGCGCGCCGATTGTGGCCGCCTCGCTATTTGGCTACCCGGAAAAAATGAAATACCAGGCAGTGGAAACCCGTGAACTCATCGAACGTGAATTGCTGCGTCGCTAAAGCGCGGCAACAGGAGCATTTTTATGAACAAAGATAATGTAAAACTGGCGATCGCCCCTATTGGCTGGACCAACGATGATATGCCTGAACTGGGCAGCGAAAATACTTTTCAGCAGATAGTCAGCGAAATGGCGCTGGCGGGGTTTAGCGGCAGCGAAGTGGGCAGCAAATACCCGCGCGATCCGGCGGTGCTCAAGCCGATGCTGGATATTCGCGGCATTCAGATCTGCAATGCCTGGTTCAGCACCTTTTTTGCCAACGGGCAGCGGGAAAAGACCATTGACGAGTTTGTGAATCACATGAATTTCCTGCAGGCGATGGGGGCGAAAGTGATTGGCTGCTCCGAGCAAAGCGGCAGCATTCAGGGGCTGGAAAAACCGATTCTCGGCGAGGCAAAACCTTGCTTCAGCGAAGAAGAGTGGCAGCGTGTCGCCGAAGGCTACAACACGCTGGGGCGCCTGGCCGCCGAGAAGGGCATGCAGGTGTGTCTGCACCACCATATGGGAACCGGTATTCAGACCACCGAAGAGATCGACAAATTTATGTCGCTGGTCGATGACAAAGTCTTCCTGCTGTACGACACCGGACATGCCTGGTATTCCGAAGGGGGCGAAGCGCCGATGCTGGCGATCCTCGAGAAATACCTGCCGCGTATTAACCACGTGCACCTGAAAGACGTGCGCCCGTCGGTCATTGAGCAGGTTCGTCGTGAAGGGCTGTCATTCCTTGATGGCGTGAAGAAAGGCACCTTTACCGTGCCTGGCGATGGCGTGATCGACTTCCGTCCGGTGTTCAAACTGCTGGACGATCGCGGCTATAAAGGCTGGATGGTGGTTGAAGCCGAGCAGGATCCGGCGCTGGCTAACCCCTTCGAATACGCCCTCAAAGCGCGTAAATACATTCGTGAAACGGCAGGAATCTAATCGTTGATCCACTTTCAGGCCACACAGCGTTGTGGCCTGCTTTTTTTCCGCTTTACGGGCCGCACCACCAAACCCGTCCATGGCAGGTTAACGCCCCGATAATCCCCCTCGCACCGCGCTGCGGCTGCCGAACGGGCCGCACAGCGAACAGTTTATCTTCTGTAATCCAGGAACACTCCCCGGTGGCGCGACGCTTACCGGGGCTACGGCTGGGGCCGGTGCGTAGCCCGGGCCAGGGGTTTATCCCGCTGTCCGGGAACCTCCCCGCTGGCGCTATGTTTACCGCGGTACGGTGGGGGCCGGTGCGTAGCCCGGGCCAGAGGTTTATGCCGCTGTCCGGGAACCTCCCCGCTGGCGCTGTGTTTACCGGGGTACGGTGGGTGTCGGTGCGTAGCCCGGGCCAGGGGGTTATCCCGCTGTCCGGGAACCTCCCCGCTGGCGCTATGTTTACCGCGGTACGGTGGGTGTCGGTGCGTAGCCCGGGCAAGAGAGGCCGGTTTGTCGCACGCATAAGGCGTTGCAGCATTTTGTGATCCAGTCTGAAAAACGTGCACTTACGTCCGTCACCCCATTTACCTTCTCTTTGCAGGCGACATAGTATGGTCGTTAAATAAACGAACGCTGTTCTATAATGTAGAACAAAATAATTCAGCAAGGAGATCTCATGCCGCAAACCGTGCAGTTCTCGGGGATTATTCCGCCTGTCTCCACCATTTTTACCGCCGATGGCCAGTTCGATAAACCGGGTACCGCCGCGCTGATCGACGACATGATCGCCGCGGGCGTCGACGGCCTGTTCTTCCTCGGCAGCGGCGGGGAGTTCTCGCAGCTTAATGCCGATGAGCGCAAAGCCATTGCCGCCTTCGCCATCGCCCACGTCGATCGCCGGGTACCGGTACTGATTGGTACCGGCGGCACCAACGCCCGGGAGACCATCGAACTCAGCCAGCACGCGCAGCAGGCCGGCGCCGACGGGATCGTGGTCATTAACCCCTATTACTGGAAAGTCTCTGAGCCCAACCTGATTCGCTACTTCCAGCAGGTAGCCGAGAGCGTCACGCTGCCGGTGCTGCTGTATAACTTCCCGGCATTGAGCGGTCAGGATCTGACGCCCGCGTTGGTCAAAACTCTCGCCGACTCGCGCAGCAATATTGTCGGCATCAAAGACACCATCGACTCAGTGGCTCATCTGCGTAGCATGATTGAGACGGTGAAATCGGCGCACCCGCACTTCTCGGTGCTGTGCGGTTACGATGACCACCTGTTTAACACCCTGCTGCTGGGCGGCGACGGGGCCATCTCGGCCAGCGGTAACTTTGCCCCGCAGATCTCGGTAAAGCTGCTGCAGGCCTTCCGCGACGGCAACCTGGCGGAAGCCGCGCGCTACCATCAGACGCTGCTGCAAATCCCGCAGCTGTACCAGCTGGATACGCCGTTTGTGAATGTGATTAAAGAGGCGATCGTGCTGTGCGGGCGGCCGATCTCCACGCATGTGCTGCCCCCGTCCTCTCCGCTGGACGAGGCGAAAAAGCGGCAGCTCAAAACGCTACTACAACAGCTCAGACTCTGCTGAACCGGAAAATTAAGATGGCAATAGAGACGATTTTCACGCCCCAGAATGATGCGTTTTATGCGGTCATCACCCATGCTGCCGGCCCGCAGGGTGCGCTGCCGCTGACGCCGCAAATGCTGATGGAGTCGCCGAGCGGCAATCTGTTCGGGATGACGCAAAACGCCGGCATGGGCTGGGACGCCAACAAACTCACCGGCAAAGAGGTGCTGATTATCGGCACTCAGGGGGGGATTCGCGCCGGGGACGGCCGCCCGGTGGCGCTGGGTTACCACACCGGCCACTGGGAAATTGGCCTGCAGATGCAGGCGGCGGCCAGGGAGATTACCCGCAATGGCGGGATTCCTTTCGCCGCCTTCGTCAGCGACCCGTGCGACGGGCGCTCTCAGGGTACGCACGGCATGTTCGACTCCCTGCCGTACCGCAACGATGCGGCGATCGTGTTTCGTCGTCTGATCCGCTCGCTGCCGACGCGTCGGGCGGTGATCGGCGTGGCGACCTGCGACAAAGGCCTGCCGGCGACCATGATCGCCCTGGCGGCAATGCATGACCTGCCGACGATTCTGGTGCCCGGCGGGGCGACGCTGCCGCCGACCTTTGGCGAAGATGCCGGTAAAGTCCAGACCATCGGCGCACGCTACGCCAACCACGAGCTGTCGCTGCAGGAAGCGGCGGAATTAGGCTGTCGCGCCTGCGCTTCGCCGGGGGGCGGCTGCCAGTTCCTGGGCACGGCGGGGACCTCGCAGGTCGTTGCGGAAGCGCTCGGCCTGGCGCTGCCGCACTCGGCGCTGGCGCCGTCGGGGCAGGACGTCTGGCTGGAAATCTCTCGCCAGTCGGCGCGGGCGGTGAGTGAGCTGGATAATCGCGGCATTACCACGCGCGATATTCTGACCGATAAGGCGATCGAAAACGCGATGGTTATCCACGCGGCGTTCGGCGGCTCGACCAACCTTCTGCTGCACATTCCCGCCATCGCCCATGCGGCGGGGTGCACCATTCCTGATGTTGCACACTGGACGCGGATCAACCGCAGCGTCCCGCGTCTGGTCAGCGTGTTGCCGAACGGGCCGGACTACCACCCCACGGTGCGGGCTTTCCTCGCCGGCGGAGTACCGGAAGTGATGCTGCACCTGCGCGATCTTGGTCTGCTGCATCTGGATGCGATGACGGTCACCGGTCAGACGGTGGGAGAAAACCTCGACTGGTGGCAGACTTCCGAGCGACGTGAGAAATTCCGGCAGTGTCTGCGCGAACAGGACGGCGTCGATCCGGATGATGTGATCCTCCCGCCGGCGCGGGCGAAAGCCAAAGGCCTCACTTCCACGGTGGCCTTCCCGGTAGGCAATATTGCGCCGGAAGGTTCGGTGATCAAAGCCACGGCGATCGATCCGTCGGTGGTGGATGACGACGGCGTGTATCGCCACACCGGACGGGCGCGGGTATTTGTTTCGGAAGCCCGGGCGATCAAGGCGATCAAAAACGGCGAGATCGAGCAGGGCGATATTATGGTGGTGATCGGCGGCGGGCCGTCCGGGACCGGCATGGAAGAGACCTATCAGCTCACCTCGGCGCTGAAACATGTCTCGTGGGGGAAGACGGTGTCGCTGATCACCGATGCCCGTTTCTCCGGCGTGTCGACCGGCGCCTGCTTCGGCCACGTCGCCCCGGAAGCGCTGGCGGGCGGACCCATCGGCAAGCTGCGCGATGACGATGTGATTGAGATCGTCGTCGACAGGCTGGCGCTCACCGGTCACGTCAATTTTATCGGTACGGCGCACCAGCGGCTGACGCCGGAAGAGGGGGCGGCAGAGTTGGCGGCAAGAACGCCGCATCCCGATTTGCACGCCCATGATTTTTTACCGGACGATACCCGCCTGTGGGCGGCGCTGCAATCGGTCAGCGGCGGGACATGGAAAGGCTGTATATACGATACAGATAAAATTATCGAGGTTATAAACGCCGGTAAAAAAGCGCTCGGTATTTAATTAAATTCAGCTGCAATGTCGTCTGCGGAAATAGTCCGCGGACGGCTTTTTTGTGTCTGCATTAAATACCATTATGCTTATTTTTTGTTTTTTGTAACCATTTAAAAATTAAGACAAAAAAATATTATGGCCTTCCCTTTTTTATAACGATGGCAATCACAAAAACCAAAAAACATAATTCATAAATTAAAAATGACCATTGCCGTAAAAATGCACATCTTCTTACACTCTATTAACACGAAAACGTGAACAGTAAGCACACGTATAATGGGTGATTTCCTGACGTTGCAGCGGGTATGTATTCCCTTTTCAGGTCCCTGACGTTTGCGCCATTCCACTCATTGGGGTTGGGGATAAATATGCAATTAACCATGAAAGATAAAATCGGCTACGGGCTGGGCGATACCGCGTGCGGTTTCGTCTGGCAGGCGACGATGTTTCTGCTGGCCTATTTCTACACCGATGTGTTTGGCCTCTCCGCCGGTATTATGGGCACGCTGTTTTTGGTTTCCCGCGTGCTGGATGCCGTCACCGATCCGCTGATGGGGCTGCTGGTGGACCGCACCCGTACCCGCTACGGCCAGTTCCGCCCGTTCCTGCTGTGGGGCGCCATTCCGTTCGGCATCGTCTGTATGCTGACCTTCTACACGCCGGACTTTTCCGCGCAGGGCAAAATTATCTATGCCTGCGTGACCTATATTCTGCTGACGCTGGTCTACACCTTCGTTAACGTCCCCTATTGCGCGATGCCGGGGGTGATTACGGCGGATCCGAAAGAGCGCCATGCCCTGCAGTCGTGGCGTTTTTTCCTCGCGGCCGCGGGATCGCTGGCGATTAGCGGGATTGCGCTGCCGCTGGTGAGCATCATTGGCAAAGGCAACGAGCAGGTGGGTTACTTTGGCGCCATGTGCGTGCTCGGGCTGACCGGCGTCGTGCTGCTGTATGTGTGCTTCTTCACGACCAGAGAGCGCTATACCTTCGACGTGCAGCCGGGCGCATCGGTGGCGAAAGATCTTAAGCTGCTGTTCGGCAACACCCAGTGGCGAATCATGTGTGCTTTCAAAATGATGGCGACCTGCTCCAACGTGGTTCGCGGCGGGGCAACGCTCTACTTCGTGAAATACGTGATGGACCACCCGGAGCTGGCGATGCAGTTTCTGCTCTACGGCAGCATCGCCACCATGTTCGGTTCGCTGGCCTCTTCGCGCCTGCTCGGGCGCTTCGATCGGGTGAAGGCCTTTAAAGGGATTATCGTGGTCTATTCCCTGATTAGCCTGCTGATTTTCGTTACCCCGGCTGACTATATCGCGCTGATTTTCGCGCTCAACATCGTCTTCCTGTTCGTTTTCAACACCACCACGCCGCTGCAGTGGCTGATGGCCTCTGACGTAGTGGATTACGAAGAAAGCCGCAGCGGCCGCCGTCTCGACGGACTGGTTTTTTCCACCTACCTGTTCAGTCTGAAGATTGGCCTGGCCATTGGCGGCGCGGTGGTGGGCTGGATTCTGGCCTACGTGAACTACTCCGCCAGCAGCAGCGTGCAGCCGGTTGAGGTGCTAACCACCATCAAAATCCTGTTCTGTGTGGTGCCGGTGGTGCTCTATATCGGCATGTTCACCATGCTCTCACTCTACAAGCTGACCGATGCCCGGGTGGAGGCCATCAGCCAGCAGTTACGTCAACATCGCGCGGCGCAGGAAGAGGGCGTCCCTGCTGCCGCTGCCGCGACATCCCATTAAGCAGGAGGCAATATGTACACGATAACTAACCCGATTCTGACCGGTTTTAACCCGGATCCGTCAATGTGTCGCCAGGGCGAGGATTACTACATCGCCACCTCCACCTTCGAGTGGTTTCCGGGAGTGCGGATTTACCACTCGCGGGATTTGAAAAACTGGTCGCTGGTGAGCACGCCGCTGGATCGCGTGTCGATGCTGGATATGAAAGGCAACCCCGACTCCGGCGGGATCTGGGCGCCGTGTCTGAGCTACGCCGACGGGCTGTTCTGGCTGCTGTATACCGATGTGAAAATCGTCGACTCGCCGTGGAAAAACGGTCGCAACTATCTGGTCACCGCCCCCTCTATTGAGGGGCCGTGGAGTGAACCGATCGCGATGGGTAACGGCGGCTTTGACCCGTCGCTGTTTCACGATTCGGACGGGCGTAAATATTATATTTACCGCCCGTGGGGGCCGCGTCACCACAGTGACCCGCACTGTACAATCGTCCTGCAGGAGTATTTCCCGCAGACGCAGACCCTGTCGAAGACGCGAAAAACCCTGTTTACCGGCACGGCGCTGCGCTATACCGAAGGGGCCCATCTGTACCATAAAGAGGGCTGGTACTATCTGCTGGTGGCCGAAGGCGGCACCAGTTATGAACATGCGGTGGTGGTGCTCAGAGCGAAAAATATCGACGGGCCGTACGAACTGCATCCGGACGGGACGCTGATGACCAGCTGGCATCTGCCGGAAAATCCGCTGCAGAAAAGCGGCCACGGTTCGCTGCTGGAGACCCACACCGGCGAATGGTATATGGCCTATCTCACCAGCCGTCCGCAGCGCTTGCCCGGTGTGCCGCTGCTGGCCTCCGGCGGGCGCGGCTACTGCTCGCTGGGGCGGGAAACCGGCATCGCGCGCATCGCCTGGCACGACGGCTGGCCGTCGGTGGAAGGGGGAAAACACGCGCAGCTAAACGTGCCGGGGCCGCAAATGGCTGAAAGTCGTGTCGTGGCTGATGAGCGCTGGCGAGAAGAGTTCAACCGCCCGACGCTCAACCCGGAGCTGCAAACGCTGCGTATTCCCTTCGATGACACCTTAGGGTCGCTGAATGCCCGTCCCGGCTTTCTGCGCCTGTACGGCAACGATTCGCTCAACTCGACGTTCACCCAGTCCACCGTCGCCCGGCGCTGGCAGCACTTTGCCTTCCGCGCCGAAACGCGAATGGAGTTTGCCCCGCAGAATTTTCAACAGAGCGCCGGATTAACCTGTTATTACAACAGCAAAAACTGGAGCTACTGCTTCGTTGACTATGAAGAGGGACAGGGCAGAACCATTAAGGTGTTGCAGCTCGATCATAACGTGCCGTCGTGGCCGCTGCATGAACACCCGATCGCGGTACCGGATGCCGCGCAGAGCATATGGCTCCGGGTCGACGTCGACCATCTCGTCTATCGCTACAGCTACTCGTTTGACGGCGAGCAGTGGCACACCGTGCCGGTGGAATATGCCGCCTGGAAGCTGTCGGACGATTACATCGGCGGGCGCGGGTTCTTTACCGGCGCCTTTGTCGGCCTGCACTGCGAGGATATCAGCGGCGACGGCTGCTATGCGGACTTTGACTACTTCAGCTATGAGCCGGTAGTCGGATAACCCCTCAGGCCGGGTAGCCCAGCGCTTTCGATAGCTGGCGCCCGGCCTCTTCCAGCAAGGCGCGATAGCGCGCGAGCTCAGCCTCATCGACGCGAGAGGTGAGCGTTGACAGACTCAGTGCGGCAATGACCCGCGATTCATGGTTCCACACCGGTACCGCCACGCAGCGCACGCCCTGCTCATTCTCTTCGCTGTCCTGCGCATAGCCCTGGGCGCGGGTTTGCGCCAGCGCCGCCAGCAGCGCCTCGCGGGAGGTCAGCGTTGCGGGGGTAAACGGCGTGTACTGATAGCCTTCCAGCAGAGTATTTTGCTCCGCCTCGCTCAGCCAGGCGATCAGGACCTTACCGATCGCCGTTGCGTGGATGGGGAGCCGACGGCCGATGCGCGAGTAGGCGATAGCGGCGAGCCTGCCTTCGATTTTCTCGATGTAGACGCCTTCGTGGCCGTCAAGAATGCCGAGGTGAGTGGTCTGCCCGGTGCGCTGCGAGAGATCCGTCAGCCAGCTTTTCGCCTTCTGGCGAATATCCATCGTCCCTACGACAAAATGGCCGCGTTCAACCAGCTTCATGCCCAGGCGGTATTTGTCGTTTTCCGGATTCTGATCGATATAGCCGTGCAGCTGTAAGGTTTTGAGCAGCGAATGGAGGGTGCTTTTACTGAGGCCCATCTGTTTGCTGATATCGGTGATCTTCAGTTCCGTGGCTTGTTCGTTAAACAGGTCGAGGATCGTCAGGGCTCGTTCAACAGACTGAATAATAGGCATAATGCACGACTGCTCACGCTGGGGGGAAGGTGAAAACGTACCCTTTTTACGCTGAAAAATCAAACGGCTGGCGTGGAAAGGGCGAGCGATATCACCTCGGGGAGCAGGTTCCCGGGCGGCGGGGTAAACCCCTTGCCCGGGCTACGGTACGGCGCTGGTCAGTAGCTCCGGTAAGCGTCGCGCCAGCGGGAGGTTCCCGGGCGGCGGAGTAACTCCCTTGCCTGGGCTACGGTACGGCGCTGGTCAGTAGCCCCGGTAAGCGTCGCGCCAGCGGGAGGTTCCCGGGCGGCGGGGTAAACCCCTTGCCCGGGCTACGGTACGGCGCTGGTCAGTAGCCCCGGTAAGCGTCACGCCAGCGGGAGGTTACGGTACGGCGCTGGTCAGTAACTCCGGTAAGCGTCACGCCAGCGGGAGGTTACGATACGGCGCTGGTCAGTAGCCCCGGTAAGCAGCGCGCCACCGGGGAGAGGCGCCGGAGCGACAAGGGGCTTACTTCACCTCAGCGAGGGCGGTTTTGTCGACGTACGGCTTCATCAGGCTATCGGCCTCTTTCTGCGCCGCCTGCACCGCCGCTTCCGGTGTCACTTTGGCATCGTTAACCACCGCCGCCAGCTGGTTCTCCATCGCTTTACGCACGGCGACGGTCTCCCAGGTGGAGTACCACGGATGGGCGTACTTCAGCTGCTCCAGAGCAATCGCCGCGCGCGGATCCTGCTGCAGATAGGCCTTCATCTCCGGCGTATCGTACGAGGATTTGCGCGGCGAGAAGTAGCCGGTGAAGCGGCTCCACGCGCCGTTGACCTGCGGGCTCACCAGATAAGTCAGGAACTGATAGGCCGCTTTCTTCTGCGCGTCATTGATACCTTTAAAGCTCACCAGGCTGGCGCCGCCGATCGGTACCGCACGCTGCTCTTTCGCCGGCAGCATCGCCACCCCGAGCTCAAAATCTTTGCTGTTCTCGCGCATAAAGCCCAGCGCGCCGGTGCTGAGCATCGCCATCCCGACCTTGCCGGAGAAGAAGCTGGCGCTGATCTGCTTCGAGTTGAGCACGCCGGAGGGCATCACTTTGTCTTTGTAGATCAGATCCTGCCAGAAGCGCAGCGCCCCGATGGTGGTCGGCGCGTTGTAGTAGACCTCGCCCGGATAGTCTTCGTTAAAGTATTTTCCGCCGTTGGCGCGTACCAGCGCCGAGAAGATCCAGCCGCCGTAGTCATCGTTGGTCGACGGCAGCATGATCCCCCATTGGCCTTTGCTCTCGTCGGTTAGCTTTTTGGCATCCGCCAGCAGCTCGGCCCAGGTCTGCGGCGGCTGCGCGATCCCGGCCCGATCGAACATCGTTTTGTTGTAGTAGAGGATCGGCGTCGAGTTATGGAACGGAATAGCGTAGGTGGTGCCCATCACCTGGGCGTTCTTATGCATTGCCGGCCAGAACTCCTTGACCAGGAAGTCCCCCGCTTTTTGATCGCCATACTGGAACAGATCGTCCATCGGCAGGATCTCATCCTTCAGCGCCAGATCGGTGGTGAAGTTGGCGGACATGATCACCAATGCCGGCGGCTGTCCGGCCTTCTGCGCCGATTCCGCTTTGATCTTGGTGGTGTCGTAGTTGCCGGTGAAGATCCCGCGCACTTCGACATCCTGCTGTGAATCGTTAAAGGCTTTGATGACGCGGGTCATCTCCATGGTCAGCTTGCCGTCTACCGGCGCCGGGAACATGAAATCGATCTTCTCTTTTGCCAGCGCCGCGCCGCTCAGCGCGAGGCTTAACCCAACCGCGAGAGCCGTCAGAGGTTTAAGCATGGTCAATCTCCTGGAGTAAATTGTGCTGTTGCTCAGCATGAAAAAGATGAATATCGGCAGGCGAGAAGCCGAGGATCAGCGTGTCGCCTTTCTCCGGCACCGCGCCGCGATGGCGGCGGCTAAAGCGCAGGGTGCCGATGGGGGTGCTGACGTGAAGCAGATAATCGGCTCCCATCAGTTCTCGTTGCAGGACGGTGGCACAGAGGCGCAGATGCCCCTCCTCCACGCGATCGCTGATATGTTCCGGACGAATGCCGAACCAGACCCGGGACTCGTCACGGTAGCGCGGCGGCAGCGGATGGCGCAGGTCGCCGAGCTGCACCTCGCCGTCGGCGCAGGGCAGCGACAGCAGATTCATCGCCGGTGAGCCGATAAACCCGGCAACGAACAGGTTGGCCGGATGGGCGTAGAGATACTCCGGCCGCCCGACCTGCTGGACGTGGCCGCCGTTCATCACCACGATGCGATCGGCCATCGACATCGCCTCGGTCTGATCGTGGGTGACGTAGACGGTGCTGGTTTTTAGCTGCTGGTGGAGATCCATGATGCTGTCGCGTACTTCGCTGCGCAGACGCGCGTCGAGGTTGGAGAGCGGTTCGTCCATCAGGAACAGGCGCGGGTTGCGCACGATGGCGCGGGCCATCGCTACCCGCTGGCGCTGGCCGCCGGAGAGCTTCGCCGGCTTGCGGTCCAGCAGCGTTTCCAGCTGTAGCATCTGCGCCACTTTATCGACCCGCGGCTGCCAGCTGGCCTTATCTTCTTTCCGCACCTTCATGCCGAAGGTGATGTTGTCCTGCACCGACAGGTGCGGGAACAGGGCGTAGTTCTGGAAGATCATCGCGAAGTTGCGCTCGCGCGGCGACAGGGTGGTGATGTTCTGGTCGTGCAGCCAGATCTCGCCTTCGCTCACCGGCTCCAGCCCGGCCAGCAGGCGCAGCAGGGTGCTTTTGCCGCAGCCGGAGGGGCCGACCAGCACCACGAATTCGCCTTCGTGAATATCGAGGGAGAGGGCGTCGAGGGCCGGTTTACCGTCGAAACGCTTACTGATGTTTTGCAAACTAAGCATGAGAATTAACGCTCTTCCGTTGGGCAACTGATGTTTTCGTCATACAGCCACGGCCCGGCGTGGTGGGTCAGCGGGTGCTGGTAGCTGACCCACTGCTCGCCGACCTGGCGGTGCATCAGGCACGACGCCGGCGACAGGTCGTAGTACGGGCGACGGTCTTCGTGGAAATAGGGCACCTGATGGACCGTTCCCGGGATGGTGGAGATGATCGCCTGGCGATACTGGGTCAGGGTCAGACTATGGTTATGACCGCAGAAGATGCGCGTCAGGGAAGGGAAGCGCTCCACCAGCGCCAGCAGACGATGGCCGTTTTCGCAGGCGATGGGGTCCATCTGGGCATTGCCCAGCGGCAGCGGCGGGTGGTGCATAAACACCGTCGCCGGCTTATCGCCGCCGTCGAACAGCTGGGCCTCCAGCCATTTGATGGTTTCGTCGGTCAGCCAGCCGCTGGAGGTGCCGGCGCGGCTGGAGTCGATAAACAGCAGGCGGGTGGCGAAGTCGTCCACCGCGTAATGCATGTTCTGCGGGTCGCTGCCGAGCTGCGGGCACAGCGGATGCAGGTATTCGAGAAACAGGGCTTTATCGTCGTGATTGCCGGGGATCAGATACAGCGGATAGTTCAGGCTGCCGAGGATCTGGCGGGCAACCTCGTACTCCTGCGGGCGGCCGCAGTTGACGATATCGCCGCTGACCACCACCGCGTCCGGACGCTCCTGCAGGGCGTTGAGCTGGGAGACCACGTCGGCATTGTCGGCGTTGACGTCGATAAAGCCGTACAGCTTCTGCCCGCGGCTGCGGAAATGGGTATCGGAAATCTGGGCTAACAGCATAGATAACTCCTTATTTGATCCCGGAGAAGCCGAAGCTTCGCAGGAACTGTTTCTGGAAAAGGATGAACGCCAGCATCAGCGGCAGGCAGACCATCAGCGTCCCGGCGCCGATGGTGCCCCACTGGCCGCCGGATTCGGCGCCCATGGCGAAGGAGACCAGCCCCACGGTCAGCACCTGCTTATCGGGATCGTTGAGCATCATTAGCGGCCACAGATACTCGTTCCAGTGGTAGGTAATGCTGACGGTGGCGAAGGCCAGCACCGACGGCCAGGACATCGGCAGCAGCACGCGGAACAGCACCTGCCACCAGCGGCAGCCCTCCATCAGCGCGGCTTCTTCCAGCTCTTTGGGGATGGCGAGGAACGCCTGGCGCATCAGGAACACGCCAAACGCCGAGGTGAAGTAGGGCATCATCACCCCGGTGAGGGTGTTGAGCAGGCCGAAGGTCTTCAGAGTCAGCATGTTCGGCACCATCATTACCACCGGCATGATCATCAGCTGGACCAGGAACAGCAGGAACAGGGTCTGCTTGCCGCGGAACTGGTGGCAGGCGAAGACATAGCCGGCGGTGGTGATGGTCAACAGCTGCACGAAGAAGGTGCCGAAGGTAAAAATAAGGGTGTTGGCGTAGAGGCTTAGCCAGTCGGCGCTGGCCCAGGCGTCGCGGAAGTTATCCAGTGTCAGCGGCAGGCGCGGCAGCAGGGAGGCCATATCCTCGCCGAAGGTGGTGGCGCTGAACGCGGTAGCCAGCATCCAGATAAACGGGCTGACCCACAGCAGAGCCAGGCAGCACATCAGCACGCTGAGGGTGAACGGCTGCGAGCGACGTAGGCGCAGCCACAGCGGTAGTGAGGCGACCGGCGAACGAACAACCAGCGGCGAGGCTTCAGCGCTCATAGTGGGCTCCTTTCTCCAGCAGTTTGAGGTTAAGCAGCGAGAAGGCGAACAGCCCGGCCAGGGTCAGGAAGGTGGCGGCGGAGGCTTTGCCGAGGTCGTGGGTATCCCACGCCAGATTCTGGATGTAGTAGAGCAGCACGGTGGTGGCATTATCTGGCCCGCCGCGGGTCATCACCGCCACGTGGTCAATCTGGGTGATGGAGTAGATCAGCGCGGTGGTGATCACGAAGCTCAGGGTCGGGCGCAGCAGCGGCAGCGTCACCTTAAAGAACACCTGGCTGCGGGTGGCGCCTTCCATGATCGCCGCTTCACGCGTTGAGGCCGGGATGCTCTGCAACCCGGCGAGGAAAAACAGCATGTAGTAGCCGGCGAACTTCCATACGCCGATCAACGCCAGCGCCAGCAGGGCGCTGTTGCTGCGCCCCAGCCAGTTGTTGTTCATCGGCCCGAACAGCTTCGCCAGATAGTGGTCGAGCAGGCCGAGCCCGGGCATAAAGATAAACAGCCACAGCGCGGCGGCGCTGACCATCGGGATAATCATCGGGAAGAAAAAGGCGGTGCGCAGCCAGCGGTTAACGCGGTGGTTTTCGCTCAGCGCGACGGCCAGCAGCAGGGCCAGCGTCACGCCGGGGACCACGGTCAGCAGGATATAGAGCAGGTTGTTGAGCAGCGACTGCCAGAAGACGTTATCGGCGAACAGGCGGACGAAGTTATCCAGCCCGACGAACGGCGCGTTGTCGCTGGCCATGCGGGTATCGAACAGGCTGTCGTACACCGAACGGCCCAGCGGGAACCAGGTAAACAGCAGTAAAAACAGCAGGGAGGGCGACAGTATCAGCCAGGGGAGCCAGGTTTTTCTCATGGTGGCAGACGTCTCGTTCAGGCGTTTATGGAAGCCCGGATTGTGAGAACGAATGACTGCAAGGGGATGGCGGGGAGATGACCGTTTAATGAACCTTCAGCGGGCGCCGGCTGAGGGAACAGGCCGGGCAGACGCGCCGCCCGGCGGATAAGGGGGCTAGAAGTCGGCTTTCAGCACCACGCGATAGCGGGCTTTACCCTCGCGCACGTGTTTCAGCGCCTCGTTGATCTGCGACATCGGGAACAGCTCGGTAGTCGGGGCCACTTTGCTGCGTCCGGCAAACTTCATCAGCTTGCGCAGCTCGGACGGGTTGCCGGTAGCTGAACCAGAAATGCTGCGGTCGCCGCCAATCAGGGTAAAGGCGGGAACCTGTAGCGGCTTCATCACCGCGCCGACGGTATGGAAGTTGCCGCCGTACGCCAGCGCTTCGAAGTACGGCTGCCATTCGAGATCCACCGCCACGGTGTTGATGATTAGATCGAACTGGCCGGCCAGCGCTTTTAGGGCTTCAGGATCGCGGCTGTTCACCACCCGATCGGCGCCCATCGCCAGCACTTCCTGCTCTTTTGCCGGACTGGAGCTGAAGGCAGTCACTTCGGCGCCCATGGCGCGCAGCAGCTTAATGGCGATATGGCCGAGGCCGCCGATACCAATGACGCCCACGCGGCTGGTGGCGGTGACGTGGTGCATCAGCAGCGGTTTAAAGACGGTGATCCCGCCGCACAGCATCGGGCCGGCGGATTCGATATCGATACTCTCCGGCAGCGGGATCACCCATTGCCAGTCGGCGCGCAGCTTATCGGCAAAGCCGCCGCGGTTGATGATGGTCGGCACCGAGCCTTGCAGGCAGTTGATCTGGTTGCCGCTGATGCAGGCATCGCAGTGCCCGCAGCTGCGGGCCGTCCAGCCGATGCCCACCTTCTGGCCGACTTTCAGTCCTTTATCCTGTGCCGCGCTGCCCAGCGCCGCCACGCGGCCAATCACCTCATGGCCGGCAACCAGCGGATAGCTCGACATGCCCCATTCGTTGTCGATCATCGACAGGTCGGAGTGGCAGATGCCGCAGTATTCAACCTGTACTTCGACATCCTGCGGCAGCAGTTCGCCCGCGTCGTACTCCCACAGCGACAGATCGGCGCCCGCTTCTTTGGCGGCGTAGCTTTTAATTGTGCTCATCACGATTTCCTTGGTTTGGCGTAGATAAACAGAAAGTGTAGAGCATGGGGCGGGGCGACGCTTGGCAGAAGGAGGCAGGCAGACGGGGCAATCGAAGAGGGAAGGGGAAGGGGAAGGGGAAGGGGAGGTCGAGCGGGGTAAGCTTGCCGGGCAGGCGAAGGGGAAAATGTGACCTGAGACGCTCCTGAGCAGGCCGGGCGCTGTTTTTTTCGACACTTAGCGTGGCGGAGACACGCTGCTGCTTGCATGGCGGCCATCGACAGGTATAATCCACAACGTTTCCGTATCCCTTCAGTGCCGAAGTGGCGAAATCGGTAGACGCAGTTGATTCAAAATCAACCGTAGAAATACGTGCCGGTTCGAGTCCGGCCTTCGGCACCAAAAGATACAATCAAGTCGCTCAAGAGCGGCTTTTTTTGTGTCTGAAATTCAGTAATCGCAAGGTTTTCTGTGCTTTTTCACTCAACCTAAGTCAACCTGATTCAATCTACATCAACTTACTGATGCGGGTACAACTGCGGGTATATCCCGGTTCGATAATGTTTGTACCCACACAGAACCCTTGAAAGGATTCTCATTATGGATCTGAGTGATGTGAAGGTTCTTTCGGCAAAGCCTGAAGCAAAAGCCTATAAACTAACTGACGGTGAAGGCATGGTTTTGCTGGTTCACCCTAACGGTTCCAAATATTGGCGTCTTCGTTACCGCTTCGGCGGTAAAGAGAAGATGCTGGCGCTGGGGAAATACCCTGAGGTTTCGCTAGCAGATGCCAGGGCACGCAGGGATGAGGCCCGTAAGCTATTAGCTAATGGCGTCGATCCCAGTGAAAACAAGAAAGCCGTTAAGGTAGAGCAGGAGCAAGAGGCGATAACGTTTGAAGTGGTTGCCAGAGACTGGCATGCCAGCAATCAGAAGTGGTCTACATCACACAGTGCCCGTGTTTTGAAAAGCCTTGAAGATAATCTCTTTGCTGCCATCGGTAAGCGGAATATTGCGGAGCTTAAGACTCGGGATCTTCTTGTACCCATTAAGGCTGTCGAGTCATCCGGGCGACTTGAAGTCGCCGCCCGTTTACAGCAGCGTACTACCGCGATTATGCGCTTTGCTGTGCAGAGTGGTTTAATCGATTACAACCCAGCACAAGAGATTGCCGGTGCGGTTGCTACGGCAAAAAGACAGCACCGCGCTGCTCTGGAGCTTAACCGCATACCTGAATTACTTCATCGCATTGATCACTACTCCGGCAGGCCGTTAACTCGATTGGCTGTTGAACTCACTTTGTTGGTCTTCATCCGTTCAAGTGAGCGGCATTTTGCCCGCTGGTCAGAAGTAGATTTTGAAACGGCCATGTGGACGATCCCCGGTGAGCGTGAAGCGCTGGACGGTGTTAAACATTCACAGCGTGGTTCAAAGATGCGGACTCCTCATCTTGTTCCCTTATCGCGTCAGGCTTTAGGTATTTTGGAAAAGATCAAAGGTATGTATGGGAATTGAGAGTTGATCTTCACACCAAAAGATACAATCATGTCGCTCAAGAGCGGACTTTTTGTGTGTTTTCCATTAAAATAACTCACTAGTTTCCTGTTTCTCGATTTTCTGAACTCTCTGGGCCTATTCATTGCTATAGTTGTATGTGATATTTACATTTTCAATTATAGATAAAAGTTTAACATCTTCTTAGTGTATTTTTCTATTAAATCAAATAATTGGAATAAGTGACACTATCTATCCTTCATTAAGGAACCTACTTAAATTTGGAGGTGGTGTCCATGCAGAAAGGATGTATGCTGATCGGTTTTGAGTTTTATTTCACCATATAAAAATATCTTCCTATCGTATTTATTCACTATGAAAATAAAAGGAGCATACTTTGAGTCATACAGAACATATATCAATACTTAAGTGTACTCCGTGGTTAGTCAAATTTCTAAATCGTAGAAGTTTAAGAAAACCTGATAATCGCCCTCTTTATGAGTACCATGCAACGAGTGATGAATATGGCGAATTGAAGTGGTTGTTGAGGGCGATAGGGTTACCCGATGGTTACAAAAGTGATAAAGGGTACGCAGCCTGCTTCACATTGTTCTGCTCAGAGTGGTATCGAAGAGATTATGAAAGGGAGTGTGGATGGGCATGGGAGCCAATTTGTAAAACGATAGGCGTATCAGCATCTTCCTCGGAAATGGGGAAAATAATCCCTAGAGGCCTGGACGAGTACTGGGGGCGCCCCGTGCGGTTCTATGATACAGAAAGGCGGAATTTTTTAGGGTCCTTATTCAGTGAAGGCGGTCTACCTTTCAGATTGTTGAAGGAGTCCAATAGCCGTTTTCAGTCGATGTTCTCTCTCATTCTCAATCAATACGATCAGGTCCAGTCTGCTAACATTTCCACGTTTGCGTTAGTTCATGCAGCGGTAGAAAAATCATTTCTGCCAGTCGTTTTTAAAGAGGATACTTCAGTCGAGCTTATTAGTCGTATGGCTGAACAGTTAGTGTCTCTTGTTCAAATTTATGACCTGAGTAACCACACCGAACCCGTAAAAGAACTTGACCGTGTTCATCCTAAGTGGCGGGACAGTTTCCCTGTTCCTCTCGATGACGATACAGGGACCAGTTTCCTTAATGGACTTTTACGAACAGCTTCTACTGAATCCAAACCTCGCCTGCAAAAAAATAGAACAACCCTATGCCAGTTCTTATGGTCAGAAAATCATCCTGAGGCTTTACAGTCGCTCATTTCTCTTCCGGAAGAGCTGAGTTTTTCGATTGACAGTGAACCTTCTACAACGCGTTTCGAGCTTGCCATCTATGAAGATGGTAGCGAAATTACGAGCCTGGGACCTGCCTATGCAACGCTGAGCAATTCACAGGCAAAAATGAGAGTTCGCAAGCGTGAAATTAAGTTTTTTCGGAAAAAGCCCGCTGCCAGCTTGTTTATTGTGGCGAGAGCAGGAGGGATGCTTATCGGCTCCAGGCTGTTGGAGGGAAGTGAGGTTGCCGTTGGCGATGTGCCATTAGTTTTTGTTTTTGATAAAAGTGAATGGTTGCTACAAGGACAAGCATCTTGCAGCGTACGTGGCAGTCATGTGCTCATTGTATTGCCAAAGGATGGTTGTCTGGCCTCAGATCTCGAGGATTGCGAAACCGATTTTTCGCCTTTGGGATACCGTGCTCTGATTGTCAAAGGGCGCCAGGATATTCTGATTGAAGGCGATGAAACGTACCGGATAAAGACAGGAAGAGAGCAGATTATCCAGACTGGGTTCTCTTTCCAGGGGAGGCGATTAAACTGGACAAGCTACCCAGATGAGCTCTTCCTTGGTGTTCCTGGTATTTCCCAAAATTCTGAGAATCTATTAACTCATCATTATAAACTTTTTTTCAACGGCACATTTATAGATAATTGTGATGTGCAAGAGAAAATGGGTGCTCAGTTTATTTCAGTGCGTAACGAGAATAATGAAACGCTACTGCGCAAGAAAATAGGTATTCTTCCCAATGATTTTTGCCTAGAAATAAAAAATGGAGAACAAGCAAACGAAGGGTCTGTCATTATTAATACCAAACATCCTTGTTTGTATAGTTTGAAAGAAAAATCACTGGAGATTGATAGGAAGCGATTCCCCGGTGGCACAGAAATAATAATGAAAACTGAGGGGATTCCCCCAGCATCGATTTTATTACAAATAACGCCAAACCTTGCTGCAAACCCCATTATTGTTTCTCTCCCTTTCCCTGCCCGAGGTTGTCTTGCCTTTGATAAAGATGAAAAGCCTCTCCCAAAAAATATAACGATTAACGACCTTCTGGGAGCCAGAGCATACCTTTTCGGTAAAAATGGCGAACCTACGCGATACCAACTTGAACTACGTTTACGCTCTCGTAGCGGAATGCAGGCATGGTATGAGTGGCGCTATAGTGCGGGAGAAAGCCCGGTAGAGCTTACTTTATACAGCTTAAGGGAGCATATTGACAATTTACTTTCCCTGGAGAAAGGGATCGATCAAACGGTGGATATGCGTATTGAAGGCGGAGGTAGTTCCTTTACCTGGCAAATCAGACGCTATAAATATAGCCTTGAGTATAATCGGGAAATGCAGCTGCTTCTTGCTAATTCAGTGAGCAATCGTACGGGGCAGATCCCTTCACCCGTTATTATGTTACTCAGTGAGCCCGAAAGAAAGGCAATACCGCTTGTATCGAGAATGAGCGAAGGTGTACCGGTTGGTGAATTCGAATTAAGTTCGACGATACAAAATAATGGCCCATGGCTAGTTGTTCCCAAACAAGGTGAAGAAGCTTCATTTCGGCCTTGCTACATTGCAGGCGAGCCGGTAATCCAAAGCGATACTTCGGCAATACAGTCCCTGCAAAAGGCAACGCAGCTTTTTAATCCCCGGTCGGATGTAAATACTATTACGTTAGTTTTGGAACAAATGGCGAGCGACCCTGCACATTCGGGATGGCAGTTCTTACGTAACTTATACGATCAGTTTGGATATTTACCGCTGGCTACCTTTGAGGTATGGCGTGCCTTGGTCCAGCATCCACAGGCATTGGCAATGTCACTGTTTAAATTTGAGATGTCCATTGATTATCTCAGCCGTATTGAAAGCGAGTTTCCTGTTTTCTGGGAATTTTTGCCTATTACTGAGGTTAAACATGCCTCAATGCGTTTTCGCGCGTTTCTGACTCATAAAGGTGCTCCGGAGGAAATGCAGACAAAGTTACTGGGTCGAATGTTCCAGCAATTAGGGACTGTATTTCCAACCTATGCCAGCGAAGTGCAATTATGGTTAGACCAAGGGAAATTACCACCGACTTTTCCGGCACAAATGATAAAAGGCATCATTCATGAGTGGTATCAGGAGCTCTTACGCGAACATGGTGAATCTCGTTGGCCAGAGTTTGGCGGGCCGAGTCTTTTTCGTTGGTACACATCGCAAAAGGATCCCATTATAGAGGTTTCGCCCGATACCAGTTATCGATATTCCGTCACTTTGCTCCCCATATTTGCTGCCGCTGTTGCATGTGGTAAAACAACATTTGACAGCGTTTTTGAAAATAAACCTGGTGCCGTATTTTTCTTAAGACAAGTCAGAGATTTTGACTCGCGATGGTTTAATGCCATTTTCCAGTATTGCTTATTGCGTAATGTGGCTACGAAATAAAAAGGAATAAGAATGACTACACGCTATTTTTCTTCGCTGATTGAACAGTCGTTATCTCGTTCGACGGAAGCTACGCTGAGCATTATGGGCGTAACCAACCCGTATCTTCGTGAGCACCTTACGCAGCAGATGGCGGCTGAATGTGGAAAGGATGGAACATTTCTGGCTTCTCCCGTGTTTGAACAAACATTTGGCTGGAAAGAGTCAAATTTCACGATGAGGGAGCTTGCCACAAAGCAAACGTTACTGAGTAAAGAGGTTGTTGATTCTCTCGATAACGAAGAAAACGGACGTTATCGTTTTGGCTCAACCTGGAAACCGTTCACACATCAGTTAGCCAGCTGGCAAGCATTACTTGATAAAAAACATTCGGTGGTTGTGACCAGTGGCACGGGCTCGGGGAAAACAGAGTGCTTCATGGTTCCGGTGCTTGAAGATCTTTATCGCGAGCTACGGGACAACGGGGGAAAACCACTAATAGGCGTTAGAGCCCTTTTCCTTTATCCCCTGAATGCCCTGATCAATTCACAGCGTGAACGTTTAGATGCCTGGACCCGAGGCTTTGGAACCGGAATTCGGTACTGTCTGTATAACGGCAATACTGAAGAGCTGCATGCCTCAGTAAAAAGTGAGCAGGCAAACCGGCCAAACGAGGTGCTTTCGCGTGAGAAAATGCGTGAGGAACCTGCCCCTGTTCTGGTCACAAACGGTACCATGCTGGAATACATGATGGTGCGTCAGGTTGATGCACCTATCATTCAGAAATCAAAAGCGGAAAAATCATTACGCTGGATCGTTCTGGACGAAGCCCATACCTACGTAGGATCCCAGGCTGCTGAACTGGCTTTACAACTCCGTCGTGTCATGACGGCGTTTGGCGTTACGCCTGATGATGTTCGCTTTGTTGCAACATCGGCGACTATTGCCGGAAGTGATGCTGAAAAGCAGCTGAAAAAATTCTTATCTGAGTTGTCCGGTGTGCCACAGGAACGTATTGATGTTCTGGGCGGTAGCCGTGTCATTCCTGACCTGGCGCCGTGCCAGCATCTTTCTCTATCCCTGGATGAGCTTGAGCGTATTCCTGATTCTGATGGGGCGGGTATTAGCCTTGAGCGCTATACCGCGCTGACTCACTCTCCGCAAGCGCGTCATCTCCGTGAGATGCTTGTGAGTCAACCCAGACCGATGAAGCTTGATGCGCTCACCCGGCGTTTGAATGAGCTAACAAAACATCAATACACTCAGCAGGATATTTTGCGCTGGCTCGATCTCTGTACCGGTACGCTTCCCAATGCGCAGGAACCGGCATTTCTGAAAGTCAGAGCGCATATTTTCCAGCGTAATACCCAGGGGATATGGGCCTGCGTAGATAAACATTGCTCCGCTAAACACAATACTGCGCTGGAGAAGGGGTGGCCTTTTGGCAATGTGTATGTGAATCAGCGGCAGAACTGCGAGTGTGGTAGCCCTGTTTATGAACTCGCGTTCTGCAATGAGTGTAATGAACCGCATTTACTTGCCCGGGACAAAAAAGGAAAGCTTGTACAGTGGGATAATAAAGGCGGGGATGAGTTTTCGCTGCAGGATGAAGCACCTGATGATTTTGACTCTTCGAGTGAAAAAGTCCAAAAAGAGCAGATATTCCAGCCACCCCATATTATTGCCGCGGAATGTAATACCGAAATGGGCTATATCGTGCAGCGCCTCGATCGCCAAACTCGAAGTATTGGCGTAGTCAACCCGGATAGTATTCCGCTGGCGATGAATGATATTGAGCAGGTCTGTAGTGCCAGCAACTGCGGTTATAGAGGGGGTAAAGGTAAACAACCCTTCCGGCGGGCACTGTTAGGCGGGCCTTTTTATGTGACGAATATCGTGCCTACCGTGCTGGAATATTGTCAGGACTTTATCAGTGATGAAGGTAAAGAGGGCGTTGGCCCACTTTCTTTGCCTGGACGAGGGCGTCGATTGATCACCTTCACTGATAGCCGTCAGGGAACGGCACGGATGGCGGTGCGTATGCAGCAGGAAGCGGAGCGCAGCCGTTTGCGCGGTAGCGTGGTGGATATTCTTGGATGGCACCAACGTAAACAGTCAACACATGCGCCAAATGCCCAGGCTGACGTAACGAAGTTGACTGAGATGGCAGCACAGGCACGTGAAGAAGCGAAAAATCTTCATGACTGGGGGATGCCGGAAGAAGCGATCCGTCGTGAAGAACAAGCTGAGCGCTTAGAGCACGCTATCCAGGTCGCCACTGGTGGAAAAGTTGATGCGGTTTTGATTTCTCTTTCCTGGTCCGAAATGGTTAAGGAATTGAAAGATAAGGCGGATATCAAAGGTCCTATCCTGCAGTATAACCACTATCTCAAGCCTGAAATATTCACTGAAAATGGTGGCCCTTTAAAACTCGCTGAAATGCTGCTTTTCCGTGAATTTATGCGGCGCCCTAAACGCACCAATAGCCTGGAGACACAAGGGCTGGTTCAGGTGGGTTATCAGGGGCTGGAGAAGGCCCATAGCATTCCTGCCCATTGGCAAGATAAAGGGTTAACCCTGGATGACTGGCGTGATTTTCTTAAGGTCACGCTGGATTTCTATGTCAGGGAAAGCAACTACACCCAGCTGGACGAAGATCTGAAAAACTGGATCGGTAGCCGTTTCTCTTCAAAATTTGTCCGTAACCCCGATTCGAAAGAACCTGATGACAACCAGGTTAAACGCTGGCCGCAAATTCGTCACGGTAACGTCACGCAGCGCCTGGTCAAACTTTTGATCCTCGGCGCTAAATTCAGCAGCGTAAATACGGTCACAATCGATATCGTTAATGCGTGGCTAAAAGAGGCCTGGCTTCAGTTGACGGGGTCATTAGCGGTATTGAAATCCGACGGCAACCGTTTTTATTTACCTAAAGAGCATCTGACATTCTCTCTGGTACAAAAAGCCTACATTTGCCCGGTAACCAATAAATTACTGGCGACGGCTTTCAGAGGTCTGACGCCTTATCTGCCAATGCATATTCAGTTTGAACGGCTGACCAGTGCACAATATGACGCCTTTGTCGCCCAGGCGGTGACGCTGCCTGAGATTTGGCAGCACGATCGTTCTCAGGATGATTATGTCGATGGGTTAAGAAAAGTTCGTGACTGGCTGGGGCAGGACCCTCTGGTGGCGCAATTACGTTCGCAAAACCTCTGGACGGATATTAACGATCGCGTCGTTGAAGGTGGATTTTACTACCGCACGGCAGAGCATTCCGCCCAGCAATCATCCGAACGTCTGCAAAGTTATGAACGTATGTTTAAAAACGGACAGCTCAACGTTCTTAACTGTTCAACCACCATGGAAATGGGCGTGGATATTGGCGGGATTTCTGCTGTGGTGATGAATAACGTCCCGCCGCACCCCGCTAACTATTTGCAGCGTGCCGGGCGTGCAGGGCGTAGCAAAGAGTCCCGCGCTATTTCTTACACGTTGTGCAAAGGCAACCCGCACGATCGGCAGGTTTTTGCTAACCCTCTCTGGCCTTTTGAAACGGTGATCCCTGCGCCGATGGTGGCAATGAATTCTGAGCGCCTGGTACAGCGCCACGTCAATTCTCTGCTGCTGTCAGATTATTTGTGCCATGTCATCGGTGAAACAGAAAAAGAACGCACCAGCCTTAATAGTCAGTGGTTCTTTGGTGAAGAGCTTGAACAGTCGGTGTGTAACCGTTTCAAAGCCTGGCTGGAGCGTCCGACGCTGAGTATTGATGCGGCTTTGGTTCGCTTGGTTAAAGGCACCGCGCTTCATGGCGTTGCGGCAGAAAAGCTGCGGGATAAAACGTGCGACGCGATTGCGGCGCTGCAGAAGCGCTGGCTGGGAATTTATCGCGATCTTGTTAAGCAGGAAAGTGAATCGCAGCCCAATACGCCGTATCGCAAACGTCTGGAGCTAGAGAAAAAACGGCACTGCGGCGAGTATCTGCTGCGCGATTTGGCGGCCAGAACCTTCCTGCCTGGATATGGCTTCCCAACGGATGTTGTCACTTTTGATAACTTCACCATGGAAGATTATATCCGCGAGAAAACGTACAAAGTCCGTGATAAGAGCGATCGTGAAGATAACGTCTCGCGTTATAAAGGCTTGCCTTCACGCAACCTTTCCGTGGCGATCCGTGAGTATGCGCCGGGCGCGGAGATTATCCTTGATGGACGGGTCTTCCGCTCCGCTGGGGTGTCTCTGCACTGGCATAATCTCAATGCTGATACCAATGAAGCTCAGCGCCTGGATAGCGCCTGGCGTTGTCACAAATGCGGTACGTTAGGCTATGAGGAAGGTATTGGCGGTTCGGGAGATTTATTCTGTAGCAATGATGCGTGCGGTGAGCGCATCACGCCGGAAAACCGACGTCAGGTTTTACAGCCTGCGGGTTTTGTAACGGATGCGCACGATCCGGTGACCAATAACATTGAGACCATGAAATTCATTCCGGTTGTACCGGCCTGGGTATTTGTTAAGGCCGAGCGTGTACCGCTGCCGAACCCGTTGATGGGCTTTATGGCTTCCGGGGCGGACGGTAATGTGTTCCAGCAAAGTATGGGGGAAGGCGGCCACGGCTATGCGCTGTGCCTGAGCTGCGGTCGCGCGGAGTCGATGCTCAACCTTACGGATGCACCGAAATCCATGGAAGCACACTATCCGCCTCGTCCTGGAAAGGCCGACCGGGATAGTCAGAATCAGCGGATTATCTGCCCGGGTTCAACGGCGCTGAATAAAAATGTCACGCTGGGAGCGCTGGCCAGAACGGATGTCTTCGAGCTGATTGTCCGTCGCCCGCAGAACGGAGAGTATATTGCTGATAACACGGAAGAAGGGCGTATTGTTGCAATGACGCTGGCCGTGGCGCTGCGGCGCTCGCTGGCGAGCGTGCTGGGCGTTTCCGCAGCGGAGCTGGGCTACGCGGTGCGCCCGGTCAGGCTGGAGAACGAGCAATCCGTTCTGGCGGTACAGCTGTACGATATTATCAGCGGCGGTGCGGGCTTTGCTTCCAGCGCGCCATTGCATATTGAGGCCGTGCTGAAGGGAATGGTGAAGCAACTGGGCTGCCACCACTGCGATACCGCCTGTAGCGAGTGCCTGCTCGATTCACAGACCCGCCACGATCACGATCTACTGGATCGTAAAGCGGCGCTAGCCTGGCTGGGGGCGGATTTCAGCCACTATATTGGCTTGCCGGATGAGGAGAAATTCTCTCTGGCTGATGCGCAATATTGTCCAGGGAGCATTGAAGATACTCTGCGGCGGGCCATCAACGATGGTGGCCGAAAGCTCACGCTGTGGATGAGTGGGCCGTTGAATGAGTGGGACCTGTATGCCCGTCAGTTCCGCACCGCGATCCAGAACTACCGGCTAAAAGATGATGTTGAGGTGGTGCTGGTTATCCCGCGAAACATTGACGATCCGGAGATCCTTCTGGAACTCGCGCAGTTTACTGCGATAGGCGTGCAGCTGTGCCAGTCTGAGCATGATACGGATACGCCGCTCGTTGCGCAGGTGACGTTTGACGATCGCCTGATGACGTTAATTTCTCGCAGCCATGAAGCAACCATCCCCGGGCCGAACTGGCATCTGAATAGCCAGATGGTTATTCGCAGCCATTTGCAGGCGCCGATAGCGCTTTATAAAACCGAGTTGCCATCCGAGGATGCGGGCAGCAAAGGCCTGGTTAACGATATTGAAATCCATAAGCAGCTTAACGGCCCGGTTTCTCAGTTTGGCCAGCGCTTCTGGAACCTGTTGACCGAGTCTCAGGATGATATTCAGCGCCTGCTGACGGAATGCCGGGTGACGCGTATCCACTACAGCGATCGCTATCTGCAAAACCCCGTAGCGCTGGCGTTGTTAGGCGGGTTGTTGAAGACGTTGAAACCGATGCTGACACAAGAGGCAGAAGTGACGATTGATACGCTGTTCAGGAGTAAAGAGCGCCCGGGGAACAAACCGTTCCATGACTGGATGAGTGAAGCAGACTTCCAGGATTTCGCCGACCAGTGGTTTGCGGCATCCATGGGACGAGCCGTGGAGATTCAGGCGTTCAACTCTGGCCGCGACATTCCGCACCACCGTAAGTTGATGGTGAGTTTTGATAATGGCCAGGCGCTGAAAATCCGCTTTGATCAGGGGATGGGGTACTGGCGTATTAACTTTGCGCGAGCCTGGCGTGATTTTAACTTTAATGACGACGTCTCTTTCCAGCTGGGGAATATGGCACAAGCCTGCGCAGAAGGCCTGGTAGTGAATAGCGAGGAAAGTTGGGCAACCGATGTGCTGGTGCAGGTTATCGCACCTTAATCAGGAACCGCTCCCGACTCACGGTCGGGAGCGGTTAGCATCAGGCGGAACGTTTACCTGAAATCACGTCGATAAAGTCCTACACCTGCCGCTGCTTACGGGCGGACAGCTTGCCCACCCGATGAAAAGACTGAAGCAGCGTAGAGTCTTCCGGCTCCTGCGGCTTCGCCGTTAGCACAATACAGCCGTTCATCACCCTCACATCCACCTCGGTACAGGTGGCGAAACCGGCGGCTTCCAGCCACTGACCCTTCATGGTGAGCGCGGGAATGCGGGTGTAATCCGGATAACGACTCGCATAACTCACGGTAAGGTGACGGTTATTTGCTGGGGAGACTTCTGGATCGCACGGATCTGCAATAGAATGGACGGTAGTCATGATGGCTATTCCTTGAAAATAGTGATTGTGATGAGCGATATGGCCGTGTTCCCGCACGGCCATATCGCGCTAAATACCTGTACATAACATCAGTAAATAAAAGAAAAGTCCAGCTGAAAATAGAATTTAATGGGAATGAACGGGAAGGAGCTGGATATATTTTTGATGGTTATAGTTACGAAAGATAATATACACAAAATCATTCGAGTTGCATCAAGGCGGCAAGAGAACGAGTCCCCAGGAGCGTATATAAATACGTGACTGGGGGGAGCGAACGCAGCCAACGCCGAAGCAGCTTGAAGGATGAAGTGTAAAAAAGCGCACCGGTCAGATGCGCTTGAAAATAAGTATCAGTTTTTTTTACGCGAGGTTTTTTTACCGCCGCTGGCGGCGCGTTCGGCCTTGATTTTTTCCAGCAGGGCGGCGGCGCTGTTTTCACCGCTGATGAGGTCGGGGTTTTCAGCACGCCACTGGGCGGTAAGCTCGCCGCGGAAGGCTTTTGCCAGGACCGACTGGGTGAGGCTGTTGACGCGGGCCAGTGCACTGTTGACCTGTTTTTCAATGGTGTCGGCGTAGGCGAAGAGTTGTTCGACGCGGCGGACGATTTCGAGTTGTTCTTTTAATGGTGGCAGCGGAAATATTAATGATTCGACAATACTTTTATTCATTGCTTTTTGATTATTCCCAGCACCAATTTCTCTATTGTCGTTATATTGCTGACTCAAATAAAAGTATAAAAATTCTGATGATGCGAAATCGCCTGGAACTCTTATAGCTGCAGTGTTTTGATTATGACAGGCATCAATATTAAGTATTGCTACTTGCCCTCTAGTTTTTCCTTGCCCAATCATCGCCAACATAACGGTTCCTGCGGGATGGATTTTAGTCGATGAACTAGCTAACCCCTTTTTAGTAATCATTTCCTTTGTTGCATATATCCGGCAGAATGCAACTTCTGAACTACTAACCCAAGGTATGTCTCCGTTCCAAAATTCGGGCTGATTTCGTCTAGGCGTCGATCCAACATGCACATCAAATACATTTCCATTTTTTGTATTTAACCATGTTTCAGGTAAATTGCTTGAACATGCATTGTTTAGTGTTTCTTCATGCTGATTTTTATTTTTCTTTGAGTTTCGTAATCTTCTCCAAAAAAAATCAATATCTGATAAATTTATTCTATCTAATTCGTTATTCTCCAATCTCCATTGAGTGGTTAATTTTCCATTCATAGCGGCAGCCAGCACCGCCTGACGAAAACGTTTCAGGATTTGCGAGATTTGCTCAAGACGTGCTTTGGTGCTGTCTACCTGCGCCAGTAGCGTATCGAGTTTTTCGGCGATGATTTTTTGTTCGCGGATTGATGGGATACCAACGACTATTTTATCTAAATCTTTTGTACTAATATTTAACTGAGCTGCACCTTTTGCACATTTTAACAGTTCTGATTGAACAATATTCGAACGCAATAGATAAAAGCTGAATTTTTTTTCTATCAACGAAGAAAAAACAACTTTTGCTACGCGTTGGTTTAAGACTGCAGGAAGATGTTCTTCTTTTATAAATGCCGTTCTACCTACATTCCCAGTTAGCGACATGAGAATATCGCCTTGGCTTAATCTGAATTTTTCTGCATTTAGCTCTGTAGCATTAACATATGCAGGATTATTCAAATTGATACCTGTATCGTGTACGTTACCGATACGGATAACAAAATCTCCTGAATCAATATATGTTGAGCTTTTGAATGCATAACCATTCTGAAAAATTGCAATATCGCTAAGCTCTACTTTTTCCCACTTAGATGGAAATGTAAAACAGGTCATGCCTTCACCTCACCAAACGCTTCATCAAGCAACTGACGCTGCGCATCCGCTTCATCGCCCGCGCCCAGCTCGCGCATCAGCGCATCCAGCTCGCCCAGCGCCTGCACCAGCTCGCCCATCGCTTCTGCGGCTAACACATCCGGTTCCGGCAGGCTGTCGGCGTCAATGCTGTCCTTATCCTTCAGCCAGGAGATATCCAGCGAATCGGATTTTGCGCTGCGGATCCACTCGCGGGTGAACTTACGCCAGCGGCTGGTGGCCTGGTGCTGGTCGGTGTTCTTGTTCTCTGCGCTGTCGGCGATTTCGCTCTCTTCGGCGTTAAAGCTCCACTCGCCTTCGGTACGCGGGCTTAAGCCGTGCGGATCTTTACCGTAGACGGTTTCAAACGGCTGCAGATGCTGTTCGGTAAACGGCGTACGCTTGCCGAAGCTCGGCATATTGGTCCGCAGGTCATACACCCACACGTCGTCGGTGCAGTTTTTATCCTGATTTGGATTGGCCGCCGTGCCTTTGGTAAAGAACAGCACGTTGGTTTTGACGCCCTGGGCGTAAAAGATGCCGGTCGGCAGACGCAGGATGGTGTGCAGATGGCATTTGTCCATCAGGTCGCGACGAATATCGGTACCCTTGCCGCCTTCAAACAGCACGTTATCCGGCACGACTACCGCTGCACGGCCGCCGGGACGCAGGGTTTCGATAATATGCTGCATAAAGCACAGCTGTTTGTTGCTGGTCGGGTGCACGAAGGTACGGGTAATGTTAGTGCCCGCGGCGCTGCCAAACGGCGGGTTGGTGGCGACGATATCGGCCTGCGGTAAATTCTCGCCGTCGCTGCCCAGCGTGTTGCCCAGACGGATGGCGCCGCCGTGGTCGAGGTTGCCTTCAATATCGTGCAGCAGGCAGTTCATCAGCGCCAGACGGCGGGTGCCGGGCACCAGTTCGAGGCCGATAAACGCGCGGTGGATCTGGAAATCCTGGGTGTCGCCGTCGAGATCGTCCAGATCGTGAGTCTGCGACTTCACGTAGCGATCCGCTTCAATCAGGAAGCCCGCCGTACCCGCAGCCGGATCCTGCACCACTTCGCGCGGCTGCGGCTTCAGCAGATGGATAATGGTTTTGATCAGTGGACGCGGGGTGAAATACTGGCCCGCGCCGGATTTGGTTTCGTTGGCATTCTTTTGCAGCAGCCCTTCGTACATATCGCCGAAGTCATCACGGGACTTACCATGGTTGCCATTGTACCAGTCCAGCGCATCCATATAGCTGACCAGTTCCGTCAGCTGTTTGGGTTGCTCAATGGTGGTGCTGACATTATGGAATACCGCCTGCACCAGCTTTTTGTCGTCTGCTCCTAGCTGAACCAGCAGGTTGCGGTAGAACTGCATTTGATCCTGGCCAATGCGCGATTTCAGGTCATCCCAGCGATAGCCTTCCGGCAGGTAGTCCGCTTCCTGGCCGGTCTCTTTGCACATTTTCAAAAACAGCAGCGAGGCGAGTTCATTGACGTAGTTTTGATAGGAGACGCCGCCGTCGCGCAGGTTGTCGCACAGTTTCCACAGCTTGGCGACCAGATCGTTATTGTTCATTGAAGATCCCATTTGACATGGCGACCACCATTGTGGGTCGCAAAAGTGATTGAGCGTTTCAGATGCCTGATGGCGCTTCGCTTATCCGGCCTACGCGTAACCCTGTAGGCCGGATAAGGCATCGCCGCCATCCGGCGAAAACGGGGATGATACCCTCTTAAGCCAGCTCGTCCCAGATGTAATCACTGAACTTATCCAGCACGCTGTCGAGGTTGTCGTCAAAGGTGCGCTGTAACATTGGCTTACCGCCGCGGCGGTGGAAATTGCCGGTTTTGAAAACGTCGTCGTCGAGCACCACTTTCTCTTTCAGCGCCTGTGCTAAACGGTCAAGCCAGTTTATCTGCTCATCGCTCCAGTCGTTCTCACCTTTGATACGTGTCAGCGCGTGGTCGACACGCTCGTCGAACGGTTTGAGCGCATCGCCCACCGCCGCACGACGGATATGGCCAATCAGCCTGGCGGCGATATCCTGATTGCGCGTCGCTTTCCACGCGCTGCGCAGGGAGGACTCTTCAAAATGCTGGCGGTCAAACCACTCCTGCAATTCCACCAGCCCTTTACGGGTGAGGTCGCGCGGGCGATTGATCACCGCCTGCAGCGCCGGCTGGGCGTTAGGAGCGTGCTGCACCAGCGCATCGAAGGCTTCGAGGAAATCCTGCGGCGTGTCGTAATCGCCGTACAGCGATTTGACGCTCACCACCTCATCGTCGATATCGAGGAAAATAGGGGCCTCGCGCAGGGCGTTGATATCGGTTTTAAGCCTTTCGAGGCGGGCGATAAAGCCGGGAAGCTTATTGAAAATCTCGGCGCTCCAGTGCGGCCCTTTTTCCCGCAGGCGCGAAGCCAGGCCTCCGAAGTTGACGCCTGCTGCATCCAGGCACAGTTCGTCCAGGCGACGTACTTGCTTATCCACCGTTTCGCTGCGATCGCGGTTATAGATGGCAAGACCGATAATCCGCTGCAGCTTGGCGACCAGCTGTTCATGGCTGTGTTCGGCAAAGCTGCGGCCATCCGCTTCAATGGTTTTATACGTTTCTGAGTCGGTAATTTCATTGACCAGCGTTTGCAGTTCCACCTGCGGACGCACAACTACCGGACGCATGGTGTCGACGCTTTCCAGCGAGCTGTAGATATCCACGCAGTCGAAAATCTTAAAGCTGGTTTTCCCCACCGACGGACATAGACGTGTGGCGCGCCCCTTCATCTGCTCGTAGAGAATGCGGCTTTTGACTTTGCGCAGGAACACAATATTACAGATAGACGGAATATCTACGCCGGTGGTCAGCAGATCGACGGTGACCACGATATTGGGCAGCCGCTCTTTGTTGAAGCGGACGATCATGCTTTGCACTTTCTTCGCGTCTTTATCGGCATCACCGGTGATCTTGATAATCGCGTCGTGTTCCAGCTGTGGGTACTTTTTCTTAAACGCGCTGCGCAGTTCGTCAACCACCATGTCGGCATGGGCGTTGGTGACGCAGAACACCAGCGTTTTTTGCTGCCCGGTGGGATCCAGGTAGTTGGTGAGCTCGGCGCATACCGCGTGGTTAAACCCCGGGATCACCAGACTGCGGTTAAAGTCGGCGACCTCAAAATCCTGATCGTCGGCCAGCGTGTCGTTGATCAGCTCGCCCTGTGGGTTCAGGCGTTCCACCTGTTCGCCTTCGGAAAGATAGACCCCATCCTGCGCGTTGCGGGTGACGATCTGAATCGGGGGATCCTGGTCGATCAGGTAGCCGTCGATCACCGCCGTACGGTAGGTGTAGCGATAAACCGGCTCGCCGAAAATATCTACCGTGTGCAGGGCTGGCGTGGCGGTCAGGGCGATTTTTACCGCGTCGAAATGATCGAGAATGCGACGATAGGCGGAAACGTAATCCAGCTGGCTACGGAACTGCAGCTCGCCTTCGGTCTGCTCTTTATCGAGAATGTAGCCGCGGTGCGCTTCATCGACCACGATACAGTCGTAGCGGCCAACCGGCATCGGCTCATCGGATTGCAGCGTACGCTTGACCAGTGACTGAACCGTGGCGACGTGAATTTTGGTGCTGTCTTCCGGGAATTTGTCGGTTAAGCCTTTGATATCGAAAATGCTGTTAAAGGTGTCGCCGTTAATTCGCGTGTCTTCAAACGATCCCAGCGCCTGTTCGCCGAGCGAGCGACGGTCGACCAGGAACAAGACGCGTTTGAAACGCTGCGACTGGATCAGACGGAACATCAGGGCGATGGCGGTACGGGTTTTGCCGGTACCGGTCGCCATCGCCAGCAGGATTTCTTGCTGGCCGTTAACGATAGCCTTTTCCACCGCGCGGACGGCATCTTCCTGGTAATAGCGCAGGCCGAGTTCGCTCATACCAGGGTTTTCATCAAACCACTGATTTTGTTTCTGCGGATCGCTGCCCAGCATACCCAGCAGCTCTTCCGGGCGATGCCATTCCGGCAGCGCTTTTGACATGTTGGTGGTGTGGCGGACGTCGCGATACCAGATGCCGCTTTTGGTCTTCATCGCCGCGCGGTATTCGCGTCCGTTGGTGGAGTAGCAGAAGGGGATTTTAAAGCGCTGTTTACCGCAGGTGTCCTGCCAGCTGATTTCATACTCCGGCACTGCTTCGTGTACTTCGTCGGGAGCGTAGTGCTCCAGCAGCGTGTCGCGTAAGAAGCCGTTATCGAAGTATTTGCTGTAGCGGTAAGATTCGTTGAGCTTACTGGGCACATCGGTATTTTTGCGTTTCGCTTCAACGACGGCGATGGGCTTAAGGCCAACGAACAGTACGTAATCGGCAAAGCCGGTTTTACCCGTTTCATCTGCACCCGTCGGCCATTCGGCTATCGCTTTGTTGACGCCGGGTTCCGGGCGAGCGCCTTTGGCAAAGCGTAATGTTTTGCTATCGGCCTGCCAGCCCGCTTTACGCAACTGGGCGTCAATCAGGAAGCGACTCTCTTCTTCGCTGAGATTCAGCGTGCGCTTGATCGCCTGGTCGGTGATTTCTTTATGATAGGCCTTACGTTCCTGTTCGGTCTGTTTTGCTAATTCAGCGTTTTTGGCAGCGAGCTGCGCTTCCAAAGCGGCCACGCGGGCTTTGGTCTGGGCTTCTGTTTCCTGCTGCTTTCCTTCGAGAACGGCGATGTAGCCATTGAGTGCAATTAAGCGTTGCTGCTGAGCTTCCAGCTCTGCCTGGCTGTGTACTTTTTCCTGTGCCTGTTGTTCCAGCTGCTGTTTGAGGGTGAGAACTTCGGCGTGGTAGCGATCCTCACCGTGCTCAGGCATCACAAAAGCCGGCACCGGGAAATCGTAATCTTTGGTCACCAGCCGGTAGTACCAAACGGCAAGACGGAATCCGAGGCGCAGACACATCTGGGCATCATCGAGATCGTTATGGTATTCGTGAACGGCCTGATTGCCGATACGGCGTAGCTTATGGAAAACGGACAGAATGCTGTCGTCAATGAAGGCAATTTTGCCCAGCTCACGCAGCAGGTCGTGCTGGTTTTCGCAGGGAGGGATATCCAGTAATAGTCCCAGGTGTTTGGCCGTCGCTTCGCCAAACATGCGCATTTTTACCAGTGTCGTATTCGGGTCGCCGGGGTAGTTGTTTTCCGCCGCGCAGGCAATGGCGTACGTGAAATCGTTTACGCCTTTCAGGAAATCGAAGTTGGATTTGTTCATGCACGTTCCGCGTTCAGGCCAGCCTTCGGAATGCTGACGTATTAGGATAATCCGTTAATGGATGAGGCATCAGTGCATGCTACCTCTCTCCAGTTGTACATTCAATCGTCAGAGTTTAATGTAACTCACTATTTTGTAAGTATGTTCTCGATTTTCTGTTCCGCTTTTGTTCTGTGTTTCACAGGCAGTACTCACTTGTTCCTGTTTTTGTGCTTTTTCATTAAGGTTTTTAATGCCTCAATAGTGAGTGAGGGTTTTTGTCTGTGGATCATGGCATGGCAATTGGGGCAGACAGGACGAAGGTCTTTTACGGGATCCAGTTTGTAACGCTCTCCAATATCAGACAGCGGTGTAATATGGTGGACGTGGATATAATCCTTCCCGGTTTCACCATACGTTTCCTCAAAATCCATATTGCACACGCTGCACTGACAGCCGTAATGATCTATGCATTTGTCTCTTGCCGTTTTACTACGTTCGTATTTGTTAACTTTGATTTGCTTTACGGCACCTTCGTAAAAGGTTTCCGGAACATCATCTGGATAATCGATATTTACTCGGGTGGAAAGCGATTCTGCCTTTTTGATGCCATCTGGCGTGAGCTTCCAGATACCAAGGCCTGATTCTTTTGCATTGTGGAGATACTTGTAGTCAACAAGCTTTTTTCTCGCCCATTGGACCATGTTGTTCCATTGAGGGCGATTAGTATCATCAGGGAGTAACATGTTCATTTCTTCGTTGGTCAGGCCGAACTCCTTGCCCAACGGCTCATAACATGAGGAAGAACTGACTTCTCCCCCTCCACAGTAGATATATAAAAGCAGGGGGATTTCTATCTCTTTATAACTTGGAAAGGGCATATTTATCACCAATGATTAGTTAAATTCTCTATTGTTATGTTCTGAAAACTTCTCGCTTATGCCACTCAATAAAGCTGCCTCTCGGGTAGTTCTCTTTCCCCTGCGGTAACCCAATCAGCTTCCCATCAAAATCCCAGAACAGCTTGCCGACTATACCGCCGCCGTTCACCGCTGGCGAAATCTGTACCCGCATGCTCTCATCCAGGCCAATAGATCCTTTATCAAACGCTTTATGGTGAATGGCGCAGAGGGCCAGACCATTGGGTATCTCACATGGCCCTCCGTGCTGCTTCCATTTGATATGCGCTGCTTCCAGCGCGACTGAGGTGTTATCGTGGCGCATGTTAAAACCGCAGATAGCACACTCGTAGTTATAGGCGCGCAGGATCTGCTGGCGGAAAAGCGGATCGCGTTCTCTGCGAATTTTTTGGATATCAAAACCCATCTCGTCAGCGATCTCTTCCTGAATACTCTCAGGGAAGTGGGCTGCTAATATCTGATGCGCCAGCGTATTGATCAGCTTTTTGTTTGCGGCGAGTAGTGAGTAATGCTCTTCATCAAAACCGCCTGCCACATGACAGGACTCCAGCTCTTTAGCAGGAGGCTGTTTGCTGCCCGTGGTCGAGCAGTGCTCAGCGTTTTGTAGTTCCCAGAAGCCGTCGCCCTTCAGCCGCCAGAAGGGCATATCGGGTCGGTACCGGGCTCGCTGTGGGCCAAAGCGTTCCAGTAAGCTATGTAGCTGATCGCGAACTTCTGAGGCGTAATCGAACATCCGTGAATGTCCGCGCTGATACTGGGCCAGTACGTGGAGTAGCAACAGCGGCTTATGAGGCGCGCGTTGTTCCCCTTTACGCCAGAGAGTGATGTCGGCAATTGCTTGTTGTAGAGTTTTACTGGAAGGCATTGCGTTACGTCATCTGCTAAATAATTGCGATGATGCTCGCAAAACACAACCCGATCAAGTTGATGGGCCTGCGAGAAGCGCCTTTTATCTAAACGCCATAACGTTTATTTCCGCCAGAAGTAATGCAGTAACGTCCTCCCCGAGGCCCTATGCATACTGTGCCTGAAGAGCAGGAGCACGATGAACCATAGTTTTGTGGGGCTGAGTGTTGCCGGGAGGGGGTTGTTCGATGTTCCGTTCGTAATTTTTCGGGGGAAGGTGGCGTGACTTTTTTGACATAACAATTGGTTGATTCACATAAATAAGATGATGATACCCAACGCTCTTTTTCATTGGCGGTACTTATTCTGCTCCAGTCATTTTGTTGCTCATATACTTTGACCTGAGCCCCTCTTTGTAACGATTCCAAAGGTGAACCATTAGGCGTAGAACGCACTTTTAGCGTATTAGCATTAACATAGACAATCTTCGCTTGTTCATACATGCCTGATTCTTGGGCAGGTTTAGCTGCAGGATAGCTGGGTGCTTTATTACCCTTAGAAAAAAACCATACAAGTAATACAATAACAATGAATCCGATGTTTTTGTTCTTCATCTTTTATTCACACACATGTTTATTTTTATATAAATTATATAATATTTTAATGAGTTATGAATGTGCGTTTTATCATAAATCAGGATTTTAATTGATGTTAGATTGCCTGGCACCGCAATAGGCCTCCTTTTCGCTATTTCAGCTCCGCGATTCCACCTCTTTAATCAACTGGAAATGCTTGATTTAATTTATATTGGTTGTATATTGGATTGTTATTTGTTGCTTAAAATGCTAAGGGAGATAAATGATGGAGAAAAATTATCTATATATGTTTGAGTGTGACTATGCATCTCGTACGCGCGAAAAAAAATTTCTGAAGGATATTTTAAATAATTTTGATAAAGATTATGCGACAATGGTAGGTGTTGTTGTAAATAACAATCCATACTGTTTAGCATTTCATATTGCAGTTAATTTACAAAAAGATCCTATTTTTTTTGAGTTATGGTTGAAAGATAATTATCCAGGAAAACTGAAAAGATATAATATTTTCACAAAAGATATCCCTCAGTATAATGTTCAAACTTTTATTAATGCCGACATGGTCGATTTTGCTATAACACCTGAAGGCGGTGGTCATTTATTTCTTTGGCCTGAGCGTGAATTGTTTGAAAAGCAACACCCACAATATAAAAATATTAATGAAAAGAAATCCAAGGTATTTATTAGTCATTCATCAAAAGATAAACTTAATATTGTCAATCCATTAAATGCTTATTTACAGGCTAATGATATAGCAACATGGCTAGATAGTTATGAAATTGATTATGGAGATAATATTTTTATCAAGGTTAATGAAGGGATTGAAGAGTCAGCTGTGGGCTTGTTTGTCCTGACTGATAATTTTTTTAATAGTGAAAGTGGTTGGCCCTTAGCTGAATTCTCCACCTTTTTCACGGATCTGATGAAGTCAAACAAAAAAGTGCTTATGTTGGATGCAGGTGTGTCACCTAAAAATATGTTAGCAATGATGAAAGCTTACCGCTATATTTCCTGGAATAATGGTGCAAGTCTACCGGAGATTGCTAACGCTATTAATAAGATAATAAAACAATGAGGTTCTGAAGTTACTAACTGTAATGTTATATTTTGGAATGAGGCAAGTATTTTGTGCAGCTAAAATATTTGTCTCTAAAAATATCATAATTTTTTATATGTGTTTTGATGGTGGATAGGATATTCTAGTCTATTGAATAGACTTAGAATTACGCGGCTTTTATACAAGGATGTTACTATTATGGAAGTTAATCAGTGCTGCCATTGTTGCGACCATGGGGATTATATCATTACATATAGCTGTAACATTGTTACCTTCGGATTTGTGTTTTCCAGTTTTCTATCCGTAAGCTTTGGTATTGTGCCTTCAACTCATTTCTAGCCAAGAAAATTGTGAATAATAGCAAGATACTCCAATATAGGTGAACCGCTCCTGACGCATCAGGAGCGATATTTATTAGCTTCGTACACGTTTCCCCGCAATCACCCCGATAAACTCTCTTACCTGTTTCTGCTTCCTTGCCGACAGCTTCTCAACCCGACGCATCGCTGCTTCCAGCTCCGGTTCCGGCTCTACTGCCGTCAGCACGATACAGCCTGCCATTACCCGTACTTCCACCTTTGTACCCGTCGCGAACCCCGCGGCTTCCAGCCACTGACCCTTCATCGTTAACGCCGGAATAGGGCGGTAATCCGGAAAACGGCTCGCATAGCTCACGGTAAGCTGGCGCTTATTTTTCACTGGCGCTTCTGCATCGAATGAATCTGCAATACAATCGACTTCAGTCATAATTGCTATTCCGTATAAATAGTGATTGTGATGAGCGATGCGGATGTGTTGGCGCATATCCGCATCGCGCTAAATAACACCTGTAAATTTAACCAGTGAAAAAGACAAAGTCCAGCGGATAATAAAACTTAATAGACGCGTTCTGGCTTGCTTTAAGAACCAGAGAATAATATTTGATGTGGATATTTACGCTGCGAAAGTAAAGCACCTGGATAGGCTTATTTCTGTGTGGCAATGAAAGGACTTAACCGCGTGGGATGACAATGCCATGAATAACGTGAAGGCTGAAAAACAGCAACAAAAACCTACGTTATCGTTAAGATAACGCAGGTTCATTATTATTTAATTAAACCGTGATTCGCTGGCTTGCCAGCTATACGTACCATCGGCCATTAACGCATCGCCCAGCTCCTGATAATGGAAATCGTAAAACTCTGCGCTGGCGTCATAACCTGAGTAGTCTACAGCCGCAAGGCCAACGAACGCCACGGTAAAGAATCCGCCATAGCTTTGCAGCACGTAATCGTCGGAAAGAATGGCGGCATCTAATTTAACGGGGATTTCCGTGAAATTGACCCCATCAAAACTGTATTCATAGCTATACGTTTGTTTGCGAACTTTGCTGCGGAACCAGACGAACTCGGTCCCTTCGGGGATCTTGATGGCATCATCTTTCAAATATGACGTGTATTTTCCACGATTATTTTCACCGATCTCAATGACTGAGCCATTAATCTCATTCCAGGTGATGAACACAAAGCTCCAGTGGCGATCGTTGTAGTAATTCGTTAATCCTGCCATCTGTTGATAATTGAACGGATTAAATTTCACTTTAACCTGGGCATCAAAATAGAAGGCTTGCCAGCGTCGGGCAATAAGCGACAGGTTATGCGTATTGGCTAATGAACCCTGGCCGATTAACGTCAGCTTGCCATCGCCGGTGGTCCCCATTTTTTCTGTGAACGGAACCCGCAGCGTATTCCAGTTAGGATCGAGCGTTACTGTTTTAAACGCATCGTACTGGCTATGGTCTTTGGCACTTTCGGTGTAAATGGCATCGGTTGGCCCTTCGACAAAGGTTTTTCCGCCGTGGCCCCCTTCGATACGCGGCCAGCCGTCCGCATCCCAATACACTTTCTGGATCGCGGTTTCTCTGCCCAGGGTTGACCAGCCACGAGGATCATAGGCCGACTCACCTGGACGATTCCACGGACGGGCGCAGAGCGAGGCATAATACCACTCACCTTTCGGGGTGGAGACCAAAGCGCCATGCCCTTGTTTCTGGATATAGCTGTCCGGGGTATCGACGTTCGTTAAGAAGACTTCCCCTGGCTCGGTTTCAAAGCTGTTGGCCTCTAAGGTTTTGGAGCGCGCAACAACCTCCTGGTGGGTAAAGACGGTCCCCCCCTGCGCGGCGAAAAGATAATAATAGCCGTTCAGTTTGTAGAGGTGTGGCCCCTCGACGAGTGCAACGGCGGTGCCCCGATAGATGGTCCGCGCGGTTGCCGGTTTTAATTTCAGTGTCCTGGTATCAAGCTCAGTTAACGTGATGCCATCGAAGGGGTGATGGTACTCTCGATGGTCCCAGGTTTGCTGCACGATATATTTACGCCCGTCATCGTCATGGAAAAGCGAGGCATCAAAACCGACGCCATTCAGTTTGACAGGATCTGTCCACGGACCACGGATATCGGTCGCGGTGGTCAGATAGTTGGTCATGTCTTTAAAGGCGCCTTCGGTGATTTTCACATCGGTATACACTAACCAGAATTGGCCATCGGCATACGAGAGCGCTGGCGCCCAAATCCCACCTGATGAAGGATTGCCTTTCATATCTAAAAGGGTCGTCGTCGACAAGGGACTGGGGAGCAGATTCCAGTGTTGCAGGTCCTTTGACTCATGCAAACGAACGCCAGGGAACCACTCAAATGTCGAGTTGGCGATATAGTAGGTGTCCCCAACACGGATAATACTGGGATCCGCATTAAATCCGGGTAATACAGGGTTTTGAATAAGTGACATATCATTCTACCTTTTTAAAATTTCCAAATTTATATTTCTGAATTTTTATTAATTTTTAACTATACCCGGATCTCATCCAGCTGACGGTTGATCTCGGTGACATTTTTGTCTGAGATAGGATAGAGTTGAATAATGATCATCGAAATAGCGGCTAACACAATGGGCATCCACACCGCGGTCATAATGATTCCGTCGATCGCATTGGCACTTTGTTGCGCGCCGGTTTCGCTAAAGCCATAGGCGGCCAGTAACCAAAGTGGAATCGCGCCGCCAATCGTGAAACCAATCTTGAAGAACAGTCCCATAATCGCATTAATGATTGCGGCATTGCGTTTGCCTGATTTTAATTCGCCATAGGCAATCACTTCTGGAACAAGCGCCCACATGAAGCCAGTCGCCGAGGTTAAGCCCCATTGTTTAATGAAGGTTGCGACGTAAGCAAGCCACAGGGCATCGTGCATGCCTTCGCGTGACCACACGTAGGTCAGTAATTCACCCACAATAAACATGCCAAGGAAAAGATGGAAGAAGCCTTTTTTACCGAAGATTTTCTTCAGTCTGGACCAGAAAATAGGGAAGATGATGCCGGGAATTGAGGCGACAAGACCAATCGCTCCCATCCATTCAGAATGACCGACAACAAACTGATTGAAAAAGCCATTTACCGTGTTCATGAAAAACATGAAGGTAAAAGCTAACATGAAAAAGAATCCGAGAATGACAAGCGGCCGGTTATTTTTGAGTTCAAGGAATAAATCTGTCGCTTTTACGTTAGCCGTCTGTTCTGCCGTCGCAACCACTCGCTCTTTGGTGAATTTATAGCAGAAGAAAAGTGCCGCTGCGCCGATTAACATATAAATTGAGTAAACGCCAAACCACGCATAGTTAGCCGACGGGTCGGTATAGTTACCCATATTCAGCTGAAGGCCAAAAAATCCCGTATCCTTGAGGCTGCGATCTTTGGGGGAGGCCATCTGCACAAACATCGGGAACAGGGTATAAACAAGCAGGTTGGCGCTGTTTGCCAGCATCATGCGGGTACTGGTCAGTTTATCAATCGATTCAGGATCTCTCGTCAATGATGCATTAAGCGAACCATAAGGAATATTCACCAATGAATAAACTAAATCCAGCGCCAGATAAATGATAAACGCAAATGGAACCGAACCTCTTATTCCGGGAATAGGCGCAAAAAGCAACGCGGAAAGAATCACGAGGGGAATGCCCGCTCTTAAAAGCCAGGGACGATATTTGCCCGCACTTGAACTTCTTTTGTCAACATAGGTGCCGACCATCGGATCCCAGAAAACATTAACGATGCGCACAAACAGAAATATAAACCCCGCCGTCGCGGTGCTGATGGTATTTACCGTCAACATGTGAAGAGCAAGAAAACCGCCTATCGTACCAAAAACAAGGTTTTGCGCAAAATCACCCATCCCATAACCAATGCGTTCCCCACGAGTTAATTTATGATATTCATCATGCCGACTTTGCATTATGTTTTTGCTCATTCTAATCAAGTCTCCGGTTTCTTTTGAGAATGTGAAACACTTTCTGACACAGATGACCTCCGGGAATCCATTACGATTTTACATTAAGTAATTATGTTTTTTTACTTCTGTGATCATCGAAACTCAGGCTCTCTCGAGGCCGCGTATCCCGCCTGTTGATGCGCCGCTGACAGGCAATATCTGCGGCAGGTAAATGTCCCCCGGCAACAGCTGATTTTTATTTTAGTGATTGTCACCTGAAACCCTCGGGAAGGGAAGGGGAAGTATGGTTATCAATGTATTTAATATATGACGTTATTATTTGCGAGATGGTTCACATTTGCGCATTTTCTTAATTGCCGAATGAAATAACGTAATTGAGCCACCTGCCAGGAAAATACAGGATAGGTCAAAATTATTTATTTCTCGCTTCTTGAATGACGGAGTTCATTATGCCAGTTTATTTCGAACAGCTTGACCGCATACGTTTTGAAGGTCCAAAAACAGCAAACCCGCTGGCTTTTCGCCACTACAACCCGGATGAAATCGTGCTGGGAAAAAGGATGGCAGACCACCTGCGCTTTGCTGCCTGCTACTGGCACAACTTCTGCTGGAATGGCGCCGATATGTTTGGCAGCGGTTCTTTTGAACGACCCTGGCAACAAGCGGGGGACGCGCTGAGCCAGGCAAAATGTAAAGCTGACGTCGCTTTCGAATTCTTCCATAAGCTCAACGTGCCGTATTACTGCTTCCACGATGTGGACGTCTCGCCAGAAGGCGCATCGTTAAAAGAATATCTGAATAACTTCGCCAGAATGACCGAAGTGCTGGCGCAAAAACAGCAGGAAAGCGGGGTGAAATTGCTGTGGGGGACTGCTAACTGTTTTACCAACCCGCGCTACGCCGCCGGAGCGGCAACCAACCCCGATCCGGACGTCTTTGCCTGGGCGGCAGCCCAGGTCGTTGCCGCCATGAATGCCACCCACCAGTTGGGCGGCGAAAACTATGTGCTCTGGGGCGGTCGCGAAGGCTACGAATCCCTGCTGAATACGGATTTGCGCCAGGAGCGCGAGCAAATTGGCCGCTTCCTGCAGATGGTGGTTGAGCACAAACACAAAACGGGTTTCCGTGGCACGCTGCTTATCGAACCTAAACCGCAGGAACCCACGAAGCATCAATATGATTACGATGTCGCGACGGTCTATGGCTTCCTCAAGCAATTTGGCCTGGAAAAAGAGATCAAGGTGAACATTGAGGCCAACCACGCAACGCTTGCCGGGCACTCTTTCCACCATGAAATCGCCAGCGCCATTGCCCTGGATATTTTCGGCTCCGTTGATGCCAACCGCGGTGATGCCCAGCTCGGCTGGGATACGGATCAGTTCCCGAACAGCGTAGAAGAAAACACGCTGGTCATGTACGAGATCCTTAAAGCCGGCGGCTTTACCACCGGTGGCCTGAACTTTGATGCCAAAGTCCGTCGCCAAAGCACCGATAAATATGACCTGTTCCATGGCCATATTGGCGCGATGGATGTGATGGCGCTGGCACTCAAAAAGGCCGCTCGCATGATTGAAGACGGCCAGCTGGAGCAACGTGTTGCAAAACGCTATGCCGGCTGGAGCGATGAAGTGGGTCAGCAAATTCTGCAAGGGAAAATGTCGCTGGCGCAAACTGCTCGCTACGCTGAACAGCATAACCTTAATCCTCAGCATCAAAGCGGACATCAGGAATTACTCGAAAACCTGGTTAACGCGTATCTCTTCGACTGAATCCTGCTTGCATGCCCCTGCGGGGGTATTTATTGCCGGTGTTATTTATCGTGACTGGAATTTATTTCGGCGCATTCGCTGTGAACCCGATGCGGTACTGATATATAGACGACTTCTGCGTACTGAGAAATACACTCTCAGCACTACCGAAGAGCAAAAAATACAGAGAATCCTCGGGCCACAGAAATTGCGGGGAATAAAGTTAAAGAGGACCATTGATGAAACCTGCCTTTGCCGACAACCTCTGCCGGGGCAGCACCTGTTGTCTACGACAAACCGAGAAGGAGGGCCAAAGACCGCTGTAATGGCAATCATCGATAATGCTGGTTGGTGAATTATCCGAAGATATGATTCATCTGCATCAGCGCGCATCAGCAAATATCACTCATGGAGACATTATCACGATAATAGCGTAAAGCCTCTGCGACCGTAAAAATAACAATGATATTGTTCTTATTATAGCGACATATTCTGTCACCCAGAATGGGATTGTTATTATCTGAATACAATTAAACTATATTGAGATAGACATGAACATGATAAAAAAACTTCCATTAACGATGGCGGTTATCGCCGCGCTTTGCCCTTTTTCCTCTGTTATGGCCCAAGAATTTACTCAGGAACAAATTGACGCCATTGTGGCGAAAGCCGTCGATAAGGCGCTGGCCGACCGCCAGGCGAAAATGGACGCCGCCGCCGCCA
>Ga0105251_10000305_pt1 | contig 49239 bp, 56 predicted proteins | sample KBSS64metaG_FD_80424 | JGI IMG/M metagenome (GOLD analysis project Ga0105251, IMG submission 80424) | Switchgrass rhizosphere microbial communities from Kellogg Biological Station, Michigan, USA - KBS S6-4 metaG | ecosystem: Host-associated > Plants > Roots > Rhizosphere > Soil | place...
ACCAATCATTGCCGCCACGTTGGCCGTGAAGAAGTCGTTAAAGCCAAAGTTATCGGTGATCAGTGGCATGCCGTAGAAAGCCACAAACAGCTGCAATACAACCGGCACGCTGCGGGCATAAGAAACGTAGAGATCGGCCAGCTGGCTGAGCACGGGAATACGGCGCACGCGGAAAAAGGTCGCGATCAGCGCCAGAAAAAACCCGACAATCATCGCCACAAACATGATGCCGAGCGTTAAAGGCAGTGCCGACAGCAGTTCTGGAATCATGGAGGAAAGATTCACGGTTAAACACTCCTGCTAATAAGGACAGCATGCGCCCGACTCATCGCCGGACGCAGTGAATCTATTACTTCATGTATTTGGAGACGTCTTCGCCAAACCACTTTTGCGCCAGCTTATCGAGCGTGCCGTCCGCCTTCAGCTCTTTCAGCTTTTTCGTGATGTCATCATTCAGTGCCTGATTCTGAGCAGAACGGTGGATCAGAACATAGGTATTGTTAATGACCACCGGCTCACTGGCTTTGATTGCCAGCTTCTGGTTGTCGATTACTGTTTGCTCACCGAGGTTTGAAGGCAGGATGAGTGCGTCATATTTACCGTTCTGTACTTCTTTCAGACGATCCGGATAAGGCACCCCGGCGCTGGACGCTTTGATGGTGATCTTGTCGTTCGGGTTATCCTGCTGCCACTGGGTGACGAACTTATACACGCCCCCACCTGCGGTGACAGGCACGATCTTCTTGCCGACCAAATCTTTCATACCATTGATATTGCTATCGCTGCGGCTGTAGATCTTCATCAGGCTGGCACCGATTGGCGCATCAGGTATCAGGAACTGTTTGCTGCGCGCAGGCGCTTTATAGTATCCGCCGGTGGCCATGTCATATTTGCCGGTTACCAGGCCGGTTTCCTGTGCGATATCCGCCGCACCTTCCATCACAAATTTGTACTGTGGCAGTTTCGCGTTGATGGCTTTCAGCACGTCCGGCTCGTATCCCTCGGGTTCGTGACCAATTGCGCCCCATGACAGCGGCTTGGATTCTGCAGCGGTGGCGATTTTGATAGTACGAACGGCGTCAGCAAAGCTGTTACCGCTGATCAGGGCCAGTGCGATGATGCCAGGCGCGGCCAGGCGACGTAATGTGGTTTTGATTGCAGGCATGTTTTTGATTCCTTTAATTATTAGAATACTTTTTCTGAGTTGAGGAACTGGGCAAGGCGCGGCAGCGTTGGGTTATCAAACATCTCTGCTGGCGTCCCCTGCGCCGCCACCACACCCTGATCCATAAACACGATGCGATTCGAAATGCTTTTCGCAAACTGCATTTCGTGCGTCACCAGCAGCGAGGTAATGCCGGATGACGCCACATCTTTAATCACTTTAAGCACTTCACCCACCAGCTCAGGATCGAGCGATGAGGTCGGTTCATCAAACAGCATCACATCCGGACGCACCGCCAACGCACGGGCGATACCGGTCCGCTGTAACTGGCCGCCCGATAACTGCGATGGATAGTGATCGAGCCGGGTTCCCAGGCCTACGCGTTCCAGCTCCTGCACGGCGATGTCGCGCGCTTGCTGTTTGGTTTTACGCTGGATAACAATCAACGGATCCATCACATTTTCCAGCACCGTCATATTTTTAAACACGTTAAACTGCTGAAACACCATGGCAGTGCGCAGACGGATAGCCTGAATCGCTGCTTTGTCGGGTGACTGATAATCCATGCGGATCTGGTCGAGTTGAATCGTCCCCTCTGACGGCTTCGCCAGGTAGTTAATGCAGCGCAGCAGCGTAGTTTTCCCCGTACCACTTGGCCCAATGATCGAAACCACATCGCCGCGTTTTACTGACAGATCGACACCTTTCAGAATCGGGTTACTTCCGTACGCGAGCGTAATATTGTTGAGTTCTAACATCCGGTGCAGCCCTTATTTGTTCAGGTCAGCATGGCCAAGCACATGCATCAGACGGTTGGCCCAGCCAAAGATGGCGATAGCGTGGATCAGATCGATAATCTCCTGATCGTTCATGCCGACGGCGCGAAGTGCGGCAACATCTTCCGGCGTGGCTTCAGACGGTGTGACCGATAAACGACGCGCAAAGTGATAAATAGCCGCGTCGCGTTCACTCAGCACGTCCGCACGGTCGAAATAGATGGCACTGACCACGGCGTCGCTGTCGGCCAGCTGTGCATGACGGCGCGCATGCACCACCGCACAGTAGCGGCAACCGTTAACAATGGAAGCACCCAGTGCGCCAAGTTCACGATCCGCGCGGTTCAGACCACCGTCAACATACATAATGGCGTTGAATAAACCGGTACGCGCAGTGTAGCTCTCTGGATCGTGTACCAGCGTTCGCACATACTCTGAGATCTTCTTGTTGGACGGCGTCACTTTCATCGCATCAAGCTGTGCCGGCGTTGCCTGTTCAACCTCTACGGGTGTGATATAGGGATGCCAGAGCAGCGGCTTGAGATTAACCGACGGAATCATGCGGACCTCATCAGACGTAAGCCAGCCGCGACCCGCGTCTGGAAGTTAAGAAAGGCGATCAGTTCAGAGAGCGCGACAATTTGCGGGTTGCTCAAGCCGGCCTGCTCCAGCAGGCGAATGTGCTGTTCAGTCGCCTGAATCGGGTGCTGTGTCACCATGTCAGCATGGCGTGCAAGCGATGCCAACGGTTCCTCATGCACAGGATTACCGGCCGCGAGCGCCAGTAACGCGTCAGACGGGTTCAACACTGCCAGCTGTGCATGATAATCGCGTTGCAGCGGTTCATCCGCGTTCAAGACCGCCATACGTTGCGCCAGCGCCAGACGGAGAACCGCAGGCAAACCCTGTTCGTCTTCCGGCGTTAACACTGACAGACGGCACGCTTCTGCACCCTCAACAAATTCGGGACGCAGGCGGCGCGTCTGATACAACGCTTCTTCGGGTCTAATCCGGCTGCCTGATCAATAACGTCGCTCACAACGCGTTCTCCTGTTTTAGTCGCGGGGTTGAATCTACCCATTCATCGCCCAGTAATTCCGGGGTGTTAAAAGCCTGTAAGTTGGCATAGTGCTGCCCGACGTCATCGGCGAACAGTGAAGCAGCAATGCCGCGCACCAGGCGTTCCGCTCCTGCACTCACTGCAGGAATATCGCCAGAAACTTTGCCGTGCGTCAGCATCGCAGCATCATTGAAACAGTGAATGTGTGCCAGTATCGGGCAGGCACCCGGCGTCAATTCGCGGAATTCAAACGAAGGTCCGAGATCCGGCGCTTCCAGCAGGCTGTGTCGTGCAGTCCCCATTTCCGGCTGATAGCGTCCGTCGGCCCAGCTACGAATATGTGGCGCAATGGCAGCAAACTCCGGACGACCGTGGAAATCGTTGGTGAAGCCGGTGGCGGCGATCAGGAAGTCGTAGCGCAATACGCCCTGGGTCGTTTCGATCAGCAAGCCATCGACTTCCTGCTTAACGGCCTTGATGGCGCAGTCGAGGAAGAAACGTGCATTGTCATGACGGGATACACGCAGGGTTGAAGCACGCGGCGGCGGCGTTTGCGTCGCGGCGGTGTAATCGACAAACTTCCACTTCCAGACGTCGGGGAGTTGATACATGCCATGCACCACGCCCTGACTGCCAATGCCCGTCATCTTGTTAATGCGCGGCATTTCTTTACGTCGGATCAGCAGATCGACTGCGGCAGCGCCCTGCTCCAGGGCGGTGGCAGCGTTATCCATCGACGATGCGCCTGCGCCAATCACCGCGACGCGTTTGCCCTGTAATGCGGCAAAATTGATGTTATCGGCGGAGTGTGCCCAGAACTGGCGATCGATACCTTGCAGGAAATCCGGGACGGCAAAACCACCAAGTCCTGAACGCCCGGTTGCCAGCACCAATCGGCGTGTGTAGACGCGCCCGGTTTCGGCACCGTCCAGATCGAGCGCAATGAGATCCCCGGCCTGCGCGATATGGGTGACACGCACGTTGTTCTGCACCGGCAGATTCAATACCCTGCGGTACCAAATCAGGTAATCCATCCACTGCGCTTTAGGAATTTTGTCCAGTGCTTCCCATGCTTCATTCCCCCACTGTGCCGTGAACCATGCACGGAAGGTCAGCTGCGCGAGCCCCAGAGCCGGACCGTGTAGCGTTTTCGGCGAGCGCAGCGTTTCCATGCGCGCAAAAGTAACCCACGGCCCTTCCAGCCCTGCGGGCGCAGCGTCATAGGCCACCACATTGCTAATGCCGGTGAACTGTAATTTAGCGAGCGCTGCCAGACCGCACATGCCCGCACCAATCACCACTACATCGCGAACGGGTGCGCTCTGATAAGTCCGTTCCGGTACCCATGATTTGGCAGGCAGCTCCAGAAACTCCAGATCCTGCTGAAGCTGAGCTTCCAGCGCATCAAGACCTTTGGCGACAAATGTCATAAAGCAATCCCCTGGTGTCAGCGATCGCATGAGAGCGAGCGAAAACGGTCAATGTGCGTCAATGAGACGGCCTTTGATTATCTTCAAAACACATAATAGGCTGCTAACAATCATTAAAACGCATAGTAAGAACTAAGTTTTCGCATAATCCTCTTGCCCTAATTCAGAGTCAATAACTCCGCTCAGGATTCGACCAATGGATTTCTTATATCTTATGCTGAAAAAGCTATAAGCATTGAATATGAAGGAATTTTTTATAAATGGGTGTCTGGTTCTGCCTTAATACCTGTAGTAAAAACGATCTCTATATCGCAGCCTTCCACTTGATAGTGACGTTAAAACGAAAACCGTTATTAATCCTGATTGATGATTCGCATAATGCGAGGGCGTTCACTGGCAGTCAGACGTTTAAATCCAGGCAGCAACTGCGCGGCGGCATCTGCCAGCGCCTCCACCAGCGCCTGCGCCGCGCTGGAAAGCTGGCGGCCCTGAGGCGTGATCACACCAAAAAAGTAAGGGATATCTTCCTGAAGCGGGCGGATCGCCACACCGGCCAGCGGCATGCCCCAGCCTGTAACCGGTTCGAGGATCGCTACACCTAATCCAGCCCGCACGCAGCCCAGAATATTCGCCGACGAATTGGTTTCGATAGTTTCCAGCAGCGGCGCTTTGACCTTCTTCAGCGCTTTATCATAGCGGCCACGCAAACGCTGCGGACTCCAGGGGGCAATTAAACGGCGGCCTGCTAACTGACTCAGCGATAGCGTACTGTTCAATGCCAGCTCATCTTTTTCCGGCAGCGCGACCACGCACTGCGACTGTCCAATCCAGTGCAACTCAACCGCGTGATGTTCAAGCGGCAAACTGCACAAACCGATGTCAGCCTCTGCGGTGATCACCGCATGCGCCGTCTGAACGGCGGATTCACTGATGATTTGCACTTTGTTTTGCAGATTCAGCGCAGCCAGTGCCTGTGGCAATAAGCCGGCAGCGAGCGCGGGCGTAGCCGCAATACTGAGCGGGCGATGCTGCTGATGCGCAATTTCCTGAGCACGCAGGCGTATCTGCTGTAATGACAGCAGCGCTTTTTGCACATACTGATGCAGCTGCAAGGCCTCTTCTGAGGGATGAATGCGCGGACCATTACGAATAAACAGTGGGTAACCCAGCGACTGCTCCAGCTCCTGAATCAGACGGGAAACGGCGGGTTGGGAGCGGTTTAGCACTTTGGCTGCCGCGGTGACGCTGCCCGCAGAGATGACCGCCGAGAAGGCTTCCAGCTGACGCAGATCGAGGTCATTTAACAAAGTCATCGCGAGGATTCTTCCCTAAGTCATTGATCGTTCCCGATAAACACACGGGAAAAAATCCATCATAGAGAGAGTTTGTCAAATTAGCCATAACGACAAAAATCGCGTGGCAGTTGCCGATTCGTCACGGCGTGTATCCGGCGACTGAATGCAGGATATTCATGCCGCCTTAATGTGGCGGCGGCCAGGTCACTCTAATGCTGTTATCGTCTGAACGTGGTGCTGGAAGACGAAAGGATCTGATATCAGTTCAAACTGTTCATCATCAGGATAGGTCACGGCAATCTGGTACTCTTCACCAGCAAACGCTTTGATTGCCTCTAAATCTTCCCAATATGTTGCAAGAAAAAAATGTTCCCATTTCCCTTGCGTCTCTCTTCTCACATAGGCTCCCAGATTACCAGGCGTCCTTTGTGAATGTTCAACGCCGGTCTTCTGCAGATGAATCGCAAAACTCTCTGCATGGATAATTGGTACGCATCCGTGCCATGTCCTGACAATCATTTCACTATCCTCATGTTATGGAAGGGATTTTAACCATAGCATGCCACTCGCTAAAACGGAATTATTTATCAGGAGCGGGTAAATCATGTTTGTGTTAAAACACTCTTTTACGCAAACCGGAACGGAAACCAGCTGGAGCAGAAATGAGAACACAGAAGCGATGTATCGGATACGTGGCAATCGTAGTTGATGACTATGACCGGGCAATTGAGTATTACACGCAAAAACTGGGTTTTACACTTGTTGAAGATACACCACAGCCGGGTAAGCGCTGGGTTGTAGTCACACCCAATCCTGAGAGTGACTGCAATCTTCTTCTGGCTCGCGCATCAAATGAACGACAGAAAAATTTTATCGGCAATCAATGCGGCGGAAGAGTTTTCCTTTTTCTGCAGACAGATGACTTCTGGCGTGACTACAACGCGATGAAATCGAAAGGCGTCACGTTCTGCCAGCTGCCGCGAGAAGAAGAGTATGGCACCGTGGTGGTATTCGAAGATCTTTACGGTAACCGCTGGGACCTTTATCAGAACAGACAAACTTAAAAGCTGTCCTCCAGATAACGCGATGGACCAGCAAAAGCACGAATCCAGACACGATATCTTTGATACTGGATAAGTGCTTATGAATTATTTCCCGGCACGTTGTTATCAGCTAAATATCAGCAAGTAAACCAATAGCGCTTCTATTGCGCTCAGGCTGCAACGTTCAGATCCGCGAATTAGTATCTTTAATCACGCTTATTTTCCGATATTTTCAGCTGCGACCTGGCATTATAAAAACGTCGGTAAGATAAGTAGACCGCAATGATTGTTGACAGGCTGGCGGTTCCAATCAGCATGAACGTCACCATAATCTGATACTTAATTGCCTTGAGCGGATCGATTCCTGCGAAGATCAACCCTGACATCATCCCTGGAAGGCTGACCAGTCCGACCGTTTTGGCCGCATCTACCGTGGGAATCAAAGCTGTACGAATGCTGTCAGCAATAATACGGCCCGACGACAACTTCACTGATGCGCCCAGGCTCAGCATCTCCATAATTTTCTGGTGATTATCGCTGAAACGCTGGTTCAGATTGCTGTAACAGAGCCCTACCGCGACCATGGCATTACCGGCAATCATGCCTGAGATGGGAATGACCTGCATCGGCACAAAGGCGATTGCGCCGCTAAGCACCAGAATCGTCAGTGTGATGACGGTGCCACTGAAAATAGCGACAAATGATATCGCAAAGGCGTTATCGATATTCCGACCGCGCTTGCGTGCATTGATTGCGGCATTTACGCAGATAAACAACACCATCACTACCGTCAGCCAGCTGTTATTAACGTCGAAAATTGACTTCAGCACGAAGCCAAAAATAATCAGCTGGATAATCGCCCGGCATACACTCCAGATAATATCTTTGCTCATGCCGAGCTTTTCTTTCTGACTGATTAGCAAAGCAATGACGACCAGCGTCAATGAGAGCAACAGTGAGGTGTCACTGATATTATGTTGATTCACGCTGATGCTCCTCTTCGGGCGCTGCCAGACGAAGCACATTCCCGGCCTGCTGAATGTCATTTACATCGTGACTGATACGCACCACCGCCACCTTGTCTTCAACTGAAATTCTGTTAATCAATGAAAGCACCGCCAGCCTGTTTACGTCATCAAGGGCGCTGGTGACTTCATCCAGTAGCAAAATATCCGGCATAAACTGCAGATTACGAAGCAGCCCGATACGCTGCTTTTCCCCACCGGAGAGCTGTTCAACAGATTTATTCAGCATATCGGGTGAGAGATTGACACTCTCAAGGTGAGCAACAAGCCTTTCCCGATGCGGTTTCTGGCGCCGGATCTGCCAGGGAAGCGCGAGGTTGTCGTAAACCGTCTGACCAAACAGCTGCGGTGTCTGAAACAGTACGAGACCTGCTGGCGATACGCCTCTGCGTCCAGGGTGGTGATGTCGTGGTTTTTGAAGAAGAGTTGCCCGGAATCTGGCGTAATGAGGGAAGCCATAATTTTTAAAAGTGTGCTTTTTCCACTGCCAGAAGGGCCGGTCAGTAATACGCAATCGCCCTGATGTAACTGCAGAGATACCGGTCGTAGTAGCTGACGATCTCCGACTGAAAAAGTGACCTCCTGCACATCGAGCAGGGGCAAAACTCTGTCCATATTTACGCCTCAGGACCTTAAGAGAAAGTGGCAGGATTTTTGCGTCAGACGGAATCAGACACTGCCTTTCATGGGCCGGATACACGTGGTGTGCTTTGCCGCCCATTTACAGCGCGAATGGCGGGTTAAGCGCATCGGACTGCGAGACATAAGAGTAGTCATTTCAGAACGGCTAATCATCTTCTGAGTTAAAAATGAGTGGATTGAAACAGCTGTGGGTCGTTCCTCCGCAAAAAGCACGAGGGTCAGACAAAGGTGGCTGACCCGCTGCGGCAATTATTTGTTTTCCCAGTGGGTAGAAACGGGGTTTGTGACCGTATTCATTTCCTGTGTATAGGTGCCGTGCTGCTGTGCGATGGCCTCGCCGGTGTCGACAATCGCGTTCTGAATGAAAACGTTCTGCTTTTCACTTTTGATAAAGGTTAACTGGTGAAAGGCCGTTTTATTCCCCCAGTCAGCAGAAGGCAGAGAGATAAAACGCACGGTGAACGTTTCATCATCAAACTTGCCCTGCATAACGTAAACGCCGTAGTGGTTTTCGCCCTGAGAAATGATCTTATAGGTGCCATTGTCGTAATAATAGATCTCAGCGTCCGGAAACGGCTTTTGTCATACATTTTGCGGTAGTGCAGCACCTGTTTGATGGTGGGCTGCCCGAAACTGACAGTCAGGTTTTTACCATCCGCTGAGGTCGTCAGACCTTCAGCATGAACACTGCTCATCAGCATTAACAGGCTGGTTGTAACCATTGCAGTTGCTTTCACTCTCTTTCTCCTGATCGGATCACGGGAACAACAAACGTATAACACGACAGAACTTACACGGCAGTGCGTGTCGGTTGAAGAGGCAGATAACACCTCATTACACATTGTTATAATCACTAAAGGTGACCAGGTTGTTACAGAATGACAGCTCCGCAAATGATGCCAGGCTGTCACTGGATTTAATTCAGTAAACCAGCCCCGACATTCACCGATAAACCCAGAATAGCCAGATTGAAAATAAAGGAGATAACAGATTGCAGTAATGCGAGTTTACGCATCTCTGTGGTTCCGGTGGCGACGTCCGCAGTTTGTGACGCAACCGCGATGGTGAATGAAAAGTAGAGGAAATCCCAGTAGCCCGGATCCGTCGTTTTATCGGGGAATATCATCGGACTCACATGTTCACTCCGGTTAAGGTAGTGCTGATGAGCATAGTGCATCGCAAATGAGCTGGGCAACATGGCCCAGGATGCGATCAATGTCATTGCTGTCAGCAACAAATGCAGGAGTCGTGGTGTGCCGGTCAATCCTTTCAGGGTAGGGAGTTCACTCAGAATAGCCACAATACTGACCATACACGCCACAATCACGATTCCCAGCACCAGCGCGGCACTCTGATCCTGCAGCTGAGCAATACGCTTAATTCCCGTTGCATCGGTTCGCAGCATACGAACCCAGAGAATGCAGAGATAGAGCCAGGCCCACACATTCCAGCTAATCAACAAACGCTGCATCTGACCCAACTGAGCAGAGAGCAAAAAGTAGCACATTAAACCGGCAGCAACAGAGAGCACCAGACGCAAACGGGCATACAGCGTGGAGGTTAAAGATGTCGGCATCGTAAAGCCATTATGGTTTAGTCAGAATGATATCCACTTTAGCTAAAACCGGGTAAAAATTATAAATAAAGAATCAATACTTACACTTTTTAAGTATCCGCCAGGATTCGGTTCCAGAACGTGAAATGTGTAAAAAGCGCAGCGAATCACTTATGCAGTAAAGTCTGCGGGTATTGAGAGGGTGAATAATCTAACGGTGTTTATTTTATCAGGTATGACTGCCGCTTTAGCAGTTGGTTTTTGGTTAATTATCTATTTCGCCTTTACGATTAAAACAGATGTTAATAATTCTCAATTACGCCAACCTGAGGGCAGTGAAAATAAATCTCCACCCTCTTTATTTTTATGGCGATTTCCAGCTCAATCAGGGTAATAACCAGATCGCCAGGCAATATCTGGAAAAAGCACTCAAAGCAGCGCCGCGTCCAGGGCGGGAAATCGCTGACAATGGACGGCATGCCGATATTGAACGTGATCTCAGCAAGCTTGATTGAGGTTTTTTAACGATGGCCCGCCGGTTCCCTCGTTGACTTTCGCCCCGCGTCTATACTTTTTCGAGGGCGACTATTCGAGAGCCAATGACGTCATGATTTACAGATTGAGTGCCTGCTGCGGCCTGCTTTAAAACGTTAACGTCTGACACAAGAGGGATAAACGGTTGATACATGGAGAATCGCACAAAATTTCGCGATCTGGCTGGCTGCGAGCAGCCGTGCTGGGTGCCAATGATGGCATTGTTTCGACTGCAAGCCTTCTCACCGGTGTCGCTGCTGCTAACAGCGCTTTTCATAGTCTGCTTCTGACAGGCGTAGCCGGCGTGGTGGCCGGTGCCATGTCTATGGCGACAGGTGAGTACGTTTCTGTTTCCTCACAGGCTGACACCGAGCGCGCCGCTATTGCCGAAGAACAGGCCGAACTGGAAAGCAACTATCAGGCTGAAACACACGAGCTGGCAGCAATTTATACTCATCGCGGTTTGAATAAAGAATTAGCGCATGAGGTTGCCACCGCACTCATGAAACATGACGCTCTTGATGCGCATACGCGTGATGAACTTGGCATCTCTGATATCTCCAGCGCCCGGCCGCTTCAGGCTGCACTGTTCTCTGCAGGCAGTTTTACGGTGGGGGCATTAATTCCGCTTATTGTCGCTCTGACTTATTCAGGTATTGCGGGTATTGTTATCTCGGCTCTGCTGGCGCTGATGATTTTAGGGGCTGTAGCCGCCAGAGCCGGCGGAGCACCAGTCATACGCAGCGTCATCCGTGTCAGTTTCTGGAGCAGTCTCGCAATGGCGCTGTCCGGCGTGACTGGCGCTTTGTTTGGCCATTTCGCAGGGTGAATTAAGGTGACGCTTAAGCGTCACCTTAACTACATAAGCTGAATACCAAAGCGCTTTAAAAACAGCGCCCAGAGAACAAAGAGGATGACAGTGATTACGCAGGATATCAGTAGCGTCAGCCAGAAGCCGGTTCGCTGATAGAGGTAAGGAAAAAGAACGAACATCGGCAGTGTCGGCACCACATACCAGAAAGTGTACCAGGCATGAGCGCTGATTTTTTCCTGTGTCTGCCCTTCCAGCTTCATCCAGATCAGCACCAGAAGAGTGACCAGCGGTAAGGCGGCAAGCAGGCCGCCCAGTCGATCGCTGCGCTTCGCCGCTTCTGATATCAGTACGACCATAAACGCCGTAATGGCATATTTCGCTATTAACCAGAGCATGATTCTCCTCAAAATTCCTGTACATCTCACCGACGAGTGCAGGATCGTGAACGATCAACACGCTCTGATTATCAGGCCACGCGCTTACGGCATCATCCTGCGCAACGTGTCATCTTTCAGAAAATAGTGATGGAACAACGCCGCCACCGCATGCAGACCAATTAACCAGTATCCCAGTGGCGCCAGGGTTTCGTGCCAGTCAATTAACATACTGGCAGTGGCAGGGTCCGGAATCGTCGCGACAGGCATGTTAAGCCCAAACAGGGACCACTCTTTTCCGCGCAGGTAACGTGAACTCAGCCCCAGGATCGGTAATACAACAAAAAGTGCATACAGCAAGGTGTGCACCAGATGCGAAATACCCGTCTGCCATGGCGCAACAGGTGGCGTGATCGGCGGGGTTTTCGTGCGGGTGCGCAAAAAAAGACGGGCTATCATCAGGAGCAATATGCAGAAACCTGCTGAAAAGTGAGTAATCATAACCACATTTCGCTGCCAGGTGCCCTTGTCTGCCATCCAGCGCAGCTCAATCGTAGCGTAAGCCACGATGATCAACAGAACCGTAAGCCAGTGAAAAAGAATTTGCGAACCTTTGTATTTGCTCAACATCGATAAACTCCAGTGACTATTTTTTTATGTCACTATACCAGCAAATAATTAGATGTTTATTAGCAATTTACCTGTGATTTTAAAGCTTAATAACTCAGCTACAGAGCAGCCATCCGATGCTTCACAGCATCTGGCTATGGCCTGATTGCACGCTTCGTTAGTTTCACGCTGTAATGCATCCCCTTCACCTTCTCAGACGCATTTGTAGCTGAAAAAACCCTCTATTAACAATCTGATTACATTCATCTACTGCCCAGATGTTTTGCATCTCAGGTTCAGTTTGCATGACGGTAGCGCGTTGTGGCTCTATACACGCTTAACAGGTTAAACAGCTGCTTTGATTGTGTTACGCAGGAAGTAACAATTTTCACGCAATTTACGACAATTTAACACCATGGGGTTCAGGCAATGCGAATTGCGATACTGGCTATTGAGGGCAGCGTTCTCTCAGCCATTTCAGGAATAGCAGACATGTTCTGGATAGCGAATTATGCCGTTGCTTCCAGTCCACAACATGCAGCCCGGTTTGAAAACGACCCTTTCCAGACCGTTATCGTCAGTCCGGATGGTGGCCCCGTCTGGGACGTTCAGGGCCGTCTCATTCACATTGACAGCTCCTTTCAGTCAGTTGGTCAACCTGATGTCATTATTGCCCCCGGCATGGTGCTGGGAAACAACCGGGAGCCCGTGAATATGCTGGGCGTAGAAGAGGCCGCCGTCTGGTTAAGGAAGCAATATGACGCCGGTTCTATCGTCGCCTCAACAGGTACAGGTGGGTTCATACTGGGCGAAGCAGGTTTGCTTGACGGAAAGTCTTTTTCAACAACGTGGTGGTTTTATCACACCATGCGGGAACGCTACCCACTTGCTCAGTCTCAATGGGGTAAGGTGCTTGAGGAAGATGGACGGGTATTGACCACCGGCGGATGTTTCTCATGGATTTCGCTGGTTCTGCATATTATTCAGAAAGGCGCTGGAGCCGATGTGGCAAAACTTGCCGCAGGCATGTCGCTAACGGACAACGACTCTTTATGCCAGCACCTTTATGTCCCTCCCGGGCTGGCAGATAATGGCCACCCGCTTTTATTACGTGCTCAGGACATCATACGGTTTAAAAATCCCTCTATCAGCGCGGCTCAACTGGCTGAAGCACTTAATACCACTGAACGCACGCTGCAACGAAAACTTAAAGCGCTCACGCAGGAAAAGCCTAAAGAATTCATCACCCGCATAAGAATAGAATCTGCCTGTGTCATGCTCGCGAATCCTACGATTAGCATACGACAGGTGGTGACAGAGTGTGGCTATTCAGAAGAGACAGCCTTCAGAAAAGCATTCACACAGATAATGGGAATGGCGCCAGCACGTTACCGCCAATGGCTTGCCGACAAAGCCTCACCGCAGGGCTAAAACATACCGGCATTTACAGATGGGATGCTGGATGAACTCGCAGCAGGTTATTATGAAGTGATGATCACTCAGCGTTATCAATATTAATATTGGGTAACCCCCTTTCTGCAGGCCGTAATCAGTTAAACTGATTACGGCTCCTGCACTCGTTCACTTTATTTGAACTATATTTTCCTGTTACATTGCCGATATAACGACATGTTTATTTTTCCGAGCATTAACGTTTACCGTTATTACCTGGCGTCACACTGATAATTTACGCCAACCCAATCATCTTGACATAAAATTGATGATTAGATTACAGTGTATTAGCTGTTGCGCTACACAATCTATTTTAGAAAAAAAGGTGATATTACGTCATTCATTATTTATATGAGTGACCGAAATCCTTCAGACAAAAATTTAGCCATTGACCCAGTGTTTTTTGGGAAAAATTAATTTCTTTTAAACCACATAACACCAGGGGACAAATGATGAAGGCAAGGCACGCAACTCTAATTTCAGAAGCTTTTCAAAACCCTGAGCGTGCGGATAAAAAGAAATTATGGGCGTCATTGATCATTTCATCAATTCTGGTCGCTTTGTCAGCGATCTTTTTTTACTGCATTAATTCATCCTTTGACGACAAACAAAGAACCCGGACACTGGAGAACCTGGTAATAAAAATCGACGGAATTCTGGCGGACGCGATCGAAAGTGCCACCGCACTAATAAAAACGGGGACAGACTGCACAAGCCAGCAACTGCAGTCAATAAAAAAAACCGTTCAGACAAACGGCTATATTCGATCGCTGACTCTGTTTGATGCCTCCGGGAATATTTACTGCTCCTCATCGACAGGTCAGACCTTCATTCCAAACGAAAGGGTTAACCTGAACATCAGGCACGATATCAGAAAACGCATCGAAAAAAATGAAAAAGGAATTTCAATAAAACTCATATCCGGCTCCAATCGCGTGCCAGATAAAAATGCAATGGTGATTTTAATACCTTTCAATAATGGCATAATGACACTTGCAATAGATGCCGGATATTTTACGACACCACTCAGCACAATCCATCTGGTAAGCAACAAAATTTATACACTTGAAGCAGATGGAATGCGACTCTCCTGGCATGGTTTAACAGCATCTTCTTCGGTGGAAGAAAATGGTTATTTAAAAAAATCCACCCTGTTTCCGTACAAAATAATAGAGACCTCATCAGAAAATACCGATGGCATTGACCATACTATAATCTCTGCTGGTTTTTTTTCTTCCCTGTTTCTGGCATTTTTCCTTACCTCACGCTGGACACTCAACCGATTCTACTCCAGAAAGCGTTACATCATTAACGCCCTTAGAGACAAGGCTTTCTCTTTTGACATACAACCGGTATTCAGCCTGAACGAAAAACGCCTTATGGGAGGCGAGGTTTTGATACGCTGGAGAATGCGCCCGTCCATAATGATATCGCCCCACCTTTTTATTCCTGTTGCTGAAAAACATAATATCGTGAACAAACTGGCAGAGTTTCTTTTAACCGATATTGCTGACAGAATCTTAGCAGGAAGTCTGATACTTCCGCCTTCGTTCAGGCTTAACTTTAATGTTCATTCCTCTCACTTTGAACAGGAATCTCTTATCATTGCCTGTCAGTACTTTCTGAATGCCACGGCAGCCTGCAAAATAAAACTGGTGCTGGAATTAACTGAACGCCAGGAACTGGCGCAGCAGATGAGCGTAAAGACAACTCTCAGCGTTTTAATCGCAGCGGGTGTTGAGATGGCCGTGGATGATTTCGGAACCGGCAGTTCAGGGCTTCGCTATCTTTACAACAGCAACTTCAGGTGCATAAAAATTGATAAAAGCCTGACTGAAGAAGCCATTTCTAACCCACTTGCCTGCACAGTAATGGAGTCCAGTATTCAACTGGCCCAGAAACTGGGTAAAGTCATTGTCGTAGAGGGAATTGAAACACAACAGCAGTTAGAACTTATCAGCCGAATGGATCTGAAAAATGAAGTTCTGATACAGGTATATCTGTGGTCGCGCCCACTCTGCCCACAACAATTTGGTTATTTCATAAATCATAATGCATGAATGAACACATTAATGCTTAGGGTAACCATTGCGGCATTACCCCCCTTTTCATTTTCACCACACACTCACCAGGAACGTTAATAATGAACAGAGTTAAGCAGGTTTTTGAAAATCTAAAGATCAGATCAAAGCTTGGAATTTCTTATTTCGCACTGATTTCTTTTCTGCTTGTCAGCGTCCTTATCGGACTCAACGCGCTGGGAATGGCCAGAACAAGTATCACCGGTATGATTAACGACGACTATCCAACGATATCTTTAGGCAATGACCTTATTCAGAATATAAATCAGGGTGTCCAGCTACAGCTGATGCTGATAAATGCCGAAGATCCCGTTTCCAAAGTGACCATTGAGCGTGAGATGCTGGAAAAAACAAAGAATATCAGCACCACGTTTGGCGAACTGCGGCGTCTTGCAGACGACAGTGACTCACAGAGGATCCTTGATGATATTGAGGTCAAACGCCGCGAATTTCTGAGTTCGCGCCAGGATTTCCTGTCGCGCCTGGCCGTAAATAAAGCGGAGGCAAACTCGTTTTATCTCAACTCAACAGTGAAACTACAGGATGCGTATGTTAAGCAAGTATCGAATTTCATCGGGTTACAGGAAGCCCAGATGAAAAGCTCCTATGAAAGTTTCACTACGCGATATAACAGCGTACGCAAGGAGATTATTTTCATCTCTCTGTTCAGCATCCTGACAGCCATTACGCTGGCACTGTTTATTACCCGATCGATTACTGCCCCGCTTTATGACGTTATCGCCCGGGTACAGCGAGTCGCTGAAGGGCACCTCACTAACAGTATCAGCACGCAACGTCGGGATGAGACAGGACTTCTCATGAACGCCATTGGCGCCATGCAAACTAAGCTCAGTGTGATGGTCCGTCAGATACGCGAAGGTGCAGAAAATATCGCTACCGGGGCCCATCAGATACTCGCCGGCACCCGTAATTTATCGGAAAGAACGGAAGAGCAGGCCAGCTCGGTAGAGGAAACGGCTGCCTCTGTTGAGCAGTTTACCGCCACCATTGCCCACACCCGCAGCAATACGCGCTTTGCCTCCACGCTCTCAGCGCAGGCTGAGAATGCCGTCAGTCAAAACGGTGAAAGGATGCAGGCCGTGACGGTTAAGATGAATGAAATCGAAGCCTCCTCACGTCAGATGGCGGAAATACTGACCTTGATTGACTCGATTGCGTTCCAGACCAATATTCTGGCGCTCAATGCGGCGGTTGAAGCAGCGCGTGCCGGTGAGCATGGCCGGGGATTTGCGGTAGTGGCGCAGGAGGTTCGTTCCCTGTCACAGAAGACGGCCACTTCATCCAGCGAGATAAAAGCGTTGATTGAAAAGTCTTCATCCCAGACACGAGACGGACAAAGAATGGCAACGGACGCAAACCAGTTGATGGGCGGCATGATCAGCAACGTTTCTGAGATGAAAACAATCCTGAGCCAAATCGATCAGGCTGCGGTCGAACAGGCGGACGGTATTGCTCAGATTAATATTGCCATTACGCAGATCGACACCACCACCCAGCAGAACGCCGCTCTTGTAGAGGAATCGCTTGCTGCTTCCGCCATGCTGAATGATCAGGCCGTTATCATGATGCGTACGGTAAGCGCATTCAGGACTGAGGACGCACCGTCAGAGAATGTTCAGGGATTGAGCAATCACAAAGAAATAACTTACGCCACGGCGTGATGAACCTGATTAACTCAGGTTTCAGGTAGCCATGCTCTCACGCCACACGCAGATTATCGTGCAGGCAAAGCCATCCTCTGTGGTGGCTTTTCTCGCTTTCGTATTTTGAAATTTGGTTGATCAGGCAGTAACCGCCAGCGTGTCGCCCGCATATGTGAACAAACCTGCATAATTCCGGGACGTCTTATCCGCCGCCAAATCCGCTTCACGCCGTACTACTCACCTGAGTTGCGAAACCCCATCAGGATGTTGACCCACCAGAATATCCCGCTGAACCGCAGAAACAAATCAGACTGAGTGTTGAGCCAGGTTAAGTCATTACTCCAGTCAGCCTGGGGAATTTGAGATTTAAGAGAGCGATAAATCCTAAACTTAACCTGAGGTTCATTGTGTAAAATAGCGAAAACCTGTAGCTGAATGCGCTACTTACATCTGTAAATACACTGCTCACTGGAACGATTAGCATGCCCGATGTGAGTCCTTCTTTAAGTCAAATCCGCCTCCCATCGCCAGAATCTGTTAACGTCTCGCTTATTATTAGTGCCAGTCTAAATAATAGTTAAAATGACACACGTTATCGTCACCTTTTGACTCTATATTTTTCATTCAAAAACAGTAACTTCTACTCTGATTGTAGTTCGCCTATGCTGGCTGCTTACTACGTTTTACGTCAGAGGAATTTGCTATGTTTAATGTGTCCGCAACCTACAGTGCAGAGGCTGTTGAATGCCTTTATGAAGTCATCGACATTCTTAACCTCAAGGGGGCACGCTGCCACGTGATCTTTGATAGTCAGGCATCCCGTGCCGCGGTCATTGAAGCCGATACAATAGGAGAACTCGGCGAAATGCGTCACCCTGTACTGGCCGTTCTGGAACTGGAGCGCGTGACCAGCATCAACACCATTTTGCGGATTAAATCGTTCTGGACTGATCCGGAGGGCGTCAGGCCTGACGTTGAGCCTGGCAGCCTGGCTAAAGCACTCTATAAAGCGCTGACCATCAAGAAACAGATTACGCTGGTCGGTTTGTAAGAGACGGTTGAAAATCATTCACTGGCAATTTGCGCGCGTGTTCAATTCCCCATTTCACCGTTCACGGTCCAGAATACGCGCGCATGTTCATCATTGTTCAGGTACCCCAGTTGATCATTTTCACCTGGAAGAGATGTTCGTAAATAACCCTGAACGTGAGACTACTTTGAATTCTCAGCAACAAAGTTCAGATAATTTTCAGGTGTAATCAGCTTGTAAGGCACCCAGTTAAGCGTCTCAACCTTTTGTTTGTTCAGCAGGGCTTTGGTCACCTGAACTGCGCCGGTAGCCTGTCCTTTTGCATCCTGAAAAATAGTGAGCACCATCCTGCCGTTTTTAATGAACTGCTGACCATCTGGTGTTCCGTCAATTCCCGCCACAAGGATTTTATCGTTCTTCGCCTGGTTTAAAGCCATAATCGCGCCAATCGCCATCTCATCGTTGTTTGCAGCAATGGCGTCAATGGGACGCTGATTTAGCAGCCAGCCAGAAACCACATCAACCGCTTCATTGCGTTGCCATTTCGCTGTCTGCTTCTCAATAACTTTCATGTCTTTATATTTACTGATAACCGCTTCCACAGCACGGGTACGCTCACGGGCCTCTTCATTCGACAGCGCGCCCATCAGTATCGCTACATTACCTTTGTAGTTCATTTTCTTTGCCAGCGCCTCCATCTGCATTTCGCCACCCAGCGCCGAATCAGAGCCAACATATGCCATATCTGCTGGCAGTTTCACTTCCGGTTTACGATTTACGAAAACCAGCGGAATACCGGCATTTTTGGCGGCCGTGATCATCGGTAAAACACCCTGAGTATCAACCGGATTGAGAATAATGGCGTCAACGCCCTGGTTGATAAAGTCATCAACCTGCTGCACCTGCAGCGAGACATCGCCTTGGCATCAACAAACTGGCTCTTGAGTTCACTGGCGTTAAGCTCTTTCTGCATCTGAGTGCGAAGGATGGAGACAAAGTTAAGGTCGAAGTTAGCCAGCGCGACGTCAACGGTAAACGTTTTGGCACTGATTCCTGCACTAAACAGCAGGGAGCAAAGACAAAGCAGAAGATTTCTGGTGTTCATAGTCAATTCCTGTAGGTTGAGGTTGTTATTGTTTTCATTAACGTTATTGTGCGTCGGGTAACAGGCAAATACCCGACACATGCTGCTTACAACGTAAAGTGATCGCGGAACTGCTGGACAGCCGCCGTGCTATCACCGCTGGCCCAGCCCTCCATGGCGACGGTGCCGCTGTAACCTATCTCCTGCAGCGTCCGGGCAATAGCCCGGTAATTGATCTCGCCTGTGCCCGGCTGCTGGCGGCCTGGTACATCGGCAACCTGGATTTCCCCTATCGCAGAACCGCAGCGCCGTACCAGTTCAATCAGATTGCCCTCGCCAATTTGTGCATGGTAGAGATCCAGATTCATCTTCAGCGCCGGGCTGTTGACCGCTTCGACCAGCGCCAGCGTTTCAGAGGCCAGGGCGAAGGGTGTGCCCGGATGATCGATCGGCAGATTAAGGTTTTCGAGGGTGAAAACGCGTCCGGCTCGTTCACCAAGTTGTGCAACCTGGCGCAGCGTATCGGCGGCCTTGAGCCACATAGCGCCCGTTACCGTTGTCACGGGTTTTACCGGCAGTCCGCGGTCGTCAAGTCCGGTGCCATGCAGATTCAGTACAGGACAACTGAGACGTTCGGCCACAGCCAGTGAGGCTTCAGCACTCTGCAGTATCTGCGCTATCTCTGTTTCATCGGTAAGATTACCGCTCAGATAACCGGTCATAGAGGTAAAGCGCGCACCGGTCGCCATCAGCGCATCAATATCCTTGTTGGCCCATCCCCAGATTTCGACGCCGAAACCCAGCTCATGAATGCGTTTTACGCGCTCTGTAAATGGCAGCTCCAGAAATACCATTTCAGCGCAGACGGAAAGTTGATAATCAGCCATCAGCGCGCCCCCAGCTTAACCGGCAGGTTGCTCTGTACAGATTCGATACAGGCCAGCGCAATTTCCAGCGCGTTGCGCGCATCTTCGCCCGTGGCGCGAGGCGTTTCACCACTTCGGATACAGCGGGCAAACTCGGTCATTTCTGCCACATAGGCCTCTCGCAGCAGATCTGAATCCAGTCGCGACGTATCGACGGCTATTCCGCTGGCGGTGTAACGCACGCAGTGGTTGGCATTGATGTGGCCCGCCTGCAGCATGCCTTTACTGCCAAAAACCTCACCGCGCACGTCATAGCCATAGACCGCCTGAAAGTTTGCCTCAGCTATAGCAATAGCGCCGTTGTCGAAGCGAATAGTCACAACCGAGGTATCCAGCAGCCCTTTATCCTTAAAATCTGGCCGCACCAGCGCATCGGCCAGCGCATAGACTTCTACCGGCTTTGCGCCATGATTGAAGTGCAGTAGCGTGTCAAAATCGTGAATCAGCGTTTCAAGGAAGATGGTCCATTGCGGAATCGGCGCTGGATCGTTCAGGCCTGGGTCACGGGTCACAGAGCGACTAAGCTGAGTCGTGCCATTCTCACCGTTTTTTACCGCTGCAATTGCTGCCGCAAAACCGGAATCAAAGCGGCGATTAAAGCCCACCTGTAACACGACGCCTGCCTCTTTTGCCGCCGCGATGGCGCGATCGGCCTCATCCAGCGTGACAGCCATAGGCTTTTCGCAAAACACATGTTTGCCGGCTCTGGCCGCGGCAATCACCCACTCCGCATGCGTCCGTGCTGGCGCGGCAATCGCAACGGCGTCGATTTCATCATCCTGAAGCAGCGCATGCAGATCGCTATACGATTTGCTCACCCCAAGCCGGCTGGCGAGCTTCTCTGCTGCGCCAGGGAACGGATCCGCCACTGCCGCAAGGGTGGCACCAGGCACACGCCAGGCCAGATTTTCCGCATGGAAGCTGCCCATGCGGCCTGCGCCGATTAAACCCACGCGTACTGTTTGATGGTTCATAAAAACTCCTTATTATTTTGCTTTTGCCCAGGCGGGCGATGAAGAGTGTTGTTCAGATCGCTTCACCTCAGCAGCGAAACGACGGGATTTGGAGAGCATCAGCGGTTCAATGTGCTCCAGCGACACGCCCCGGGTTTCCGGTAAAAAACGACGGACAAACCAGAATGCGATGAGCGATCCCACCGCGCATAACATCAGTGGGAAGGCACCATGAAAGTGTTCCATCAGCACCTGGCTGCGGTTCATCATCGGGAAGCTTTGGGTAACGATAAAATTAGCGACGTACATCGAGGCGAACGCAAAGCCCATCGCCACGGCGCGAATCCGATTAGGAAAGATTTCTGAGATCAGCAGCCAGGCACCCAGGCTCCATGAGAGGCCAAATATCAGCACGAAGGCCAGCAGTCCAATCACTGGCAGCAGGCCACCTGCATCGGCGATAAATGCCAGGGCGGTGAAGATCATAGAGAGCGCGCATCCCAGTGCCCCCCAGCGCAGCAGCACTGTCCTGCCCAGACGATCAATGGTACTCAGACAAACGGCCACGCCAGTCAGCAGCGCAAGACCAATGAAAATGCTGTGAAACAGGGAAGACTGGGTACTGCCGGTGATGTTTTGTAAGAGTGACGGCGCGTAATAGAGCAGGATGTTGATACCGGAGATCTGCTGCAAAATAGCAATGGCACAACCCACCAGCAGGATATAGCGTGCCCGCGCATCCCGCAGGATGCCGCGCTGACGGGTCTGGATGTTGTCATCCCGATTTGACGTCAGGATTTCCTGTAACAGTCGCTCGGCGTGTCGGGCATTTGAAAGACGCGTCAGCACCTCAAGGGCGCGCTCTTTTTTGCCGTTCAGCGCCAGCCAGCGCGGTGATTCTGGCATAAACGGCACCAGCAGCAGGAATAGCACGCAAGGCACCACGCCCGAGGCGAGCATCCAGCGCCAGCCTTCACTGACAATCCACTGATGCGGCATGCCGCGTGCAATCAGGTAATTCACGATATAGACGGTAACCTGTCCGCCCACCATCAGCATCTGCTGCAGGCCGAGCATCCGTCCGCGCCAGTCTTTGGGTGAAACTTCAGCGATGTAAAGCGGCGTAATCGCAGAGGCCATCCCGACCGCCAGCCCGCCAGTCAGTCGCCAGATAACGAAATCGGTCAGCGATCCCGCCAGCGCAGCGCCCACTGCGGAGAGCAAAAAGAGTAGAGCGGTAACGATTAGGGTCGTTTTGCGACCGATACGATCAGAAATGAAGCCAACACTCCATGCGCCGCCGATGCAGCCGAGAATGACGTTGGACACCGCCCAGCCACTTTCCCATGGCGTTAAATTCAGATGTTCTGTCAGCGGGTCGATAACGCCAGAGATTACAGAAGCGTCATAACCGAGAATCACGCCACTTAGTGAAGCAATGGCACAGATAAACAGAATCAGCCGTAAATTGTGTTTGCGCATAACAACTTATTTCCCTTCGCATGATTGATTCAGGTGATTGCATCAACCTTTGCAAAGGTGGTGCCAACCAAAATCCGGGAAATTTTGTGAGCGCTGACACAACGTCACACCACAAACTGGCAACAATGTTTACATGTCAACTTAACATGTCCATAAAATGGACATTTAATTCCACTGGAGTGTCGTGTGAATCAGCAATTGTTATTACGAGATGAGAGCGAGTCGATCTTCAGCCTGCCCGACAGGGAGGCCGCCGACAGTTGGGACGCGCTGTTATGGCGAAGCTGGGAGAGCTTTACCCAGGGCGAACCGCCGCCAGCGCTTCGTGAAACTATTCTGCACTCCTGGCAACGCTCGCAGCAGTACGCTATCGATCCAGATCGATTTATCTATACCGCGCCCCCAGCCAGCAAACTGACTGCGATTCTTGAAAACAATGCAGAACTCATTCTTGTTGCACGCAGCATTATGGAAAATTTGCTCGCCTATAATCCGGACGGGCACATTAACCTCACCGATGCGCAGGGTGTAACGCTCCATTTTTGCGGTGCCGACCTGACACCGATCGGCAGTATTCTGCGTGAAGAGGTATTGGGTACTAACTGTACCGCGCGCTGCCTGATTGAACAGCGACTGGTCTATGTGTTGAGCGGTGAAAACTGGAAGTTTGATTTGCGAAAACGCCGCCGGCAGTGCGCTGCGGCCTCCGTACGTAATGAAAACGGACAATTGATAGGTGTGCTCACACTGACCGCCACGCCTGATAATTTCAACGTCCACACACTTGGCACGGTCCAGGCGGCTGCAGAAGCAGTCGGACAGCAACTGATGCTACGACGCCTGCTGGCTGAACAGCAGTCCATTCTTGAGACGCTGAATGAAGGTGTGATTGTCTGTGATAAACAGGGACGCATTAACACCCTTAACCGCTATGCGCGCCAGATTTTCAGCGGGCTGAATCCAGGCAATATCCCGATTGATGAACTGCTACAGCCACAAGGCGGATCGCTGCTGACCATGCCTTTTTGTAATGACATCGAGTTGCAGTTCAGGCCAGCCGGCCTGGCCCCCCTCTCCTGCCTGATATCATTGATGCCCGCGCCGGATGGCGGACGCGTGCTGTCGCTGCGTGAAAATCAGCGTATCCGTGCCATTACACGACGTGTCATGGGCGTGAATGCCAGTTACACCTTTGACATGATTCGCGGCCGCTCGTCGCGTCTGCAGCAGGCAATTCATAAGGCCCGGGTCAGCAGCCGAACCGACAGCACAGTGCTGCTCAGCGGTGAAAGTGGCACCGGCAAAGAGTTGTTTGCGCAGGCCATTCATAATGCCAGCCCACGTCAGCAGGAAGCGTTCATCGCTCTTAACTGCGGCGCACTGCCACGCGATCTGGTGCAAAGCGAGCTGTTTGGCTATGCGGATGGCGCCTTCACCGGTTCACGGCGTGGCGGTTCGGCGGGCAAGTTTGAACTGGCTGACGGCGGAACCCTTTTCCTGGATGAGATTGGTGAGATGCCGCTCGAAGCGCAAACCAGCTTGCTACGCGTGCTGCAGGAGAGTGAAGTGCTGCGTATCGGCGCGGCTCAGCCCGTGAAAGTGAATGTCCGCATTATCGTGGCAACGCACTGCAACCTGCTGGATGCCGTGGAGAAAAATGCCTTTCGGCGCGATCTCTATTACCGTCTGAATGTAATTTCATTAGAAATTCCTCCGCTGCGTGACCGTCGTGAAGACATACCGGAGTTGGTGAATATTTTCATTCAGGCGCTCTGCACACGTCTGAAGCGTATTCCGCCTGTGGTCGCGCCGGACGCAATGACCTGTCTGCAAGCCTGGGATTGGCCGGGAAACGTACGTGAACTGGAAAATGTGATTGAGCGTGTCGTCAACCTGAGTGAAGGGTTAGAAATAACCCGCGCCGATTTGCCCGAATCCCTGCAGCAAGTCTCAGCCAGTGATGCGCCCGGAGGGATTCAACCCTCACTGCAAAATCTGGAGCGGATGCATATTTTACAGGTTGTCAGTGAACAACAGGGGAATCTGCGTCAGTCGGCGCAACTGCTGGGGATCTCACGAACGGCGTTATATAACAAGCTCAATGCATGGAAAATCGACTACCGTGCTTTCAGGAAAAATGATGCCTGAACGCTGCGACGATTTGGCTGAACAGCACAGTGGCACCAACAATCCATATCGCGATAACGATTCCTGCCGTTACGCGACTGACCGGATGTGTACTGGCTTGCGCTGCAGTTTCACGATGTTCGCGCATCACCTCGGGGGGAATAAGATGAACCACCAGCATGATCCCCAGCGGTACAATGATCAGGTCGTCGAGATAGCCGATAACGGGAATGAAGTCGGGGATCAGATCGATGGGTGAAACCGCATAGGCCGCGACAATCATCGCCAGCACTTTAGCCACTAACGGTGTACGGGGATCGCGGGCGGCGAGCCATACCGCATGCACATACCGTTTGATGTTTCGTGCCCACGTTTTGATGTCAGTCATAAGCTTACTTTTCACGAAACGTCTTTTCCTTATTGAGGACAACGGTTATTCCGCTTTCGTACAACGCTCCTCACAAAGACTCACGCGCCGTGTTGAGTCCGGGCGCCATTTTCTGTCAATCAACACTACGGCAATCGGCATCCCAGGTCTTCATGGCAGTTGATACCGCCGCATCAAGTTCTTTACCGGTTGCGCCATCGCGGGCTTCGGTCGACAGGCCAATTTCAAAACTGTGAAAAAACCTGGCCAGAGCCTGCACATCTGTACCGGAAACCAGAAGCCCCGCCTCTCTCGCTCTGGTGACACATCTCAAAAATCCCGCTCTGGTTCGATCGCGTTGCGCTGCCAGAAGCTCACGAATGTGCGCGTTTGCAGGTGAACAGGTATTAACGGATAGCGCGATCAGGCAACCACTGGGATGTCCCTGATCTGTCTTCATCTTTGCGGAGCGACGCAAGGCGAGTTCGATAGCCTGTCGGGGTTCAAGCGAATCGTCCCATAGACAATCGTTCACCTGACCATAAGTCGTCATATAGCATTCGACAACCTCTTCGAACAGCGCCTCTTTAGAACCAAATGCGGCGTAAAAACTGGGGGCAGTGATACCGTTACCGAGATTCGACTTGAGCATGGCAAGCGAAGTGGACTCGTAACCGTGTTGCCAGAAAAGTGTCATCGCCTGACGAATTGCTTCGTCACGGTCAAACGTTCGTGGACGTCCCATCTGAGCCATATCCGTTCCTTTTTGACTTGCCAGACATAAATACTAATCGATACATATATTCTTGACAAGTTGCGCGGGGGCTTATAGTTTCGAATATATATACCGATCGATATTTATATCAGCCAGCCTGTTATCACGCGGGTTTTCGCAATATTTAAGCGTTACAAACTTAAAAAAGGACTCAACGTGCACGTCAATACCGCATTCAGTGAAACCACAACACAACGAGGCCTGCCTCTGGCTTCCCTGCTGGCATTTGCCATGACTGGCTTTATCGCCATTCTGACCGAGACCCTTCCGGCGGGTCTGCTTCCGGAGATAGGAAAAGGTCTGGGTGTTTCTCAGGTAATGGCAGGCCAGCTGGTCAGTATCTATGCGTTGGGATCGCTGCTGGCGGCGATTCCTTTAACGGTTCTGACCAGTGGATGGTGACGTAAAAAAGTGCTGCTGCTTGCCGTCGGGACTTTCCTGATTTTCAACACCGTTACCACCCTTTCATCCAGCTACTGGCTGACGATGGGGGCTCGCTTCATGTCCGGTGTGGCTGCCGGACTTGCATGGGGAATCCTGGCGGGCTATGCGCGCCGCCTCGTTCCTGCTGAATTACAGGGCCGCGCGCTGGCTATTGCGATGGTTGGAATACCGGTTGCCCTGTCGCTGGGAACCCCGGCAGGCGCATGGCTGGGCAGTATGATGGGATGGAGAGTCCCCTTTGGGATCATGGCAGCACTGGCCATTATTCTCTTTATCTGGACATGGGTGGCGGTTCCTGACCTGCCGGGCCAGCAGGCTGACCGTCGACTGCCGGTATGGCAGGTTTTCCGTATGCCCGGCGTCAGGCCCGTTCTGGCGGTTATCTTTCTGTGGATGACGGCTCACAACATTCTTTATACGTTCATCGGACCATTCCTGCAGTTGTCGGGACTGACCGGAAACGTCGGACTTATCCTGCTGATTTTTGGCATCGCGGCATTGGTCGGCATCTGGATCACCGGAATGTTGGTAGATCGTCATTTGCGACATCTGGTTCTGCTCAGCCTTGCAGCACTGGCGGCGGTTTCTGTGGTGCTGGTCGCAGGCATGCGGGAACAGATTGTGGTCTATGTGGCTGTCATCGTATGGGGTTGGTCGTTTGGTGGTGCATCAACCCAGATGCAAACGGCCGCCGCTGATTCGGCTGGCAATCATGTCGACGTTGTTCAGGCGATGGTGACAACCGCATGGAATCTGGCTATCGCCAGCGGCGGCGTTACTGGAGGACTGCTTCTCAATAATGCTGGTGCGGTATCTTTCCCCTGGGCGCTACTCACCTTTATGGCGGTTGCGTTGATCATCGCCTGGCGGGCGAAAAAGCATGCTTTCAGGCCGGGTGCCAGAGGAGGCCCAGTGAAATAGTGATGTTGAAAGGCGTCCGCAATGGACGCCCGATAAATATCCAATCTGCTTTGCTTTGAGCTTGTGACCGGTAAATCTGTCTGAACGCGTTTTGCCAAACCCATTATGTGTTAATTGTTGGCCTCGTCAGAAACTGACTGCCCGAGCTGGGTGGAGTAATTAGCGGGCACCCAGCGATAAGCATTACCCTCGTGCTGAACATGACCCAGACCCGGGAAAGCGATATGCGCCGCAGCCACCCAGTAGCCCTGATCGGCAGCCTGTTTCAGTACCCTTTCACGTGTATTAATAGCCTGTTTCTGATCAACATAAAAATGGATGGCCACTTCCGGGTCTGGCATTTGCACCGCTTTGGCATGGATGATGTCTCCCCATAACACCAGCGTCTGTCCCTGACTTTCCACGCGATAAAGTACGCTGCCTGGCGTATGGCCAGCGGTCGACTCAGCACGGATTCCTCCCGGTAATGTAGCGGGTGCCATAAATGTTTTAAGCAGGCCAGCATTCATGACCGGGCGAAGCGTTCGTTCAGAATCCGCAAAGGTGTGAGCCTGACTGGCTTCCACTTTGCTGGCGTTGGCCGGATTAAGCCAGAAATCGACATCCTGTTTATCCACATACACTTCAGCTTCAGGAAAAGCCGGCTTGCCTGCACGCGAGACACCGCCTGAATGATCGGCATGAACATGAGTCAGAAGCACAGCATCGATCGATTCAGCCGGATAGCCAGCAGCGGCCAGGTTGGTCAGCAGATGTCCACCATCGTTGCCAAAAAGCTCACCGGCGCCAGTATCGACTAAGATGCGCTTTTTGCCATCATCGATAACAAAGGCGTTAATCGACGTTTCAGCCTGCGGCGTCATCGCCTCTCTGGCCATTCCCTTGCTGAGTTTATCCGGTGAAATGTTTGTCAGTAATGTATTAAGGGGAATGGTCACCGTGCCGTCGGAAACGGCGGTAATGCGCAATTTACCTAACATCATCCGGTAATAACCCGGAGCCTGTTGATCCCGTGCAGACGGCTGTTCGGCTGCATAGGCCGGACTGAATGCCATAAGTGACGCCACCAGCATCAGTAAAATTTTCATCAATTATTCTCCAGAATGTTTCATCACAACGTGGTGGGCAGTATCCTCAGACAATCCATATCACTCAAATTGATTAAACTGATGCTCACTATCAGAGAAAATGATTTTCATCGTATCGACCTGAATTTACTGACGGTGCTATTAGTTCTGAAGCGGGAAGGCAGCGTCTCTCGTGCAGCAGAAAAGCTGCATCTGGGTCAGCCTGCGGTCAGTAATGCACTGGCCCGGTTGCGGGTGATGTTCAGCGATCCGCTCTTTGTGCGGACAGCGAGAGGAATGGAGCCTACCCCACGCGCCGAGGCGCTGATCGCTGAGCTGGGGCCTCTGATGGCGCAGATGCAGAATGTCCTTTTTCAGCCAGCATCCTTCACGCCTTCTGAGGTGACGCATGTTTTTCGGCTGGGGATGAGCGACTGGGTTGAGCGCTCAATCATGCCGGCACTGTATGCGCGCATCACGCGCACCGCGCCGGGCGTGACGCTTCAGGTTACGGCCAGCGATCCCTTCAGGGATGTGGAACTGGTCGCACGTGGCGAGATCGATCTTGCCATATCGGTGGGCGATAACACGCCCGCCACGCTGCAGCGCGAGAAAATCGTTTCACATAACTTTTGTACGATGTGGCATCCGGAGCAGCTTTCGTTATCTGCGCCGCTGACGCTGGAGGATTACGTGGCGCATGATCATCTGCTGGTTTCCTATCGTGGATCAACCTGGAGCGCCATTGATGACCAGCTTGCGACCCTTGGAAAGGCACGTTCGATTCGCTACGTGACGCCGCATTTTTCCTCTCTGCCGCCGCTACTGGTGCGCACGCCCGCGTTAGCTACCGTCCCCGCCGGGCTGGCGGATGACTGGATAACCCATTACGGTTTATGCTCCAGCCCTGTACCGGTGGCGACTCCCGAAATCGCTCTTTCGCTGCTCTGGCATAAACGCTGTGATAACGATATGCCGCTGAGCTGGCTCAGGGAGGAACTGCGTGGGGTAATGACAGAGCGAATCTGAGTAGCTGCTCTTGTGGGATGCTAAAACCTGCTTTGCAGATTACCCGCCCTGAACAACGTCGAAAACCAGACTTTGCAGAAAAATGGATGCTGAGAAGAGAATAAAAATTGTCTGACTACCAGCTTGCTGGAACTGTTCAATCTGTAGAGAATTTTTGCCGCTTACGTATTATCTCAGGACTGACGCCACGTCCCGCCGAAGCTGCCCGCCAGGGACGTCCTGACAGCTGTTATGGTATTCATATCCTTTATAGGGAAATCGTCATCGGAATAGGACGTATCGTAGGCAACGGCGCGCTGAATATGGATATTGTCGATGTCGCTGTAGATCCCGCGCATCATGGAAAAGGTCTGGGCCGCATGATAATGGAAACGCTGACAAAGTGGCTCGATCAAAATGCCTGTGATAGCGCTTATGTCACATTGATGGCAGATGTTCCGGCGCTGTACGAAAAATTTGGTTTTACGCGCGTCAGCCCTGTAAGTGAAGGTATGGCAAGGATCTGGAAAAATACCAAAACGTCATGAAATAGTGATGCTCCCGTTTAATGCAGACCCTAACATCACATCATTAAGCACTGATCCAAATAACACATTGATGAGCAGGTAGATAAAACGTTACCTGCTCTGCTCTGCTCTGCTCTGCTCTGCTCTGCTCTCTGTCAGCGTGAACCTGTTAACTTCCACACCTTCACTTTATAAAGCACCGTTTACGTTCTGAAGCTCAGTATCTCGCCCGGCTACTGCTTAATCGCGGAAAAAATGCCGGTGGCGGCAGAGCCTGAGGCGCCGCCGGCTCAGCGTTCAGCATGCTTAAGAACGCCCCGGCCCAGTGATGATTGTTGTGCATATGCAGGCCATTCATCAGACGTGCATGCAGACTTCGCCGTTCGTGTAACGGCATCTGCAGGGTGCGATGCACCGCACTGGCCATGGCGTCAGGATCATAAGGATTGACGATGATGGCTCCCTCCATCTGCTCGGCTGCACCGGCAAACTGCGAGAGGATAAGCACGCCAGGATTTTTCGGGTCCTGCAGGGCGACATACATTTTTGCCATCAGACTCATACCCGCCATTAATGGCGTTACCAGCGCAACGCGTGAGGCACGATAGATACCAGCCTGCTCTTCCCGGCTATAAGCATGGGTGAGATAGTTCACCGGATACCAGTTCATTGTGCCATGTACGCCATTCAGCTCGCCGCACAGTGCTTCCAGCGCATGACCGAGTTCAGACGCATCATGCGCGTGTCCGGCTGCCGGAGGTGCCAGCTGCAACAGCGTGATATTTTTCTGATAGTAATCATGTCTTCTTAACAGTACCTCCAGGGTACTGATGCGGTAAGGCAGCCCCGAACTCTCATCAAGATGGCCGCCGCTAAGCACGGTATTTTCTGGCAGACTTTCGCGGCACTGCATTTCCATGTAAGCACAGCTGTTGCTCTCGCGCAGACATTGCACATCATCAAGATCAATCCCGACCGGAAATACACCCACTCTTATTATCCGGCCATTGATTCGAAAACGTTGTGCCTCCAGTCGCTCCAGTCTGAATTCGCTCTCCAGCCAGACCAGGAAGTTATTCATATCCTGTACCGTCTGGAAGCCAATCAGGTCACAACAGAGTAATGAGTCAGTGAACCAGCGCCATTCGGGAATCGTTTCAAACATCCTGCCAGCCGGGAAAGGCTGATGCAGAAAAATACCCACTGAGTTGGTCAGCCCTTCTTCACGAATATAGGAAGCACAGCCAAGCAGATGATAATCCTGAATCCAGATAACATCGTCGGGTGTGGCATTTTCGCAAATGGCGCGCGCATAGGCTTTATTAATATTTTTATATTCCTGATAGCCACTGGTAGAAAATCGGGCCATGTCAGGGCGCTGGTGAAAAACAGGCCAGAGTCCTTTGTGAATATAGTTGTGGTAACCCTCATTCAGCTCGCCCGGCGTATAGGAGAAGGTCACGGTTTCATACTGGCCAGCCTGCTGCACTAAGTAGGGTCTTGACGCGTCGCTGGGTATCATTTTGCTCTCACCATCCCAGCTAATCCACAGCCCGCCCTGACGGGAAAGTATGCCTTCATAAACGGCAGTAAGCGTCGAACGTTGACATTGATTATGAGAATCAAGGATAAGGCCTGACATGGTGTGTTCCTTAAGAACCCGCTGCGAGAAGGCAACATTGCCTGGCAGTGAGCCGCTATTAATCGGAGGTCGGATAATAAACTGGAGAAAACCGCTCATTTGCGTGCGCCCGGGCTTAGTGCCTGCTGGCGCTTTTGGCGCAAATCGGGTCGTATCCCCCTTCGTGCAGCGTCGTCACGTAGACACCGGGCAGCGAGGGAAAAGAGATAAATCCGTTACGCTCGAAGAAATCCGGTACAGGCTCACCCATTGCAATGATGCTCCGGCAGCCCCTGGCGCCAGGATGAGACAGACAGCAGTGCAGCAGCCATGAGCCGAGCCCGATAAAACGATATTCCGGCGAGATGAACAAGTTCCGGATTACCCAGGTCTCCGCCATATCGGTCACGACGCGGGCAAAACCGATTTGTCGGCCATTGCGGTAAAGTCCAAAACAGAGGCTATTGTTCAGCGCCAGAGTCAGAGAGCGGGTGTCCGGTATCGATTCAGCCAGCCACTGAGAGATCAGGCGATAGTTCAGCAGTGCCGGATCGGTGCTGGCTTCGATGGCATCTCTGAGCCATTTGCGGGGCGAAACAAGGCGAAGGCGCTGTTGCTCAGCAAGTTCAGTGACTGCAGCATCGCTGCACCCTGGTATGGACCAGGGTTTGTTAATGCATTTCATCCACGGCTTCCTTGAACATAGGCGCATCAGCGCCCGGTGCCGTTAATTAATCCGATCGGCCTGTAAAAAAGGCGTAAAAAGAGGCAGATGAAACGTAAAAACGCTGCAAAACATCCGCCGCCCTGGCATCGCCGGACGGGGAAGGTGCAAAAAGTCAGCGAGTTGAATACAGAGAATGTACGCAGTGATAAGTCAAGAAGAGTGGCCTGCCCGGGTCCACTCGCTCCCAAAGCGGGTTTACTAAACGCGTGGCAGGGCCATATTTACTGCAGAAATGAAGAAATTAAAAAATCTCTTTTAAATCAAAACCGAGCCATCATTGTCTGGAATGATACGCCGTTGAAAAACTTAACCTCTCCCACTCTCTTAAATCCCAGTTTTTCATAGAAGGGAACGGCGAAGAGTGAGGACCGTACACTGATTTCTGATCGCAGCATGGGCGCTACCTGCTGCCAGAGTGCCCTTGCCACCCCTTGACGCTGAAACTTTGGATGCACAAAAAAGTATTTCACTAGATTGCCTTCGAAAAGGGTGAGTACGCCTGTTACCTCACCTCTTTCCACGGCAATCAGCCAGAGATAGTCATCTGCAACGATCAACGGTTTAAGCACATCGGGTTTTATGCTCTCGATAAACCAGTGCGGACAGGGCTCTACCTCTGAAAAGTTACACTTTATCGACACACTGTGTATCAGCTCACTGATGCCTGTCGCATCAGACTCAATGGCCGCTCTTATTTCCATTCTTTTGTCCTCCCCCTGATGTTGTGAATGTAAAGAAATGGCGGTTTGCCATTCGGATTGCCACCCACTCACCCTGTCTCCTGAATTCCGGCTGAACCTGCACCATTGACTATCAGAGCAACGTCACTTTGCCCTGGAAAATCACCGGCCCGGATGGCCCGCTGAGTTTAGAACCCCCCACAGGCTCCAGACTCACCGCCAGCACTGTCTGATTGTTTAACTCGCCTGGTGCTAATCGGAAAGCGTTACTGTCGGTGTGATTGATCAGTCCCAACGATTGTGGCGCAGCACTGCCTCTGATCAGCCAGAGTTGCAGGGCTTTATTCTCTGGCAGCGTGATGTTTAGCGCCGAGACCTGAATGCGTGACGCTGACTTATCCAGACTCACTACAAACTGTGCGTTGGGCTGCGCGCCACTGAGTACCGCAATGGGCTGCAGGGAATGCGGGGTATCCGGCTTAATCACCTGGGTGTAAATGAGGAGGCCCGCCATTGCCGCCGCCAGACTCCAGCCGAGCCAGAAGCCAGGTTGCCTGCGGACTGATTTCGTGCCAGAGGCGCCAGCGTTCCGGTTAAGGTCCTGCCTGATCAGCGGCCAGACCGTAGCGGGAGGTATAACGTCGTGGGTGAGCAAATCGATGCCGCTAAAGGCTTTCTGCCAGCGCAGCACTTCTGCAGCAAAGAGTGAATCGTCATTGAGACGTTTATCAAGCCGATGGCGTGTCACATCGTCGGTAAGACCCAGCACATATTCCGCCGCAGTGAGATCATTGTGTTCCTGAGCAGTCATAGGCCTATGCACTCCCGAAGATGGATTAACGCGCGACGGATCCAGCTTTTAACCGTACCCTCAGGCTGACTCATGGAGAGCGCAATCTCACTCTGCGACAGGCCACGATAATAAGCGAGCGAAATACTTTGTCGCTGTCCTGAAGGTAAGTGCGCCATACAATGTTGAAGACGACGCGCCTCTGCAGGACTGTCATCCGCGGGAAGTAACGCCTGAAAACCCGCTTCCGCTTCACTGATTTCTTCCAGTGAACAGCATCGGTTCTCATGTTTTCGCAGGAAATCAATCGCCCGATTTCTGGCTATGTGGCTGAGCCAGATGTGCGGCTCACTGCGCGCATCATCGTAATAGTTTGCCGACTGCCAGATATGGATAAACGTGTCGTGCAGGATCTCTTCTGCCCAGTCCCGGCGCCTGACCATCCGCAGGATGATCCCATAAAGTCGGGGCGACAGGACGCGGTAAAGCTGCTCAAGAGCAGCTTTATCACCGCCGGCTATCTGGTTCATTAAGTCGGCCTGAATGTGGGGCACATTTTTTGTCATCGGCTTCCCTGTAAAAGGTGTGGCCACGCAATCAGTGGCCACACACAGTATAGGTAACGCTTTATGGCATCAGTACAGTATCGATAACGTCGATGACACCGTTACTCTGGTTCACATCATAGGTGGTGATATTAGCAATATTGCCCTGAGCATCTTTAAGCTGAATGTTATGTGGGCCGTTGGACATCACCCAGAGTGATTCGCCATTGACTGTTTTCAGCTCGGCTTTACCGCCACCGGCTTTGATTTTTTTCTCCAGCGCTTTCATGTCCATTTTTCCTGCGACCACATGATAGGTCAGCACGCTGGTCAGTTTTTGTTTATTTTCGGGCTTCAGCAGGGAGTCGACGGTACCCTTCGGCAATTTTTCAAACGCCGCATTAGTCGGTGCAAATACGGTAAAAGGCCCCTTGCCTTCAAGCGTCGGAACCAGCCCGGCGGCTTTGACGGCGGCCACCAGCGTGGTGTGATCTTTGGAGTTAATTGCGTTCTCAACAATATTTTTTGACGGGTACATGGCCGCTCCACCGACCATCACCGTGTCGCTGTCCATACTCGCCGCGAAAGTGGCGCCGCTGAAGACTAATGCAGATAAAAGCAGAGTTGGCAGGAATGGCTTCATTTTCACTTCCCTCATTCAGTTTGCGGACAGGGCCGAAGTGCCCTTATCTGTTAATACGAATGAGGGAGGGAAACGGATGCAAAAAATTTTATTTTTTTTGAGCTGCCTGTTCAGGCCCCGCTACCGGGGCCTGAACAGATGTCACTCACTGTTTGTCATAAGTCCATTCGGACCTGAGTAGTTAGCTGTCTGCTCAGATATGGAAGGCGTTAACGGCTTCACGTAAAGAGTGCGCCTGAACTGAGAGAGACTGCGATGCAGAAGAGGATTCTTCCACCAGAGCCGCATTATTCTGCGTCACACCATCCATCTGGTTTACCGCAATGCTGACCTGAGAAATACCCTGCATCTGTTCAGCCGAGGCGAGCGAGATGTTATCCATTGCCACAGCCAGTTTTCCGACCATAGCGTTGATATCCAGAATACTCTTGCCGGTTCCGGTTGCAACGACAACACCACTTTCGACCTGCGCCACAGCCTCTTCAATCAGATGTTTAATATCCCGGGCAGCCGTCGCGCTGCGCTGCGCCAGCGTCCTGACTTCACCGGCGACCTTTTCTGTTTGATGAATGCCGGAATATCGCGCGAGTACAGCAATTCGTTCATTGTCAGGCACCGATGCACAGTGTGTTATTAATCTGACCACGCAGGCTGGCATTCTCATCGTCAGTAAAATCTCCCAGCAGGTTAATGCTATTAACAAAGCATTTATCTATGGTGAAAAAGGCTACATTGAAATACCCGACTACTGGAAAGCCAGACGGGCGACCGTGCATTATTCCATCGGCGAAACAGAAGAGCTGCATTTTCCCTGCGATTTTGAGCTTGTTTATGAAGTTCAGCATATACATGCGTGCCTGGACAGTAACAGGCTGACCAGTCCGGTCATGCGTGCTGACATCACTATAGACACAGTCTCTATGCTGGAATCGATACATAAAGAGTGGTCTTAATGACATAAAATATCGCTGTAGTTTATACGATGAAAACAGTGCGCATCTGCCTACCATTGATGAAAGCTGAGAATTGAGATGCGTCCTGGAATCTATTTCGCCGTTCTGTTCCAGGGCATCTTTTGCAACAACGTTGCCATCCCGCAAAAACCCGTCACGCCAGAGAAAATCAAACCGGCACCTATCACTCCTGAGAGCAAAAATAATCGGCTATCGAGGGTATATCCAGATACCACACCCAGCAGAACCAGTGAACCCGCCGTAATATGAACCTGTCTTATGACAGGCAACGGTTGTTTTTTATCTTCGACGGTCGGGAACGTGGCACTTTTCCACGCATTAATGCCTCCGGACATCAGGAAGACGTTTTCAGAGGTTGCCGCTTTTATAAGTGCATCAGCGTTACTGGTGGTTCTCATCCCTGCCTGACAGTGAAAAATCACAGGACGGGAGCCTGCGTTATCGACGCATTTACCCGCGGTGATGTCGGAAAGTGGCAGTGAGACCGCCTCCGGAATGTGTTCTCTGAGATAATCTGCACGTTCACGGATATCAATCAGCACGGCTCCTTGCGCAATAAGCTCACTGGCTTGCAACGGCGATATCGATTCAGACTTCATTTTAAATCCTCCGGGCAATAGATATCTTTTAGTGTGGAGACAACTTTTTTAACCGCATCGTCTTTTATGAAATAGTTCACCCGCTGAGCCACCTTTGAAGACTCAATCAGACCATCTTCTTTCATTTTCGCCAGGTGCTGAGAGGTGGCAGAAGGTGTCAGCCCACTTTGCTGGGCCAACTCCCCTGACGAGGTGCCGGGTTTTTCAATAAGGATGCAGAGGATTAAAAGGCGATTGCTGTTACTCATCGACTTCAGCAACGTTGTCGCCAGCGAAGCGCTTTCCTGCAAACGAACAAGCTGACTGTTTTTCATGTTTACTATTTTAGGATTCTCTAAATTAAGTAAATACTAAAATACAAGCAGGCGGGATGCAATGACTAATTTTTGCCGATGACCGTTGAAGAGGCCTGACGGTAAGCACACAGCCTGCAACTGAATCGTCCGGCATCAGAAATGCACGGTCAGAAAAAGCCTTTACCGCCAGATCACGGACAAATTTATCGTTCTGATACCCCAGCATTAATCACATGTGATCTATCACCACTAAAGTAACGTACGACATTATCAAAGGCCGTTTTGAAGTAGAGCGCATAGCTGGCCTTCTCGACATAGCCCAGATGTGGCGTGCACAGCACATTTGGCATCTGCAGGTAAGGATGTTGCGCGTCGTACAACGGTTCATCGTCGTAAACATCCAATGCCGCAAATCCGGGGCGCCCCAGTTTCAGGGCGTTTAACAATGCGCCTTTCGAAACGAGTTCAGCACGGCTGGTATTCACAAATAACGCATCCGTTTTCATCAGTGCAAGATCGGCCGCCGTGATATTACCTTCCGTCGACGCGACCAGCCTTTGATGTACGGTTACCACATCGCTGGTGGCGAAAAACTGCGCCCGACTCTCCGGCACTATCCATCCGTCAGTACGGGCTTCTTCCTGTGCGCGAAGACTTCCCCATACCTGCACTCTCATCCCAAAAACGGCTGCAAAAGACGCGAGACGTTTTCCTATTTTCCCATAGCCAAGAATGCCGATGAGCTGATTATTGACTGCAGAGCCTATTTCTGTTTGCCATCGTCCTTCGGCCATTGCATTCACCGAAGAGACTAATTTTCTGCGTGATGCCATGATCAGCAGCCACGTTAATTCTGCAGGCGCGACCGGGAAACCGGTCCCTTCTACAATTGCCACACCCGCCCTTGTACAGGCCTCAACATCGACATTCCTCGCCAGCTTACCCGTCTGGCTGATTAATTTAAGACGCGGTGTGCGTCGCAGAAAGGATGCATCAACCACTGTTCTTTCCCTGATGAGTATCAATGCCTCTGCTGCAGAGAGATGGTGATCAGCCATTGAATCTTTAGTGAGGTCTCCCAGAGCCGAGCAGAGGTATTTGTCGTTGTGCTGAAGAAAGTCACACTGCTGAGTAGCGAGCTGATAATCGTCTGGAATCACTATATGAATGGCCATCAATCATCCTCTTTGTGGAGTATTTTCGAAGAGCATTAACTTTAATCAAATAACGTTATGTCATACTAACGGCTTCCAGACTTTGTGCCATAGCGGATATTTAATTACATGATATGTGAGATATTTCTGCAGGCAAGCAGATCCGTTTACCCTCATCGCGGGGCTTCCCGCATACCCTCTCAGGAACATTTCAGAACACTCGCTTTTCGAATCCGCGAGGGTTCAATGTTGTGTCCAGGGCTTATTGCATGTGGAGTCGAGATTCCGTCAATGGAAGCGAAGTCATTACAGGATGTAAAGGAGGGATTGTGTCAACATCTTACAATCAGAAGGTAATGAAAAGTGAGGCTTAGCCGATAATGACAGACATCTGGAACGTGAACTTACGTCGTCAGTTATAATTTGAAAATGATAACATCAGAATATCAACCCGTTAATAATGTTAAGCAGTATTGAACATACCACTCTTATTAAACATACATTATTTAATGTGGTAAGACTGATAATTCAAAAATTGAAATGGATGCTCTCATTTTTGTTCAATTTTCATTGTTTAGAATGTATATAGTTTTTTAACCGGCTGAAAATTATGGATTTACAGGAATAAAATGAAACCTGTTGTGAAAAATGACGAGCCGCGTGAAGTTTTGCTACGGCGTATTAACAGCGGTGAGTTTCACCCGTTTTTTCAGCCTATCGTCTCACTGGAAGACCTGCGCGTGATGGGTTTTGAAATGCTCGCACGCCACATTTCCCCGCAAGTAACCGTTACGCCACCAGCAGACTTCATTCCTGCCATGGAACAAAACGGTCTGCTGGACGAGCTGATGCTCAGCCTGATAGCGCAAGGTTTCAAAACGGCAGCTGCATGGCCGGAACAGCAGTTTCTGTCGATGAATGTGTCACCCTCTCAGCTCAATGGCAGAGACCTGGCTGAAATGATCAGTCAAACTGCTAATCGATTTCAGTTTGATCTGACAAGATTAAAGATTGAGATAACCGAAACTGCCCTGTTAGATGACATCATAACAGCCCGTGCAGAAGTTGAAGCATTGTCTGATATGGGCTGTACGATTGCGATGGATGACTTTGGGACAGGCTATTCCAGTCTTTCCTGGTTAATTCAATTACCCGTCAATACTCTTAAAATTGATAGCAGCTTTATTCGCTCCATGCTGGAAAAAAAGGATAGCCGAAAAATTATCTCCAGCGTAGTTGGGCTAGGCCAAAGCCTTGATATGGATGTGATCGCCGAAGGGGTTGAAACGGATGAACAGGCTGAAATGTTACGTGGAATTGGATGCCTGTATGCGCAGGGCTATCTGTTCGGCAAGCCGGTGACCGCGGCAGAAAGCCACCTGATGCTCGCCAGGGCGCCCGAAAAAGGTTTTCTTCGCCGGGTTGTGCGTCTTTCTCTTGACCAGCGGGCGCATCAGATATCATCAATGTACGCAGTTCCTGGTACCTCCATCTGCTTTCTTAACCCGGAGTTGATGATTGTTGATGCAAGCGACACCTTTGCTGAAAGGCTTGGCTGGGCCCCACAGGATGTTATTCACAAATACATTTATGAGGTGATACCCTCTCAGGCGGACAAGTTGCTCTGGCTGCAGGAATTCCGAATAAAAGGGCTACCCTACCCGCCATATGAAGTCGTACTGCCCGATGGTTCATCCGATCTTGTCATGGTTACGCGTGTTGAAGATGAAGCAAAGGACCTGTTAGGCTTCTGCGTTTTCGGTGTCAAACTAACGGGTCGTCACGGCAATGAAGCAAAATAGATTGCTGTCAGGATTACGAATCAGACAGCACTCATCACCTTATTTCACCCTACTGCACTGCAATACAGCATATATGGATGTCCCTGGCTGTATCCGCCTCTAATCTTGCCGTTGAACATTTTTTCCACCAGACACTGACTTCACGTTCAACAAAACTGTATCCTGACTGTTCGTTCCTGGAACTGACGTTGTTCCTTCCCGCCAGTTTCAGGTAAGTACTTTAACCGCCAGAAAGAAATTTCAGGTCAAAGGAGGCCGGGATTGACGCGGACCATTTCAGTGGTGCCTTATGATGAAAAATGGCCTGAAGCATTCGAGGCTGAGCGTCTGGTGATACAGGCCTTATTAGGGGAAGTTGCAGTGAATATTCATCACATTGGCAGCACTTCTGTTTCGGGTCTGGCAGCAAAGCCAGTGATCGACATACTGCTGGAAGTCTCTGATATTAACCAGCTGGATGAGTGTACCTCTGCCATGAGCAGCATCGGGTACAGTGCCAGAGGTGAAAACGGCATTCCGGGACGCCGATATTTCACTAAAGGTGTCCATCTGCGTAGCCATCAGGTGCAGGCATTTTCAACCGGGGATGAGCAAATACGTCGTCACCTGGCTTTTCGGGATTATCTCAGAAAAAACAGTGACATTGCTAAAGCCTATGCGGAGATTAAGTCTACTGCCGTATTGCTCTGCAATAATAATGCGCAACGATATAGCGCGCTCAAAGCCGGGTTTATTGAGCATCATCTGCAACTCGCGCTGATTGACCACACTCGTTAAGTTCAGGATTCAGTGGAGTGTCATCATGGCTGAATCTTTTCAGGGGCGTGTAAAATTCCAGTCATCCTGGCTCAGGGTAAAAAGCATGCTTGCCGCCGCATCTGGCACATCATAGACATCGCGAATATGCCGAAGTCCGGCGTTAATCAAAACCTTTTGTGACGCCAGATGGTTTGCTCTCACCACTGCAGAGATTTCCGTGAGTTTTAACTCACTAAACCCATATCTGACTGCATATCGGGCAAACTCTGTCGCCAGCCCTTTTCCCCAGGATTCCGGCGAGAACCGATACCCCAGATTATTGATCGTGATATCGGCGAAGTTTCGGATGCTCAGCCCTCCGAAGCCGATGATTCTGTCAGGATCATCCCGAAGCGAAATAGCCCAATTGCCGAAACCCTGTGTTTCCCAGTGGCTTATTGATCGAGACAAGACATCCCGTGCATGTTCAATATTCGGGTAAGGACCGGCTGGATTAAACACGTTCGTCGCAGGGTCACCATAAATCCTGAAAAGGTCGCCTGCATCTGCTTCGCTGACTGGACGAAGGGCTAACCGCATGACGTCTGGCTGCAAAAGAACCTCCTGTGTTCGTTAAAGAAACGGGCACAACTGATAATAAACACAGTAAAAGGTGCCGGTCATCCAGTCAATACGTCACCTGAACAACGTTGTGATAACGTGATAGCCGTTATTTCATCGTGCTTACGTCCCGGTAAGTCAAATTAACAGACGCCGCTACTGTTCACTATTAATCCTCTTTTTACCATCCGGACTTGTTTTAAGATCGCCGGCGATTAATGACTTAACTCAATCTAAAAAATATGACTAATCGGGCTGAAGATATCGTGATTTTTGTCGAAAACATAATGAGAAAATAAAAACATAAAGGGAGGAGTAATAGAAGATATTACTCCTGCATGTTCATCACGCTCTCTGGCAAGCCAGCCGGGCTTAACGCTCCTGCCTGTTTCCCAGAGCAATGCACTTTAAGTAGTCTGGCAGCACTGGAACAACGATGAACCGATATATTTCAGGAAGCAGAGACGTCCGGAACGTGACCTATAGCATGATGAAGAGCCCACAAAGACGTGACGTCCCGACGGCGTCTGTTTTCACTACTGCGGGAAATGAAAAATGAGCATCGTTTATATACCTGCCCTCATTCCCTTACTGATGAAAAAAGAGAATGAGAAAGGAAGCCCACTGACAGAGGATGAAGTCCGCCACGTCCGGGATAACGCCACGTTTATTGAAGTGCCGCGTGATGTTGCTTTCACGATGGCCGAATGCCGGGGCTATTTTGATATCAATCCTGAGCATTGCTGGTCACAATGGTGCTCCTATCGGCGTGAGAATCTGTTGCCTGCTGCTGGCAACGTGTAACTGCATCGCAGTTCGACATCTGCTTACCGCTTTTAGCAGTCGGTCTCTGGCCGCATAGCGTAATCGTTCAACAGAATGACGCATCCGTCCGAGGCGGACCTGGGCCTCGACCGCCAGGCTTTCAGGTTGCTCTCGGTTTCACCCCCCTCGCAAAGGCTTTCCCGTGCAGCGGTCTGGCTGATCAGTCGTAAACTGAGTGTTGAACACAAGGCGACTTTCGCGTCTGATTCATCAGATGGGCTGCAAGCTGAGAGGGTATAACGTTGTAGTCGTCCTTAAAAGATCAGGCTCATCCGACATACCCTTGTGATATTCTCTGCACTCTGGCGAAACCTGTCCTGTATATTATTCGCTGCGGAGGCATGATGACAGACTCAGATTCCATCAAATTAGCTATGCTGTTTCTTATTGCCTTCTGGATATATTACCTGAAAATTACACGCAGCTTTTCAGGACGATTTATCTATTTTGATAAAAGAAAAAAAGATGTCTCATTACGCCTGTCAGTTTTTGGCACACCAGGAGACACGTCCGATCTTAGCGACGTTATTATTTCACTTAAAAAGTGTTTACAGGATCTTGAAAATAAAAATTATCACAGCGTGATATTTGAATCGCATCTCATTACTGCAGAGATGATAGAATCTATTCAGCGCTTTACACAGGAACAGGGTTATTCATTTCAGAACGTCATGTTCTGCTACACCTCAAAATGGCAACGCGTTGTCATTCCACTTAAAACGGCCCTCTGCCGTTTCAACCTGAAATTTGCTAATCCGACAACCACAACATTCACTGTCGTACTTGATCGAAGCCCAGCTTCCGGCTTTGATAATATTTATATCGGTAAGTGACATTATTCCTGATACAGCATGTGAGAGCGTAGTCTGGGTTTCAGAAGCGTAACACGTAAACAGATCAGCATTGAATCCAGTGCGTTACACTCCGGATAGCTCTCATCCTTTACTGCGGAGCAAAATGGATTGTCATACTGTCCTTCTGGAATGGGCGGCCCACGGGGAAAGTATTGTTATCTACTGCCTGATTAATGGCTTCAGTAGCCGCAACGCACAGATCCGGATCGCCGCCCACAACATTTATCTTTACCGAATGATCACGTTGCGCCAGCTTAATTCTTACGTCACATGTTTTACCGCGATAGGTATCTGCATCGAAGAAGCGATGCTGTATTGATGTTGAGGCCTGGCATATCCAAAGCATCGCCTCGCGTTGTTGCGTTTGCTGAGGTGTCTGAGCTTCACACTGTGATTTAATCTCTGATGCGTCTGGAGACTTAATTCCCTTATGATTGATAGGGTTTGTTCGTGTATGGCATCCGGAAAGGACCAGTGCGAATGTTAAAACAACAATTTTTTTCATCATGGCTTCCCTGTCGATTTTCCTGATTTGTAGCATGAATAGTGCAATTGAGTAGCCACCGCCAATAGACTCTCTTCAAAGCAAATACCACGAGCTCCACACCGGCAACCCGACAAAGTCTATAAAACTTGTACGGAAATTCATACAGCCATTCACGCCCTCTTTGCAAATCACATCCGCTACCGTTACTCTATACGAAACGTATACACTTCATATAAGGCTTGTATGGGTATCGTAAAAATTTCCGACCTGATGCATGAGAATCTCCGCATCGCCAGCCAGGCGATGAGCCGCTCGATCAATGCCCAGGCAGAACACTGGCTTAAGCTTGGCATGCTGGCTGAACTCTATCCGCAGCAGACTCAACACCAACTGGCGCAAATGCTGATCCGGCTTGAACTGGAAGGCAGCGCTGATATTCGCAGTATGCTCCCAAAAGAGAGCCTCATCCCACAAGGAGACGTGTCATGAACACCGTTAAAATACATACCGCAGCGGAAATTGAAATGGCGCGCGCAGCCGGACAGGCTGCTGCTCAGGTACTGGCGATGATCACGCCTCATGTGCGTCCCGGCATCACCACGGAAGAACTGGATGATATCTGCCACGACTTCATTGTGAATGAACTTAAGGTGACACCCGCGAACATTGGCTATCACGGCTATACCCGCACCACCTGCACATCGGTTAATCATGTGGTATGCCACGGTATTCCGGCCAGTAAAAAGCTTAAGGATGGCGATATTGTGAATATCGATGTGGCGATCATCAAAGATGGCTGGTACGGCGATACCAGCCGCATGTACTTTGTCGGCACCCCATCAGTCCGGGCCAAACGTCTGGTTGAGATCACCTATCAGTCGATGGTTGCGGGTATTAAAACAGTTCGTCCTGGCGCGACGCTAGGTGATGTGGGTGCAGCAATTCAGCGTGTTGCGGAAGCCGCAGGTTTCTCGGTGGTGCGTGAATATTGCGGTCACGGCGTCGGGGAGATTTACCACACCGATCCGCAGGTGCTGCACTACGGCACACCCGGTGAAGGGATGCCATTGAAAGCTGGCATGATTTTCACCATTGAACCGATGATCAACGCCGGTAAAGCAGGCACCAGCGTGCTGTCAGATGGATGGACGGTGGTCACGAAAGATCGCTCGCTTTCCGCGCAATGGGAACACACCGTCGCAGTGACTGAAGAAGGTTTTGCTCTGCTGACGCCGTGGCCTGAAGGCACCGGCGACTATCCCGCAATTTAATCCCCCTGCCTGAGACACTGTCTCAGGCAGTGTTCTCTATCTGCTTCTGACTTCATCCAGCGTTTCCAGCGTGCCCGAATGCCAGACCTGTATGTTATTGCGACCGGCGCGCTTAACCTGATAAAGCGCTTCATCAGCGCATCTCAGCCATTGATGGATTGATTCCGCATCACTTGCCGGTGCAATTCCAATACTCACCGAGCACTGAAAAGTGGGAGACGCTGGCAGCCGCAGCAGCGCAATGCCCTGTTTAATCTGCTCTGCCAGCAGCGTAATGCTGGCTTCGTCTGCATCCCGCACAATGACGCATAACTCATCACCCCCGAAACGGGCAGGAATATCTTTCAGTCCGACGCTATTACGAAGCAGTGCCGAGATTTCTGCCAGTAGAAAGTCACCAGCCTCATGCCCAAAGGTGTCATTCACCTGCTTGAAATGATCAACGTCCAGCAGCATTAGCCAGGCTTTACCCTCACCTCGCTGGGTGCGCAAAAACTCACTTTCCAGACGCTGCTCAAACAGACGTCGATTTGGGATTTTCAGCCCGGGATCCATCAGTGCAATACGTTCCAGCTCGCGGTTCTTTTTGCGCAGACTCAGGGTCAGATTATGTGACACCACGCTGAGTGCCAGCAGATATCCGCTGGCCAGCGGCAAGGTCAGCCAGACGGTACGGGTACTGAAATTAAGCAGAATGGGCGCCTTTTCCACCAGCCAGGCCAGCATGAAGGTAAACAGAAAAGCCTTTATTGCGGATTTCAGCTGAACCCAGCCCCCAGCCGAATAGCGATCGGAGATCAGCACCGCCATGATAATAATTGAGGGCAACGGGCTGAGCGCCATGTTTGCAACCCAGAATCCGCCAAAGGCGGCATCCAGCGTTAAACTTTTGCGTTCAAATCCAGTGGGGTCGCGGGATCGCAACGCCAGTCGGTACGCTGCATAAGGCCAGACAAACGCATTAGTAAACAATAAGGCGCAGAGCTGCGGGCACATTCCCATCTCCATCAGGACAGAAAGAATGGGCAGAAAACAGAGAAAGGTACCAAGCTGGCGCATCATAAACATTCGCCGGACAAATCGCGTCGAACGTCGCTTCAGTTGTACATCATCGGGGGTGTAATAATTCATACGCGCACTGAAGCAGTTACAGGTCAGGTAAGTTTATCGGTAAATGAAGAAAAATTGTGAATTATTTGCAGATTATTCTTATTGCCTGTACGCGAGTTAATTAAAAGGTGTAATTAACTTACGGGACTGGAAACAGCGGTGAGAGATTGCCACGCGTCGTGAATAACGCGCGGCATTTCTGATGCAGATTATCTGCGGCCTTTAACGATTGAGGCAGACCAGTTGAAATCGCTGACTTCACTGGCGGTCAATGAAGAGGGCTTCTTTTTACGAAGCGGCTTTTTCTGCGCTTTTAGCGCCAGCGCTTTTTCCTTCTCCAGTTTACTGGTCATGACGATCTGACGTGCTTCACTATTAAATTCTTTTTTTTTCTTACTATCAGGCTCTTTACCGGTTCGTTGACGGTACTTCTCTGCCAGTCCGTTGTAGGTTTGCTCGACGGCCAGACGTTCATCAGCGTTGAACTGATCAATGGAAATCATCTTCTTATCGTTCATAGCGGCATGTCCTGTGGCGAGTTATTCAGGCAAGTGTACCGCATTTGCCGTTCGTTAATGCAGGGAATGGCATTAATCCGTCGACGTGATAGTTTCATGAGCCTTCCGGCAGGACAAATACGCCTGATCCTATTCGTAAGCCTGACTCAATCAGGTTTCTTTCTTAATATTAAACTAATGTTCATCAGGTTTAATGGTAGTGACCACGCACCGCCAGAGAGCAGAACCAATGATAAGAGAGACCGATCGCCTGTCACAGGCATTATTACGGCGGCATGGGATTGGCATTAAACAGAAACGCATACACTTCAGAGGCAGAGATCTGCTGTTTCAGTTGCACAACGCCCGCTATGATGTTTTCAATGGTGACCGCTGTATTGCGACTGTAGAAACTAACAATATCAACGAAGCCATTAAGCAGTTTAAAGCGCTGGATAACCCTGATGAGAAATAACCCTGCCTGATCATGACCTGTTTCAGAGGGATCACGCCGTCAGAACCGTCTGCGTTGTGGTGCAGGATAATGAGGATGCTCGAAGTTTCGAGGGGCTGTAAGAAGGTATATGGCGTGCAGCACCCGATAACGCCATTGCAGCCCTGCTGCACGATCAGCCGATGCGGCTTGAAAATGAATGCCGCACAATCGTTTGCAACGAAATCAATGGAAAGCAGCCTGTTGCGTCTGTCTAACCGGTAAGCCGGAGAGTGTTCATCCGGTTCAACGCCAAATTTAGTGTTAATTCAACCGGTGCTGATTAGAATAAAGCAACTCCCCGAATACAGGTTTCTGATGAAAATCACCATTCACAAAGAAGATGAGCTGTTTATGCAAAACTTCTTTGATGCACCCTGCCACACTCTCGAAACAGAATCGCCGCAGGCTCAAAAAATTCAGCAATCTCTTCAGCTGGCTATTCAGCAAAAAGGTGCAGAGGCCGATGGCGACTGGAAACGTAGCCTGACATTTCTGCTGCTGTTTCTCTTTCTGTATGCTGCGCTGGGTGCTTCACTGACGCTTGATCTCAGCGCCCCGGGCACGGGCCATAAAAGTATTGCCTATGCGCTGGAAGCGATTCCGGTACTCATCGCCTTCTCCGGTTTCTTCATCTCTATTCTTTATCTTTTCATGACTCGCGCCAGTGCGCGTAAACAGCGTAATTGGAAAAAGACGATTCTGGTGCTGGAGAAATACGCCATCGGAAACCTGTTCAAGGTGACACACACCCAGGGTGGCGGAACCAGCAATTACTCCGTGCCTAACCTCTCCATTTCGCTGGCGATGTTTATCTGTGTAACCTGGCTGGTGATTTATAACTATCTTACATTCACCACCAGCGGTGTATTCGGTAGTGTGATTTCGCTGTTCATCAGCACCATGGTGTATGTGATTCTGGATATTCAGTTGCTTAAGCCTTTCATCCATGTGATGGATAAAGAGGAATCAGAAAAGCGTGACGCGGATAAAGAACAGGATTAACGAAGATCATCGGCGGTATCAGGATACCCGGCCACTGTGAGCCGGGTATTTTTTTGTCACCATCTGGCCATTGTTACTGACAGGCCCATTTTTGCAGTGAATTCAATGAAAGGCGAAACGAACACAACCTTGGTATGTTGTAACTATATGACGGCCTTATTATACCCCACTTAGCGCTGACGAATCTCCGCCAGAAAGCCCGCTTTGATAGCGGGCCTGCCGTCATTACCAGTGAGTTTTCTGCATATCGATAACGAAACGGTATTTCACGTCACCAATCAGCATACGTTCAAAGGCTTTTTCAACGTCGACACCGGTGATCATCTCAACGTCAGCCGTGATGTTGTGCTGACCGCAGAAGTCGAGCATCTGCTGCGTCTCCTTAATGCTGCCAATTGAGGTGCCGCTAATACTCAGGCGGCGAAACACCATTGGGGTGACATTCGGTGACTTATGCGGTTGATCGGGGATGCCGACCAGCACCAGCTGACCATTAGTTTTCAGCGCATTGAGGTAAGGATCGAGATCATGAGCCGCAGCCACACAGTCCAGAATGATATCCAGGGAGGCCTGACACGCTGCCATTTGTGCCGCGTCTCGCGAGATGACCACGTTTTTAGCACCCAGACGGCGCGCATCCGCCCCTTTTGCAGGAGAAGTGGTAAACAGAGTGACTTCTGCACCCAATGCGCTGGCGAGCTTAACCGCCATGTGTCCCAGTCCGCCAAGGCCGATAACACCTACGCGGTCGCCTGCTTTAACATTAAAATGCTGCAACGGTGACCAGACAGTCACACCTGCACACAACAGCGGTGCCACAGCGCTCAGCGCCAGATTGTTGGGTACCGTCACCACAAAATGCTGGTTGACAATGACATGCTGCGCATACCCGCCAAAGGTGGTATTGCCAGTGTATTTGTCGGTGCCGTTATAGGTTGGTGTGAAGCCCGCTTCACAATATTGCTCTTCCTGCTGCTGGCAAAAATGGCATTCACGGCATGAATCGACCATAACACCCACGCCTACGGTATCTCCGACAGAAAAGCGTGTGACATTGTCACCTTTATCCACCACGCGTCCTACAATCTCATGACCGGGAACCAGTGGATAGCGGCTCACGCCCCATTCATTCCGTGCCATATGAAGGTCAGAATGACAGACGCCACAATACAGGATTTCGATTTTGACATCGTCAGCCTGCACGTCACGTAACTCAATCTGACCCGCCTTTAACGGTTGATCTGACTGGGTGGCTACCAGCGCGTTAATTTTCATCT
>Ga0105251_10000308_pt1 | contig 48960 bp, 40 predicted proteins | sample KBSS64metaG_FD_80424 | JGI IMG/M metagenome (GOLD analysis project Ga0105251, IMG submission 80424) | Switchgrass rhizosphere microbial communities from Kellogg Biological Station, Michigan, USA - KBS S6-4 metaG | ecosystem: Host-associated > Plants > Roots > Rhizosphere > Soil | place...
CACGCGCATGGGCACGTCTTCCGGGCCCTGGAGGCTGTCGATACGCGCCAGGCGGGCATACAGCGCCAGGTCGGTCTGGCGGGTCTGCGCCAGCATGAAGGTGCGAAACGGCTGGCTGCCCTGGTCGAGGAACTGCTCGACGCCGATCTGGTCCTGGGAAAACGGCAGCCAGGCCTTCTGGTAGGCCTGCTCCAAGGTCGGCGACATGACGAAGAAGGTCAGGAACAGCGCCAGGCCCAGCAGCACCTGGTTGGGCGGTGCGCTGGTGGTGCCGATCGCGGTGCGCAGCAGGCCGAGCACGATGATGATGCGGGTGAAACCGGTCATCATCAGCAACACCGCCGGCAGGAACGCCATGGCGCTGAGCAGCAGCAAGGTTTGCAGGCTCAGCGACCACTGCTCGCCCCCGGCCTGCCCGGTAAACCCGGCCAACCCTTGCATGGCCGGCGCCGCCTCGGCGGCCGGCAACAGCGCCAATAGCAGCAGCGGCACCCCGATCATGCGCCTGGCGCTCATGGGCGCTGCTCCGGGTCACGCTGGCCGCCCTGCTTGAGTGCCTCGACCAGACGCAGGGCAAAGCCACGCCCAGCCGTCTCGGGCTCAGCTTCCGGCGCGGCCGGCGGGGCCTCCAAATCGCACAGGCAGGTCACCTGCTGGGCCGTGACGCCCAGCACCAGGCGGCGCCCCTCAACGTCCACCACCAGCACTTTTTCCCGTTGCCCCACGCGGGTACTGGCCACCACCTGCACTACCTTGGCCGAGGACGACGGGCGCGCGCCGAAGCGCGAGACCAACCAGCCGCACAGCAGCACGCAGGCCACCACCACACCCAGCGCCAGCGCGGTCTTGCCGAGCAGGCTCAGCCCGACCAGGTCGTCAGCCGGCACACCGATGCTGGCGGGCACAGCCAGTGCATTGGGCGTGTTCATCGATTGAGCTTCTGCACACGCTCGGACGGCGTGATGATTTCGGTGATACGGATGCCATAGCGGTCATCCACCACCACCACTTCACCCTGGGCCACCAGGTAGCTGTTGATCAGAATGTCCATCGGCTCGCCCGCCAGGCCATCGAGGGCCAGCACCGAACCCTGGGCCAGTTCCAGCAACTGCTTGATGGTGATCCGCGTGCGCCCCAGCTCAACGCTGAGCTTCACCGGAATGTCCATGATCATTTCCAGCTCGCGCTTTGATGCCAGCGCCTGGGCCGCGCCCAGCGGCTTGAACACCGCGCCCGGCGCCGGGCTGGCTGCAGCGGCCTGCTCGGCCAAGGCTGCGGCCCACGGGTCGTCAGCCTCCTCGGCCGCACCCTGCTCGGCCAGGGCACTGGCCCACTCGTCGTCTTCGCGCGGTTCGGGGGTGTTCGGGTCACTCATGATCGGATTCCTTGGCTTTGGGCAGGTGGCCCTTGACGAATCGGCTGGAAGAAGAAGGCTTGCCAATGGAGTGATCGATCAACTCCTTCACCAGCAAGGCGCGGGCGCCGTTGTAGCTGCCGTACTCGCAGGTCATCACCGGCACCCCGTCGACGCGCACCTTGACGCTGTCGGGCAGGTCGATGGGCAGCACGTCACCGACCTTCAGCGCCATGACCTGGCCCAGGCGCGACTCGACCTCGACGAAGTCGGCGATCAGCTCGACCTGGGACTGGGTGATCTCGTCGGCCATGCGCCGGTTCCACTGGCGCTCTTCCTCGGGGTTGGCGTCGGTCAGCGGGCCGCTGAGCAGCTGGCGCATGGGCTCGATCATCAGGTAGGGAATGACGATGTTGAAATCGCTGGAGAGGTTGCCCACCTCCAGGTGAAAAGTGGCATTGACCACGATCTCGTTGGGCGAGCCGGTGATGTTGGCGAACTTGGCCTGCATCTCCGAGCGCAGGTACTCGATCTCCAGCGGGTAGACCGACTTCCAGGCATCACGATAGGCGTCCACCGTCAGCCCCATCAGGCGGCGGATGATGCGCTGCTCGGTGCTGGTGAATTCGCGCCCCTCGGACTTGGTCACGAAGCGCCCATCGCCGCCGAACAGGTTGTCCACCACCATGAACACCACACTCGGCGGGAACACCACCAGGGCGGTGCCACGCAGCGGCTTCATCGCCAGCAGGTTGATGTTCGACGGCATCGGCAAGTGCAACGAAAAATCACTGAAGCTTTGATAGCCGATGTTCTTGAAGGTGATGTCCACGTTGCGCCGGATCAGGTTGAACAGGCTCATGCGCAAATAGCGGGCAAAACGGCCGTTGATGATATCCAGGGTGTGCAGGCGTTCCTGGATGACACGGTGCTGGGTCGCGGGGTCATAGGGGCGAACACGGCCTTCCTGCGACGCCGTGTCGCCGGGGAAGTCGAAGCCGGCCTCGTCACCAAGCTCGGAGGTGTCCAGGTCGTCACCGCCGCGCAGCAGCATGTCGATCTCTTCTTGAGAGAGCATGTCGTTGGTGGACATGGGCTTACTGCACGATGAAGTCGGTGTAGAGCACGCCGAGCAACGCCAGGTCCGGCTGTTCGGCGCTCAAGGTGTTGCGCAGCAGCGCAAGAATGCTCGCCGCCAGCGCGTCCTTGCCCGCCGGGGTGGCCAGCTCGCTGCTGTCCTGCCCGCTCAGCACGGTCAGCAGCTGGCTGCGGATCTTCGGCATGTACAGCTCGAGCAGCTTGCGCGTCGCTTCGTTGCCGACTTCCAGGTTGAAGCCCACGTAGAGCATGGTCGCTTCGTCATGGGCGCTGCGCAGGTTGACGGTCATCGGCGCGACGCTGACCAGCAACGGCGCCTGTGGCGCCTTGAAGGTGGCGTGAGCCTGCTGGGCATGGGCCCGTTCACGCATCACGTAGGCGTACACCCCCGCGGAACTGGCCGCCGCGGCAACCAGGGCAATGGGAATGAACCAGAGCCAGATTTTCTTGGAGGTGGGCATGGGCAGCGGCCTTGGGCAAGCGATTCGAAAGGGCGCAAGTATGCCCAGCGTGCCTATAGCGCCATTGGCGGATTAGCGGGGGTTTAGGGCTTCAACTTGTGGCTTTGCGCGAAAGCCAGCAGCAAGCGCGGCTCTTGTGGGAGCGGCCTTGTGTCGCGAAAGGGCTGCGCAGCAGCCCCTGCAACTTCGGCTGCAAAGCTGATGATTTTGGGGCTGCTGCGCAGCCCTTTCGCGACACAAGGCCGCTCCTACAAGTAGATATCCACTGCAGTGTCAGAGTTGGCAACCTGCTCCAACGCCACAGGCTTGTTCGCTTGAACCACCTGCTGCTCCCGCGTCTCGCCACCCGGCGACTCTCGCCGTGGCTGCTCACCCATGGCCTGGCGTGATGCCCCGTCATTGACCGACGCCTCGCCCAGGGTCAGCCCCTGCGACGCCAACGCGCTCTGCAGCTGCGGCAATGCCTGCTCCAGCGCCGCACGCACCGCAGCATGAGCCGACTGGAATTGCGCCTGCACGCCGCTGTCGCTGACATTCAAGCTGATCGACAACGGCCCGAGATCGGCCGGGTGCAGCTGCATGTCTACCTGACGCTCACCGCGCCGGACCAGGGAAAGCAGCTGCTGGCCCAGGTCGGACTGCCACTCGTCACTGCCCACCGCCGACGCAATCACGGGCGACTTGGCGTCGCTGCCATTGTCGAGTACTGCTGGCGACGGCGCGTTGGCCAGCAGGGAGAAATCCCAGTCCGCTGACAGCGAGAACTGCCCGTCGGTCTTCAGACTGCCGCCATCTTCTTGCGGCACATCGGCTGCCACTGTCGTCTCGATCGGGTTATCCACAGGCAGGTACGCAGCAATGGCGGTTTCAAGCGAATCACCCGTGCCGTGCTCGACGTCTGGCTGCGGCCCCGGGCTCGCCACTGGCGGCTGCGCCCACGCCACCGGTGGCGCGACGACCAGAGCGCCCGAAGCCATCAACCCCGCCGTATCGATCAGTTCAAGGCGCTCGCGGATAGCGTCCAGCGAATCGGTGCCCTGCTGCGTATCGTCATCCACAGCCAGGTCATCGGCCTGCCCTTCGACGCCTGCTTCCAGCGTCACGAGGGCAGGCACCGTGATGTCGTCGTCGACAGGCAACGCCTCGGATACCTCTACAGACGGCAACGGTTGCAGCGCCGGTTCGGCCTCGGCGGGTAGTGGCTCGCTGGCAACCTCAGGAAGGTCGGCTTGCGCCAGGACCGTCTGCGCTTGCACCACCGGCGCCGGGCTTTCGGCCACCTCGACGCTCGCTGCTGGCGCTATCTCGACAGGTACTACCGGCACGCTATCGGCGCTTTGCACCTGCTGCAGGAGCGCATCGAAAGGCGTCGCCTCGACGGAGACGGCGTTACCCTCCACTTCAGCCGGCACTGCAGCCGGCGCCGCAGGAGAAACGGCGGTGATGATATCCACGGGGAACCTCAGAATCCGATTTCGATAGATGAACGGGCGCGCCCGGCCAGTTCGTCGGTACGCCGCTGCTCGGCACGCCCGGCCAGCAGGCGCTCTTCCTCGAGGCGCCGCGCCAGCAGGGTTTCCAGGGCATTGACCTTGCGCCATTGCTGCCGCCAGTGGTCCTGGTGTTGCTGCACTTGCGCACGATGCTTGGCCAAGCCTGCTTCGGCCCGCTCGATCGCGCCCTCCAGGGATTTCAGGAAGCCGCGATAATTGGCCAGGGTGGACGGGCTCATGCCTTCGCCGATCAGTTCGCGCTGCAGGTTCTGGCGATACTCGCGCTGGTACTGGTCCAGCAGGCGCAACTGCTCGCGCATCTGCTGCTCGGCCCGGCGGCTCTGGGCCAGCGCATTGGCCGCAGCCTCACGTGCGCGGTCGGTGAGTTCGATCAGGAGCTGGAGTGATTCATGGGCCATGGCTGCTTACCGTCATTTACCGGGGAACAGCAGGTTGAGCCCGGCCAGGGTGTCCGGCACCGAGCTGCGTTCGTGGGTCTGTTGCTGCAGGAAGCGTTCGATGTGCGGGTACAAGGTCACCGCCCGATCCAGCTGGGCGTCGTGCCCAGGCGCATAAGCACCGACACTGATCAGGTCGCGGTTGCGCTGATAGCGCGACAAGGCCTGCTTGAGCTTCTGCGCCTTGCGCTGCTGCGATTCGCTGACGATCGCGCTCATTGCCCGGCTGATCGACGCCTCGATGTCGATCGCCGGGTAGTGGCCGCTTTCGGCCAGCTTGCGCGATAACACGAAGTGGCCATCGAGGATCGCCCGCGCCGAATCGGCAATCGGGTCCTGCTGGTCGTCGCCCTCGCTGAGCACCGTGTAGAACGCCGTGATCGAGCCGCCGCCACGCGGCCCGTTGCCAGCGCGTTCGACCAGCTTGGGCAGTTTGGCGAACACCGATGGCGGGTAGCCCTTGGTCGCCGGCGGCTCGCCAAGCGCCAGGGCGATCTCGCGCTGGGCCATGGCGTAGCGGGTAAGCGAATCCATGATCAGCAGCACATCCTTGCCCTGGTCACGGAAGTCCTCGGCCAGGCGCGTCGCATACAGCGCACCCTGCAGGCGCTGCAAGGGCGAAGCATCGGCAGGGGCGGCCACCACCACCGAACGGCGCAGCCCCTCTTCGCCGAGGATGTTGTCGATGAAATCCTGCACTTCACGGCCCCGCTCGCCGATCAGGCCGACCACCACCACATCGGCCTGGGTGTAGCGGGCCATCATGCCCAGCAACACTGACTTGCCTACGCCGGAGCCGGCGAACAGGCCCAGGCGCTGCCCCTTGCCCACGCTCAGCATGGCGTTGATGGCGCGAATGCCGACATCGATCTGCCGTTCGATCGGTGCCCGTTGCAGTGGATTGATCGGCTGGCCATGCAACGTTGAGCGGTGCGTTGCCAGCACCGCGCCTTTGCCGTCGAAGGGGTTGCCGCTGCTGTCCAGCACGCGCCCGAGCAAGCCCATGCCCAGCGGCACCGGGCGCACGCCGTCGCTTGCGCCAGGTTCGTCGGCCAGGGCGAAGAACCTGGCCCCCGCCTGCAAGCCGTGAATTTCCTCAAGGGGCATCAGGTACAGCAGCTCGCCAGCAAAACCGATCACCTCAGCCTCGGCGTAGACGGCAGGGCCGGCCGGCCCGGCGGCGGCCAGTTCGATCCGGCAACCCGCGCCCAGCGGCAGGCGCAGGCCGACCGCTTCCAGCACAATGCCAGTTGCGCGGGTGATACGGCCGCTGCGCCGATAACCCGGCACCGCCGACACGTCAGCGCTCAGGGCTTCAAGTCCCAGTCCCCAGCGTTGCAGATGCGGGTTGCTCATCTCGAAGCGCCCGGCACTGCAGCCGTTGCTTCGAGCAACCATTGGCCACTGCGCTCGAACAGGTCCTGGCGGGTCTGGCGCGTGGCGTCCAGCTCCCCCGCCGCGCTCAGCAGGCGGCAGCCACCCGGCAGGATGTGCGAGTCGGCCTGCAGGCTCCAGCCTGCCGCTGCAAGCTCTTCACCCAGGCAGTCCTGAACCCAGCGCAAGTCATCCGGGCTCAAGTGCAGCGCCGGTTTGCCGGCCAGCACGGGTTCGCAGGCCAGCATCTGGCGCACCAGCGCCGCGACCTGATCGGGCTGCACGGCCATTGCCTTGCCGGCCAGGCGAGCGGCAAGGTCGATGGCCACCTGGCCCAGTTGCCCAGCGACCAGACCATCGACTTGGCGAAGCGCCTCATCGAAGCTCTGACACAGGGCGCGCAACGGCTCCAGGGTCTGGCTCAGTTGCTGACGCAGTTCTTCGGCCGCCGCCTCGCGCCCTTCGGCCAGACCCTGGGCATAGCCTTGTTCCCGGCCTTCGGCGTGGCCCTGCTGCTGCGCCTCGGCCTGCGTCTGCTCACGCAGGCGCTGCAGCGCCAGGCGTTGCTCGAAGGCACGCCTGCGCGCCTGCTCGCGGCGTGCAGCGCCAGTGTCGACAGTGGCCGGCTCGTTACTGGCCAGCGGCTCCATGGACCACGGCTGCCAGGTCGCCAGGCGTTCAGACATAAGCGTCGTCGCCTCGTGCGGTCACCATGTCGCCGGTTTCGGACAGGCGTCGAACCACCTGCAGGATCGATTTCTGCTCGCTCTCGATCTGCGACATGCGAATCGGCCCGCGGGCTTCCATGTCCTCACGGAACAGGGTGGCAGCACGCTGCGACATGTTGCGCATGAAGCGCTCGAGCAACGGCGCCGACGCGCCCTTGAGGGCGACGGCCAGCGAGTTGCTGTCGATATTCTGTAGCAGCGTCTGGATGCTGCGGTCGTCGACGTCGGCGAGGTTCTCGAACAGGAACATTTCGTCGAGGGTCTTCTGCGCCAGGTCGGCGTTGTAGTTGCGCAGGTTCTCGATGGCCGAGGCCTCCTGGCTGGAGGCCATGAGGTTGAGGATCTCCGCCGCCGCCTTGACCCCGCCCATCTTGCTGCGCTTGAGGCTCTGGCCGTCGAGCATGCCGCCGAGCACTTCGGTGAGTTCGTGCAGCGCCACCGGCTGCACACCGCTGAAGGTAGCAATGCGCAGGATGATGTCGTTGCGCAGGCGCTCCGGCAGCAGCTGCAGGATGGCCGAGGCCTGGTTGCGCTCCAGGTGCACGAGGATGGTGGCGACGATCTGCGGGTGCTCGTCGCGGATCATCTCCGCCACCATCTGCGCTTCCATCAGGTTGAGCTTGTCGATGCCGGAAACGGTGTTGCTGGTTTCCAGGATATCGTCGATCAGGCTGGCCGCCCGCTCGGTGCCCAGGGCCTTGGTCAGCACCGCGCGAATATGGTCGCTGCTCTGGATGTTGATGGCCGCGTACTGCTCGGTCTCGTCCATGAAGTCGGCCAGTACCTGGCGCATTTCGTCGTGGGATACCTGGCTCAGCCCGGCCATTTCGCGGCTGATGTCTTCCACCTCCTGCCCTGGCAGAAACTTGAAGACTTCCGCGGCGCTGTCGGCATCCAGCGACAGCAGAAGGATGGCGCTGCGGCGTGCGCCAGTGAGCTTGTTAGTCATGTTTTTTCATCCAGCCACGCACGATCATCGCGACCAGGCGCGGGTCATCGGTGGCCAGCCGTTTCAGGCTTTCCATGTTCTGTTCGTAGAGCGCCGACTTGCGTGGCAGCGCCGCGCGCGCCGGGCCGTCGATCAAGGCGTCGGCCGCTGCGCCGGCGGGCGTCAGCTCCATGTCTGTCTCGCCCAGCGCCACCAGGCCACGTTGCCCTGACTCGGCAGCACGGCGCTGCATGGGCTTGAGCACCCGCAGCCAGAGCACCCAGGCAACGATGGCCACCAGCAGGTAGCGCAGCAGGCCCATGCCCAGGTTGTAGGCTTCGGGCGTGCGCCACCAGGGCAGTTCGCCCAGTTGGGTCTGCTCGTCGACGAAGGGGCTGTTGAGCACCTGCAAGGTATCGCCACGGCTTTCGGTGTAGCCCATGGCCTGGCGCACCAGGTCGTTGATACCGGCCAGTTCTTCCTTGCTCAGCGGCTCGCTGCTGGGCGCACCGTCCTTCATGACCGTGCGGTAATTGACCACCACCGCCACCGCCAGGCGCTGGATGTTGCCCAGGCTCGACTTGATGTGCTCGACATCACGGTCGACCTCGTAATTGACCATGTGCTCGGTCTGCAAAGACTTGCCAGGCTCGCCCGTGCTGCCTGCAGCTGCAGTGCTGGCGCTGTTGCTGGCGGTGCCAGGCGCCGGCGTGGGGGCGGTGGCGCGGGTTGGCGCTGGCGTGTTGGGCGGCGAGTTGGTCAGAGCCCCCGGCACGCCGCGCCCGGCATCGCTGCCCTGGAGCATGCGTTCGGAGCTCTGCTGGCTGCGCACCGCCGCGTTGTGCGTGTCCTGGTTCGGCGAATAGCGCTCGGCCGTGCTTTCACGGGTCGAGAAGTCCATCTGCGCGACCACCCGGGCATGCACGTTGCGGCTGCCCAGCAACGGCGCGAGGATCTCCTCGATACGCCGCTGATAAGTGCCCTCGACTTCGCTGACGTATTCCAGTTTGGTGTCGTCGAGCCCGTCGGCGGCATGGCTGCGCGACAGCAGGCGGCCGTTCTGGTCGACCACGGTAACCCCATCCACCGCCAGTTCCGGCACGCTGGAGGTGACCAGGTGAATGATCGCGCTGACCTGGCCCTGGCCCAGCTCGCGGCCAGGCTGCAGCGCCAGGGTGACCGAGGCCCGCGCCGCTTCGCGATCACGGGCGAACACCGAGTCCTTGGCCATTACCAGGTGCACGCGGGCGTGGGCCACCGGCCCGAGGGATTCGATGGTGCGCGCCAGCTCGCCTTCCAGGCCACGCTGGTAGTTGAGGTGCTCGGCAAACTGGCTGATGCCGAAGGCCTGCTTGTCGAGCAGTTCGAAACCGATGCTGCCGCCCTTGGGCAGGCCCTGCTCGGCCAGTTGCAGGCGCAGGGCGTTCATCCGGTCGGCGGGCACCATGATGGTGTGGCCGCCCTCACCCAGCCGATACGGCACGTTGCGCTTGTCCAGTTCGCCGATGACCTGCCCGCCGTCGGCCTCGCTCAGGTTGGAGAACAACACCCGGTAATCCGGCTCCCGCGCCCACAACAGCAGCGCCACCAGCACTGCCACCGCAGCCGCACCCGCCAGCAGCAAAGGCAACATCGGACGGCCACGCAGCAGCGCCGTGAACGCATCCAGTGAGCGCATGGGGGTGGTGATCGGCAGGTTGTTTTTCGCGCCCTTGGCCTGGGCAGCAGTAGTCACGAACACCTCGAAGCTGGGGTTCTGGCCGGATGAAGGGGCATTACAGAGTCCGCTGGCAATGGTAATCGGCCCGCGACCCGCCGGCCTGAAGGCGCGCAGGCCCTGGCGGGATTGGCTCAGCGTCATTGTGGCGAAGCAGGCAGGCGGCAAAGGGCAGAAAAGCCTGCTGTTTTGCGGCCAATTGGGCAGATCCGCACCCGCGAGGCCTTGTTAATCTGCGCGCATTCGCCAGCCACGAGCCCCAGCGCCATGACCACACAAGCCCTTGCCGATGCCTTGCAACAGTTGAGCAGCCTCGCGCAGCAGGCCGAGGGCGTCGTGGCCAGCCGCGCCAGCCCGGCGGTGGGCAGCTTCGCCGGCGAGCTGGAGGCTTCGCTGCAGCGCATCAATCGCCTGCAGCAAACCGCCAGCAGCCACGCCAATGCGTTCCAGGCCGGCAGCAGCGAGGTGTCGCTGAGCGATGTCATGGCCGACTCGCAAAAGGCCAGCGTTGCCTTCCAGATGGGCGTGCAGGTGCGCAACCGCCTGCTCACGGCCTACAAGGACGTCATGGCCATGCAGGTTTGAGAACACCGTCACAGATTTATCGGGCCAGCGCCTAAAGACGCAGTCACCGCATGCCGATGTTGCGCCACTACGCACTTACCCGGCCGCACATGCTGCGCACATCAGGACGGAGACTCCCATGACGACCACCACCAGTTCCACCGCCACCATAACCAGCCTGGGCGTCGGTTCGGGGCTCGACCTGGAAAGCATCCTGGAAAGCCTGGAGGAGTCAAAAACCGCCAGCCTGCTGGACCCGATCACCACCCAGGAAGAGTCGGTCGAAGCCGAGATTTCGGCCTATGGCACCCTGACCAGCGCGCTCGACGCCCTGCAGACCGCCGCCGAGGCCCTGGCCGATGCGAGCCTGTACGATTCGCTGAGCACCAGCATTTCCGGCAGTGGCGTGTCAGTGAGCACCAGCAGCGAGGCGGTGGCCGGCACCTACAAGGTCGAAGTGACCCAGCTGGCCCAGGCCCAGAGCCTTGCCACTGACGGCATCAGCGACACCAGCACTACCCTGGGTACCGGCACCCTGACCCTGCAGGCCGGCGACAACGACGCGGTGTCGATCACCCTCGACAGCAGCAACAACACCCTCGAAGGCCTGCGCGACGCGATCAACGCTGCCGATGCCGGTGTCACCGCGACCATCGTCAGCGACGGCAGCGACAGCCCTTACCGCCTGGTGCTGACGTCGAACAGCACCGGCACCGACGCGGCGATGACCGTCAGCTACAGCAGCGACGACAGCAGCGACTTGGCATCAACCCTGTTCGGCTATGCCGACGGCGAAGGCAACATGACCGAAACGGTCGCCGCGCAGGACGCCGAACTGACCATCAACGGCATCGCCGTCACCAGCCAGAGCAACACCGTGGAAGGTGCGCTGCAGGGCGTGACCCTGACCCTGAGCGACACCGGCAGCTCGCAGACCCTGACCATCAAGCGCGACACCGCCACCATCGAGAAAGCCATCACCGCCTTCGTCGATGCCTACAACGATTTCGTCGGCACCGTGGACGACCTGACCGCCTACGACGCCGACGCCGGCACCAGTGGGGAGCTGCTGGGCGACTCGACCACCCGCCGCATCAGCACCAAGCTGGCCAGCGACATCTACTCGCAGATCGGCAGCGGCACCTTCAGCTACCTGTCGCAGCTGGGCATCGGCCTGGAGTCGGACGGCACCTTGTCGATCGACGAAGACACCCTGGAAAGCGCCCTGACCGACAACATCGACGCGGTGTCGGCATTCTTCATCGGCAGCGATGGCAGCTCGGGGTTCATTTCGCGCATGACCACCGACCTGGACAGTTATCTGGACGAAGACAATGGCCTGATCGTCGCCAAGACCGACAGCCTGGAAAACAAACTCAACCAGCTGGAAGAACGCTACGAAGAAAAACAGGCCCTGATCGATTCCGAGATGGAGCGCTGGCGCGAACAGTTCACCGAACTCGACACGCTGATCTCCACGCTGAACTCGACTGCCGATTACCTCACCGAACAATTCGAGGCCCTCAACAGTGATTAACGTTTCAGCGATGGAGCACGCCGGATGATTGCATCCCAAGATGCCAGCGCCTATGCCAGGGTCGGCCTGGAGAGCGCCATCCTGGCCGCTTCGCCCCATCAGCGGATCACCCTGCTGTTCGACCAGTACCAAGCGTCGCTGCGCCTGGCCAAGTTGCACCTGCAAGCGGGCAACATCCCTGAAAAGGGCAAGGCGATCACCCGCGCGATCAACATTGTCAGCCGTGGCTTGCGCGCCTCGCTGGACCTTGAACAGGGCGGCGAAATTGCCAGGCAACTGGACGACCTCTATGACTTTGTCGTGCGCCTGCTGTTGCGCGCCAATCTTGAGAACAATGAAGAATCGCTGAATGCCGCCGCCAGGCTTCTAGGCACTATCGCCTCGGCCTGGACAGCGATCGGCCCGCAAACCGAGGATTGACGTTAGTTATGCTGCAAGCACAAGTGATCGCTGCCTACGAAGGGCTGCTTGAGCAATCGCGACGCATGCTGACGTGTGCGCAGAATGCCGATTGGGATGGTATTTTCGCACTCAAGTCACAGGGCCTTATCGACGCTGCGAGCCTGCGCCGCGCGGAAAGCCAGGCCGAGCTCGACGAAGCCGGGCAACTACGCAAACTTGAACTTATTACTGAAATCATTGCGCTGGACAATCAGGTCAGCGGCTTTCTGCAGGCGCGCCAGCACCACCTCGGTGAACTTTTGCAAGTAGGCCGACAAAAAAACGATCTCAATAATGCGTACCGCGTCACAGGTGCGCAGGTAATATCCATCGGCAATCGCTTGTACCAGTAGGTACATTCGGCCATCATCAACGCGCCAACTAATACACCATCTGAATGTAAAGATCCATGTAAAGATGCGTGAAATTAAGAATCACCAGAAAAATAAACGGGAAAAGTCCACCCTTATCTGTTATCGGTCAAGCACCTGGATAGTTTAGGAAAAATTTCTCGAAGCTCCTCAACGGAGCACGCCACTTACAACACATTGACAGGCCGCAAAAACGGAGGGGAGAACGTTGCCGCACACCAACAGCTACCTTGCAGACATTCAGGAACTCAACCTGTCCTATCTGCTGCTGGCGCAGAACATGTTGCGTAAAGACCGCGACGTCGCGATCTTTCGCCTGAAACTCAGCGAGAACATGGCGGACTTGCTGACTGGACTGAGCAGCAAGCAGATGACCCAGTTGTCGCGGGTCAACCAACTGATCTGCCGGCCCATCTTCGAAGAGGCCGACCGCATTTCCAAAGCCCTGGACAACTCGCGCGAGCTGGGCATGGTCGAGATCCACACGTCCCTGCTGATGGCGGCTGCCGACCGTTCGGATGGCATGCTCAGCAACGGCGTCTGAAGCATGTCGGAAAAAAGCCTGGTCACCGAGATGCAGCAGGTACAGCTGGCCATCGAGCTGATCCAACTAGGGGCGCGCCTGCAGGTGGTGGAGACGGAAACGTCCCTCACCCGCGGCCGGCTCATCCGCTTGTACAAGGAAGTACGCGGCGCCCCGCCACCCAAAGGCATGCTGCCTTTTTCCACAGACTGGTTCATCACCTGGCTGCCGAACATCCATTCCTCGCTGTTCTACAACATCTACCGCAGCATGCTGGAAATCGGCGGCCACCGGATCGATGCCTTCATCAAGGCCTACCGCCTGTACATGGAACACGCCAGTGATGCCGACGGGGAGCGGGTGCTGGGGCTTACCCGCGCCTGGACGCTGGTGCGCTTCGTCGAGAACGGCATGCTCGAGCAGATTCGCTGCTCCTGCTGCTCAGGCGAGTTCATCACCCACTCGTACTCACCGACGCAGAACTACGTCTGCGGTATCTGCCAGCCGCCCTCCCGTGCCGGCAAGACCCTGAAAAAACGCGATATCGAGCCGGACAACCTCGACAGCCTGCGCCCGGCCAGCCAGGGCTGAGCCCGTTCGCGGCAAGTTCTTTCAAGTCGCCCCTTGTCGTTGCCGATCTTCAGCGGTCTTTCACTGGAACCTGAGGAGCGGCGACGTGCTCATTTTGTTAGGACTGTTCGTGGCAATGGCCTCGGCACTGGGCGGTTTCGTGCTGTCCGGCGGCAGCCTGGGGCCGCTGTACCAACCCACCGAGCTGTTGATGATCATTGGCGCGGCACTCGGCGCCTTCATCGCCGCCAACAACGGCAAGACCATCCGCGCCACGCTGACTGCAGTCACGAAGTTCAAACGCAGCACCGGCTACGACAGGGCGTTTTACCTGGACTTGCTGGGCATGCTGTACAGCCTGCTGAACAAGGCTCGACGGGAAAGCCTGCTGGCCGTGGAGCGTGACGTTGACGAGCCGCAGCAGAGCCCTTTGTTCGCCCAGCATCCGCAACTGCTGAACGACCCGTTGCTGATGGGGTTTCTGATCGACTACCTGCGCCTGTTGATCAGCCTGTCGCTACAGGCCCATGAGCTCGACGAGCTGATGCAGCACGAGATCGAGGAGTTCGAGAACGAGGCCCACCTGCCCGCCGATGCCTTGCACAAGATCAGCGACGGGCTGCCGGCCTTCGGCATCGTTGCCGCCGTGCTGGGGGTGGTCAAGGCACTGAGTGCGGTCGACGTCGGCCCCGACCTGATGGGGCAGATGATCGCCCACGCCCTGGTCGGCACCTTCCTCGGTATCTACCTGGCCTACGGCGTGGTCGCGCCACTGGCCAGCCGCATCGAACGGCAGACCGGCGAGAGCGTGAAGATGCTGCACTGCCTGCGCGTGACCTTGCTTGCCCACGTGAAGGGCATCCCCCCGCAACTGGCCGTGGAGTTCGGCCGCAAGGCGCTGCACAGCAGTGAACGGCCCACCGCCGAAGCGCTGGAAAACCACGTGCGAGGGGGCAGCGGGCAACCGGGCCTGGCAACGGCATGAGCAGCGACCCGCCGATCATCATCAAGCGCCGCAAGAAGGCCGCCCGCGGGCACCACGGCGGCGCCTGGAAAATCGCCTTCGCCGACTTCATGACCGCGCTGATGGCGCTGTTCCTGGTGCTGTGGGTGCTGTCCAACGCCGGCAAGGGCGACAAGGAAGCGATCGCCCAGTACTTCAGCACACCCTTGCTGGTCGCCTTGAGCCACGGTGACCGCAACACCGCCAGCACCAGCGCGATCCCCGGCGGCGGCAGCGAAGCCAACCAGCCGCAGGGCGAGACCGTACGCAAACCCCGCCCTACCCGCCTGTCGAGCGAAGAGCGCCGCCACCTGCAGGCCCTCAAGCAGCGCCTGGAGAACGCCGTGGAGCGCGACCCGAAACTGCGCGAGCTGAAGCAGCAGATCGCCATCGAACTGAGCCCGGAAGGCCTGCGCGTGCAACTGCTCGACACCGACAAGCGCCCGATGTTCGAGCTCGGCAGCGCACGCGTCGCCCCTTACATGAGCCAGCTGCTGCGCACCTTTGCCCCGGTGCTCAACGAGCTGCACAACCAGATCCAGATCAGCGGCCACACCGACAGCCACCCCTACCCCGGCGGCGAGGCCACCTACAGCAACTGGGAACTGTCCGCCGACCGCGCCAAGGCCTCGCGCCAGGAGCTGGTGGCCGGCGGGCTCGACCCAGGCAAGCTGTTGCGGGTTTCGGGCATGTCCGATCGCATCCGCCTGCCTGGGGCCGGGCCCTACGACGCGGCCAACCGGCGCATCGAGATCATCGTGCTCGACAGCCAGGTAGCGGCGCGGATCCTCAACCAGGATGAGTTCGGCAACTGATCCAACGCGCCCCCTGTAGGAGCGGCCTTGTGTCGCGAATGGGCTGCGCAGCAGCCCCAGCAATCTTTGTTGTAATGCTGCAGCCCTGGGGCTGCTGTGCAGCCCATTCGCGACACAAGGCCGCTCCTACACAAAGCCCTGCGCATGGCCTCAATAGCGAAGTGTTTAGGCATCTTTTCAAGGCTTAGCCTCATCCAGCCGTTGTCCACAATAGCGCCCCCAGCACTACCCCGGGTGGCCGAGCCATGGCCGAAACCAGCACAGAAGACCGGACAGAAGCGGCCACCCCGCGGCGCATCGAGAAGGCCCGCGAAGAGGGGCAGATCGCCCGATCCCGCGAGTTGAGCACCTTCATCATGCTGTTGGCCGGCATCGCCGGCCTGTGGAGCCTGGGCGGCCACTTGTACGACCGCCTGGGCGGCATCGTCGAGCGGGGCCTGCTGTTCGATCGCGCCCAGCTGTTCGACACCGCACTCATGCTCAGCACCCTCTCGTCCCTTGCCAGCTCCGCCCTGCTTGCACTGCTGCCGTTCTTCGCCCTGATGCTACTGGCAGCCATCGCCGCGCCGACCGTGCTCGGCGGGCTGGTGATTACCCTGGCGGCGGCCAAGCCGCGCTTTTCCCGGCTCAACCCGATCAGCGGCCTGGGGCGGCTGTTTTCCCTGCAGGTACCGGTGGAACTGGCCAAGGCCGTGGCCAAGGCAGCCCTGATCGGCACGGTGCTGTACCTGTTTCTGCATGCCCACATCGGCCAGTTGCTCGGGCTGCCCAAGCTGCCGCCACAACAGGCGCTGGTCACGCTGATGGCACTCATCGCCAAGTCCTGCGCCACCTGCGTGGCGGCGCTGATCATCGTGGTCGGCATCGATGCGCCTTATCAGCTGTGGACCTACGCCAAGAACCTGCGCATGTCGAAGGAAGAAGTGCGCCAGGAACACAAGAATTCCGACGGCGACCCCCACGTCAAGGCACGCATCCGCCGCCTGCAGCAGGCCCGTGCGCGCCGCCGGATGATGAGCAAGGTGCCCAAGGCCGACGTGGTGGTGACCAACCCCAGCCACTTCGCCGTGGCCCTGAGCTATCGCAAGGACAAGGACAGCGCACCACGGGTGGTGGCCAAAGGTGCCGATGCCGTGGCCCTGCGCATCCGCGAAATCGCCAGCGAACACCAGCTGCCCATTCTCCAAGCCCCGCCACTGGCGCGGGCGCTGTATTTCCATGTGGACCTCGACCGGTTGATCCCCAGCGAGCTCTACACCGTCGTCGCCGAGGTAGTGGCCTGGGCCATCCGCCTCAAGCGCGTCGCCCAGCAAGGCGGCCCCGTGCCGCCCACCCCCGTCAACCTCAACGTCCCTGAAGGCATGGATCAGCCAGGGCGAAGCAGAACCCGAACCGAGGACCCACCCAACCCATGAAAGGCCTGACCGCCCTGCTGCGCCGCGACAACTGGCCCGTTGGCGCCGACCTGAAGATCATGACCGGCCCGGTGCTGATCGTGCTGATCCTGTCGATGATGATCCTGCCGCTGCCGAGCTTCATCCTCGACCTGCTGTTCACCTTCAACATCGCCCTGGCGATCATGGTGCTGATCGTCAGCATGCTCACCGAGAAGCCGCTGGATTTCTCCGCCTTCCCGTCCGTGCTGCTGTTCACCACGCTGCTGCGCCTGTCGCTGAACGTGGCCTCGACCCGGGTCATCCTGATGCACGGGCATACCGGCACCGACGCCGCCGGCAAGGTCATCGAGGCCTTCGGCGAGTTTCTGGTGGGCGGCAACTTTGCGGTCGGCCTGGCGCTGTTCCTGATCCTGGTGACCATCAACTTCATGGTGATCACCAAGGGTGCCGGGCGCATCGCCGAAGTCGGCGCGCGCTTCACCCTGGACTCGATGCCCGGCAAGCAGATGGCCATCGATGCCGACCTCAACGCCGGCCTGATCGGCGAGCCGGAAGCACGCAAGCGCCGCCGTGAAGTGGCCCAGGAAGCCGACTTCTTCGGCTCCATGGACGGCGCCAGCAAGTTCGTCCGCGGCGATGCCGTGGCCGGCCTGGTGATCATGGGCGTGTGCGTGGTCGGCGGCCTGGCCATCGGCCTGCTGCAGCACGACATGAGCTTTGCCGATGCCGCCCACACCTACACCATGCTGACCATCGGCGATGGCCTGGTGGCGCAGATCCCGGGGCTGGTCATTTCCATCGCCGCCGGGGTGATGGTGTCGCGGGTAAACACCGAGGAAGACGTCAGCCGGCAGATGATCGGCCAGCTGTTCAGCCGCCCGAAGATGCTGATGATGACCGCCGGGGTGATGGGCCTGCTGGGCCTGGTGCCGGGCATGCCCAACCTGGTGTTCCTGCTGCTGACCGCCCTGCTCGGCGGCCTCGGCTGGTGGTCCTCGCGCCTGGAACAGCAGGCCGAGCAGACCCCTGCCCAGGCTGCCCAGCCCAAGGCTGCGGTGCAGAGCAGCGAGGCCAGCTGGGATGACGTGAAACTGGTCGAAACCCTGAGCCTGCGCGTGGGCCACCGGCTGATCCCGCTGGTGGATGTGCGCCAGCAGGGCGAGCTGAGCACGCGGATCAAGAGCCTGCGCAAGAAGTTCGCCCAGGACGTGGGCTTTCTGCCGCCGGTGGTGCACGTGCGCGACAACCTCGAACTGCCCGCCAACACCTACATCATCAGCCTCAAGGGCGTGGAAGTCGGCCGCGGCGAGATCTACCCCGGCAAATGGCTGGCGATCAACCCCGGCAAGGTCACCGGGCAACTGGAAGGCAAGGAAGCGATCGACCCGGCCTTCGGCCTGCCCGCCATCTGGATCGAGCAGAACCTGCGCGAGCACGGGCAGATCTACGGCTACACCGTGGTCGATGCCAGCACGGTGGCGGCCACCCACCTGAACCACCTGCTGCATCAGCACGCCAAGGACATGCTCGGGCGCAGCGAAGTGCAGAAGCTGCTGGACAAGCTCGGGGGCGACGGCAAAGGCCTGGTCGAGGAAGTGATCCCCAAGCTGCTGAGCCTGACCCAGCTGCAACGGATACTGCAGAACCTGCTGGAAGAGAACGTGCCGATCCGCGACCTGCGCACCATCCTCGACGCCCTCGCCGAGCATGCTGGCGCCCAGCAACCCGCAGACATTCAGGAGCTGACGGCGCAGGTACGCGTGGCCCTCGGCCGCTCCATCGTCAACCAGTACTACGCCAACAAGCCCGAACTGCGGGTGATCGGCCTCGACTTCAATCTGGAGCAGGTGGTGATGCAGGCAGTGGGCAATGGCGGCGCGCTGGAGCCAAGCCTGGCAGACACCTTGATGAAGGAAACCAGCCTGGCGCTCAAGCGCCAGGAGCTGGGCAACGACCCCGCCGTGCTGGTGGTGCCCAACCGCTTGCGCCTGGTGCTGTCGCGCTTCCTGCGCCGGCGCCTGCGCCAGCTGACGGTCATCGCCCTGAGTGAGGTGCCCGATGACCGTACCTTGCGCATCACCAGCATCATCGGCGCGCCGGCAACTGCCGGCTAACGGGCGAATACCCCAGCAAGTACAGGGTTGTTCTCGGCTTAGCCGACGGGGCGCAGCGTCGATAATCCCGACGCTATTCCCCATTGCCACTCTTGTTCTTCACAGGCACGCACGATGTATACGGCACAAGGCAGGATGCACCAGCAGGCGCTGCTTCAGCAGTACTTGCCCTTGGTCAAACGGCATGCACTGAACCTCAAGACCCGGTTGCCGTCAGGCATCGACATGGAAGACCTGATCCAGGCCGGCAGCATCGGCCTGCTCGACGCCCTGACCCGCTACGACCAGAGCCTGGGCATACCTTTCGGCACCTTTGCCGCGCACCGCATCCGTGGGGCCATGATCGACGAATTGCGCACCCGCGACTGGGCCCCGCGCCGGGTGCGGCGCTACGCCCGCCAGCTGGAAGACACCCTGCACCGCCTGGAGCAGAGCCTCGGCCGAGCGCCCCTGGAGCGCGAGATCGCCGCGGCCATGGGCATGTCGCTGAGCGAGTACCAGCAACTGTTGTGGGACATCAACGGCAGCCACATGCTGGCCATCGACCAGGTCCATGAGGAAAGCCTGGAAACCCAGGAACCCCACGGCCGCAACCCGCTCAATGCGCTGCTCGACGAGCGCAACCACAGCGGCCTGATCCGCGCCATCGAGAACCTGCCGGAGCGCGAACGGCTGCTGATGGTCCTGTACCACCAGGAAAAGCTCAACATGCGCGAAATCGGCCTGGTGCTGGAGATCAGCGAATCCCGCGTGTGCCAGCTGCACAGCCTGGCCATCGCCCGCCTGCGTGCCTCGCTGGCCGCCTGACACCCCTTCGCAACGGTAGCAAACCATGAAAATCAGTGTGTTCGGATCAGGCTACGTGGGCCTGGTGGCCAGCGCTTGCCTGGCCGATGTTGGCCACGAAGTGCTGTGCATGGATATCGACCCGCAGCGCATCGCCCTGCTCTGCAAGGGTGAGGTGCCGCTCCACGAACCCGGCCTGAACCCGCTGGTGCAGGCCAACCTGCGCGCCGGCCGCCTGCAGTTCGGCACCTGCGCCGCCACCGCGGTGGCCTTTGCCGAGGTGCAGTTCATCGCGGTGGGCACACCGCCCGACGAGGACGGCTCGGCCGACTTGCGGCATGTGCTGGCGGTGGCCCGCGAGATCGGCCGCCACATGACGGGCCACAAGGTGGTGGTGGGCAAGTCCACCGTGCCGGTCGGCACTGGCGAGCACGTGCATGACGCCATTGCCAGCGAGCTGGCGGCCCGGGGCGTGGCACTGCCGTTCGAGGTCTGCTCCAACCCGGAATTTCTCAAGGAAGGCGCCGCCATCGAGGACTTCACGCGGGGTGCGCGTATCGTCGTGGGCACCGGCTCCGAGCGCGTCAAACACCTGATGCGCGAGTGCTATGCGCCGTACAACCGCAACCACGACAAGCTGATGTTCATGAGCCTGCGCGCTGCGGAGCTGACCAAGTACGCGGCCAACGCCATGCTCGCGACCAAGATCAGCTTCATGAACGAGATGGCCAACCTGGCCGAGCACCTGCAGGTGGACATCGAAGAGGTGCGCCACGGTATCGGCAGTGACCCGCGCATCGGTTACGACTTCATCTACCCGGGCTGTGGCTATGGTGGCTCATGCTTCCCCAAAGATATCCAGGCCCTGAGCCGCAGTGCCCACGAGGTCGGCTACGAACCGCAGCTGCTGAATGCGGTAGAGGCCGTCAACCAGCGGCAGAAAGCATCGCTGTTCAGGAAACTGCTGCACGCCCTGGACGGTGAACTCGCAGGCAAGACCATTGCTGTCTGGGGCCTGGCCTTCAAGCCCGACACCGACGACATGCGCGCAGCGCCCAGCCGCGCGCTGATGGAGGCGCTGTGGCTGGCCGGTGCCCGGGTGCAGGCCTACGACCCTGCGGCGATGGCCGAGTGCCGGCGCCTGTATGGCGAGCGCGATGACTTGCTGCTGGCCGGTGACCGCATCCAGGCGGTGAAAGGTGCCGATGCCCTGGTGATCTGCACCGAGTGGAAGGCCTTTCGCAGCGTCGACTTCCACTGGCTGCGCCAACAGCTGCGCAGCGCCGTGGTCATCGATGGCCGCAACCTCTACGACCCTCAGGCCGTGACCAACGCCGGCCTCACCTACCGGGCCATCGGCCGCGGCTGAGCCGGGTTCAGCCGGCAATGCTGCAAGTAACGCTCGGCGATGCCCTCGCCGAGCCCCTGCAGCACATGCAAGGTCACATCCTTGGCGTCGTACACCGAGTGCAGCAGGAAGGCCAGCTTGCGCCGCTGGTTCTCGCCCAGCGCCGCCATGCGCTCGGCGTCGGGCAGGAACAAGGCGTCGGCGTGCATCAGCTGTGAGGCACCGAGCCCCGCACAGGCCGCATCGCCCTGGGCGAAACGCTGGTACTGCAGGTTGTGCAGCCCGCACAGGCTGAAGCCGAGCGGCGCCAGGCGCTGGCTGAGGCTGGTGACATCCGCCTGGCCCCGATGGGTCGGGGTGAAGCTGACCCGCGCCTGGATCAACAAGGTATCGGCCAGCGTGCGGGTGCCATGCTCCAGTATCGCCAGGCTGTCGCTGAGGTTGTCGAGCAGCAGCCAGTCCAGCGCGCCCAAGCCGTTGATGTCATCCAGGCGCAACGACGGTTGCGGCAGGCGCGCCAGTACCCGTGCCGGGTCCAGCGCCCCTGCTGTGGGCAAGGGCGCCAGGGTGGCACTCAATGCCGGGTCAAGGCAGGCATGCAGGGTCACGGGTTGCCCGTTGCCCAGCGCCACGTTGGGGTAATGCTGCAGTTCCCCCAGCTGCGCCAGCTGCCCGGCATTGCCGACACGCGCGGCGGGGTCGAAGGCGATGGTCGAGAGCGCGCCCAGGCGCTGCAAGGCGACGTAGCGCGGTGACGCCAGCAAGGTGGCGCCGTGGTCCAGGGTGACGATGCGGCCCTGGAACCTGAAGCTGAAACCTTCATTGCCAGCGGGCGCCGCCGGGTGCTTGAGGGTGACCGGTTCGCTGCTGTCGTCGAAGAATGCCTGCCCTGCCTTGTCCAGCATCAGCGCCGCTGGCGGCCGGCCCGCGCAGTGGCGCTGCCAGATGGCCCGCAAGGCGCTGCCCAGGTGCCTGGCAAAACGCGGGTTGTCGCACACCGGCGAGTTCATCAGCACCCCGCGCAGCAGGCCGCGGATGGTCGCCAGGTTGTCCAGGTCGCGCGCCAGCCCGGCGGCCCGCTGCTGGTACTCGTCCCAACGGCTCACCACCAGCTCAGGCAGCCCGGCATTGATCAGATGGGTGGCGGAATGCCGACCGGCAAAGGTAGGCCCCGGCAAGGTCACCACCGGCACGCCCATCAACAGCGCTTCACAGGTGGTCAGGCCACCGGAATAAGGCCATGGGTCGAGGGCGATATCGACCCGGTTGTAGCTTTCCAGCAGGGCCTTGTGCCCCACTGGCCCTTCGACCTGCACACGCTCGGCGGCAATCCCGTGACCTTGCAGCACGCTCATCACATGCTGGCGCAGGTCAGGGTTGGCGAACGCGCCGCCTTTGAGCAGCAGGCGCGAATCGGCAACCTCATGCAGCAGCTCGGCCCAGCGCGCCAGAAGCTCATCGTTGAGCTTGGTCGGGTTGTTGAAGCAGCCGAACGTGACGAAGCCGTTGGCCCGCGCCGGCAGCGCCTGTACATCTGGCGCGTAAGGCGGCGGGTCGTAGCAGATGTAGTCGTTGGGCAGGCGGATCAGCTTCTCGGTGTAGAAGCAGTCCTCCCCCGGCGGGGACTCGATGGCATCGCTGAGCAGGTAGTCCATGGCATCCAGGCCGGTGGTATTGATCAGCCCGCCGACCCACTTGACCAGCAACGGCGCCGGCTGCAACGCCATGCAACCCATGCGGTTGCCAGCGTTGTGGCCGCTCAGGTCGATGAGGATGTCGATCTGGTCGTCGCGGATCTGCTGGGCCAGGTGTTCGTCATCCATGTGCTTGATCTGGCGCCACGCCTGCATGCGCGTGCGAATGCGCTGGGTCAGGTGGTCGCTGACCTGGCTGCTGCTGTAGGCGAACAGCTGGAACTGGTGAGCCGGCAGGCGCTCCAGCACGCCGACGATCATGTTGCCTACCGGGTGCTGCCGCAGGCCGTCGGAGACCAGGCCGATGCGCAGCTGCTTGTCTGCTGCCAGGTCCGCCATCTGCGGCCGGGGCGGCACGTTGCTCGGGCCGAAACGCGCTTGCCACTGCTTGCACACCTCGAAGATGTAGTCGCGGCTGCGAGTCGGGTCGTAGTGCAGGCTGGTCAGGCGGTTGGAGTAAGGCAGCACGTCCTTGCGCCCGGCCAGCTCGACGGCGCGGCAATAGTGCTCGTCGGCCACAGCCAGCTGGCCGACGTCCTTGTACAGATTGGCCAGGTTGTTCCAGTGGCTGTAGTCGCCGGGTTCTTTTCTGACCAGCGTCTCGAACAGGGTAATGGCTTCGCCGTGGCGGTCGAGGCGGCCGAGGATCAACGCCTTGCGCGCCAGCAAGCGGCAGTCGCCAGGGCAGGCGTGCAGGGCCTGCTCGATGTGCTCCAGTGCCAGGGTGAAGCGGCCCTTCTCGAAATACAGGGTGGCCAGGCGGTGATGCGCCGGGGAAAACTGCGGCGCCAGTACCAGGGCGCGGTTTGCCAGCGACTCGGCACGCGCGTTGTCACCTAGCTTCTGGCTGGCCTTGGCCACCAGTTCCAGTGCCTGTGGGTCATCCGGCCGCAGCTGCAAGGCTTGCTCGAAACTGGCCAGGGCCTGTTCCGGTTCGATGGCCAGTTGCAGGTTGCCCAAGGTTTGCCAGGCACTGACATCGCCGGGGCGGCGCTGGCAGTGGCGTCGCGCCTGGGCGAGGTCGACGGGGGCTGCGGATCGGCGGGGTTTGGGCATGGGGACGGCCTTGTGGCAGAGGGAGCTGATGGCATGCTATCCCTGCGCCGGCTCGATCAAAGCCCCGATAAACGCCCTGGAAAAAGGCGTGGGGCCGCTTTGCGGCCCCAGCCTGTATTACTGCAGCAGCGACAGCATCTGCTGTGGCATCGAGTTGGCCTGCGACAGCACCGAAGTACCCGCCTGCTGCAGGATCTGCGCGCTGGTCATGGCCGACACTTCAGTGGCGTAGTCGACGTCCTGGATACCCGAACGCGCCGAAGTCAGGTTGGTCACTGTGGTGGAGATGTTGGTGATCGCCGAGTCGAAGCGGTTCTGGATCGCACCCAGGTCGGAACGCATGGAGTCGATGGTGTTCAGCGCGCTGTCCAGCGCCGTCAGGGTGTTGATCGACTTCTTGGTTACCGCATTGTCAGTGTCGATGGTGATGGTCGCGCTGGTGGTCGAGCCGCTGGTGGTGGTGTCCACGGTGGCGGCGTAGGTCTTGCCGCCAACGGTCAGGAAGTAGTTGCCACTGGCGTCCTGCGACAGGGTACCGCTGCTGACAGTGGTGCCCGAGCTGTCGACGTAGCTGGTGTTGGTGGAGGTGATCGCGGTACCCGAATCGTCGGTCAGGGTGGTGGCGGTCAGGGTAGTGTCGTAGCCGTTGACGTTGAAATCGCCCAGACCCAGGGTGGTGGCGTTGATTTCGCTCAGGGAAATCTCGATGGTCTCGCCGTCGTTGGCGCCTACCTGGATGCTGATGGTCTGGTCTTTGGCCAGGACGCTCACACCGTTGAACGAGGTCTGGTCGGAGATACGGTTGATTTCGTCCAGGCGCTGGGTGATTTCATCCTGGATCGACTGCAGGTCGGACTGCGAGTTGGTGCCGTTGGCGGCCTGTACCGCCAGTTCACGGATGCGCTGCAGGTTGTCGTTGACCTGGTCCAGCGCGCCTTCGGTGGTCTGCGCCAGGGAGATACCGTCGCTGGCGTTGCTGCTGGCCTGGTTGAGGCCGGTGATCTGCGAGGTCATGCGGTTGGCGATGGCCTGGCCAGCGGCGTCATCGGAGGCGCTGTTGATTTTCAGGCCCGACGACAGGCGCTCGATCGAGGTGCTCAGGCTGCTTTCCGAAGCGCTGAGGTTTTGCTGGGCGATGAGCGAGGTGATGTTGGTATTGATGACAGACATCGTGCAGTTCCTTTCGTGGTTGGGCAGTTGTCTTGCTGACAGCGCGAACATCGGCGCCCCGAAATCCCACCTTTAGCGCCCCGGCAAAAAAATTTTGCCCGCACCCGCCCGCCCGCCCGGTCGCTCAAGCTGAAGCGCAAAAGTGCCTGTATTAGCGCCTTTGCCCTGCCCGCCGTGCGGCTATAAAGCTGGCCATCATTGTCTACGGCCGGGTGCCGTCAACGGAGTGCCCATGAACCCCTCGACCCTGGTCGGCCTGGTTGCCAGCCTGATCCTGCTGAGCGTCCTGCTGCTGTTCACCGCACAGCAACCGTCGCTGCTCATCGACCTGCCGGGCCTTGGCATCGTGCTGGTGGGTACCTTCGCCGCCACCTTCATCAGCTACCCCATGGCCGAGTTACGGCGCATTCCGGGCCTGCTCGCCACCGTGATGCGTCGGGAGCAGGATCGTGCGCCGGATGACATCGACGAGCTGGTCAGCTTGTCGCGCCGCTGGATCGATGGTGATACCCGCGCCGTGGAGAATGCCCTGGCGCAGACGCAAAACCCGTTCCTCGGCTCCGGCGTGCAACTGCTGGTCGACCAGGTGGCCGAGGAAGACATCCTCGAACTGATGCAGTGGCGGATCACCCGGCTGCGCGCCAAGGAACGTGCCGAAGCGCAGATCTTCCGCACCATGGCCAGCTATGCGCCAGCCTTCGGCATGCTCGGCACCCTGGTCGGCCTGGTCAACATGGTCTTCGTGCTGGGCGATGGTGACCTGGGCAGTGTCGGCCGGCAAATGGCCCTGAGCCTGACCACCACCCTGTATGGCGTGCTGTTGGCCAACCTGTTGTTCAAGCCGATTGCGCTCAAGCTGGAGCGGCGCACGGAGCGGCGCGTGGTGATCATGAACATGATCCTGCAGGGCATTTCGATGATGGCCCGAAAGCGCAGCCCGGGGCTGATGCGCGAAACCCTGAAGGCCTTCGTGGCGCACTACCACGATGAACTGCAGGACCCGAGCGTGCCGCGCGTGCGCAAGCCCCTTTCGCTCGCCTGGCGCAAACGCCCATGACCCCCCAAGCCTCGCCCAGCAGCCTGGCCGACAACCGCCACTGGCTGGCGCACCAGCGCACCCTGGAGCTGGAACTGCTGAAGGCCCGCGAACGCCAGAACAACCTGAAGCGCTCGCCGGCAGACGGGGTGGACGCGGAGGTGCCAGACACGGACAGTGAAGGCTGGATGCTGACCTACCTGGACCTGATGACCTTGCTGCTGGTGATGGTCCTGGCCATGCTGGCCAAAACCATGGTCAGTCATGCGGCGCCTGCCGCGGCACCAGTGGGCTTGCCAGTGGCCATCGACATCGCCAGCCTGACTCGGGTCGATCCGCCTGGGTCGCTGTTGCGGGTGCCGCCCAGCGTTGTCGAACCTGAGCCTGTCGAGCCATTGATTACCAATGCGCCCCCGGTCCCAGAGGCACCTGCGGCGCCAGCACCAGAGCCCGACCCGCTGGCAGAGTTGCCGGTGGACCAGCTGGGCAGTGATGTCGAGGTGATCCGCAACGAGCGCAGCGTCAGCTTCCGCATCGACAGCAGCATCCTGTTTCCGTCGGGGCAGACCGAGCTCGACCCCAAAGGCATGCAGGTCCTGCAACGCCTGGCCCAGGTGCTTGGCAGCGTGCCACACCGTATTGTCGTCGCCGGCCACACCGACACGCGGACCATCCGCAACAGCCGCTACCCGTCCAACTGGGAGCTCTCGGGGGCACGCGCCGCCAGCGTGGTGCGCTACCTGCAGCAACAAGGTATCGCAGGTAACCGGTTGAGCGCCGTCGGCCTGGCCGATACCCAACCGCTCGGGGACAACGCTACGGTCAACGGCCGAGCGAAGAACAGGCGGGTCGAACTGACGCTGGAGCAACTAAATCCATGAAGGCCTGAACCGTCGAAAGACGCAGAAGCACTTTACTCCGCAAGGCGGCGCGGCGGATCACTATGCTTGAGCCAGCTGCAGGAAGCAGCTCCCCATTCGCGACAACGGAGCGTCCATGTCCCTCGCCCTCGTCCACAGCCGCGCCCAGGTCGGCGTACAGGCCCCGGCGGTCAGCGTCGAAACACACCTGGCCAACGGCCTGCCCCACCTCACCCTGGTCGGCCTGCCGGAAACCACGGTCAAGGAGAGCAAGGACCGTGTGCGCAGTGCCATCGTCAATTCCGGGCTGAATTACCCCCAACGGCGCATCACCCAGAACCTCGCACCGGCCGACCTGCCCAAGGACGGCGGGCGCTACGACCTGGCCATCGCCCTGGGCATTCTCGCCGCCGATGGCCAGGTGCCGATGGCGGCGCTGGCTGACCTGGAGTGCCTGGGTGAACTGGCGCTGTCGGGCAGCCTGCGCCCGGTGCAGGGCGTGTTGCCGGCGGCGCTGGCGGCGCGCGAGGCCGGCCGGGCGCTGGTGGTGCCACGCGAGAATGCCGAAGAAGCCAGCCTGGCCGGCGGGCTGGTGGTGTACGCCGTGGGGCATCTGCTGGAGTTGGTGGCGCACCTCAACGGGCAGGTGCCGCTGCCGCCGTTCGCCGCCAATGGCCTGGTCCTGAAGCAGCAACCTTACCCGGACCTCAGCGAGGTCCAGGGCCAGGTCGCGGCCAAGCGGGCACTGCTGCTGGCCGCGGCCGGGGCGCATAACCTGTTGTTCACCGGCCCGCCCGGCACGGGCAAGACCTTGCTCGCCAGCCGTCTTCCCGGCCTGCTGCCGCCACTGGATGAGCACGAGGCGCTGGAGGTGGCGGCGATCCAGTCGGTCAGTGGCCACACACCGCTAAGCAGCTGGCCGCAGCGGCCATTTCGCCACCCGCACCATTCGGCCTCGGCGCCGGCGCTGGTTGGCGGCAGCAGCCGGCCCCAACCTGGCGAAATCACCTTGGCGCACCATGGCGTGCTGTTTCTCGACGAGCTGCCAGAGTTTGAAAGGCGCGTGCTGGAAGTGCTGCGCGAGCCGCTGGAATCGGGCGAGATCGTGATTGCGCGGGCGCGCGACAAGGTGCGTTTCCCGGCGCGCTTCCAGCTGGTGGCGGCGATGAATCCCTGCCCTTGCGGGTATCTGGGCGACCCGACTGGCCGCTGCCGCTGCAGTACCGAACAGATCGCGCGGTATCGCAACAAGCTGTCAGGCCCTTTGCTGGACCGCATCGACTTGCACCTGACCGTGGCCCGCGAGACCACCACGCTCAACAACCAACCGAGCGGCGAGACCAGCGCCGGTGTGGCAGCCAAGGTGGCCAAGGCGCGTGAAGTGCAGCAGCGGCGGCAAGGCTGTGCCAATGCGTTTCTGAACCTGGAGGGGCTGCGCAGCCATTGTCAGCTGGCAGCGGCGGACCAGGCCTGGCTGGAGACTGCCTGTGAGCGGCTGAGCCTTTCTTTGCGGGCAGCGCATCGGCTGCTGAAGGTGGCCCGGACCTTGGCGGATCTTCAGTCCTGCCAAGCGATTGGCCGCGAGCACCTTGGCGAGGCTCTGCAATACCGACCGGGAAGCAGTTAGATCGAGACGTCCGGTTGGCGGCTATACCCTACACGTGCAGGGGTAGCCCTCGCTCACATCGCTGATAAAATTGAAACATTCACGCTTGCTGAATGCTGTACGAAGATAAATATGAGACATACACGCGACTGAAAAGGACTGTTCAGATATGAGAGATTTGTTGGATGACGAATTGCTTCAGGTTTCCGGAGCCGATGCGGGAGACACATTCTTCGGGAATGTGGACAATGAGCCAACTTACTTGCGCATATCTGAGCGAACAGCAATTTCGAGCAAATGACATGGAATATTCCTTGGACCGCCTCAAGATAAAAGATCAGATCTCGCAAGACCCATTGAAATTTATAGCACTTGGTGAAAGAACCCTGCTGAACATTGCCTTGACCCTGCTGGTTTTCATAGGTATGCAACAGGCGGGATTAGTCAGCCATTTTTTGGTTGGTGCAATGTGCTGCGGCGTGTTGGTATTTCTAGCAATAACATTAAAAACCATGTACTACGATAACGCCCTTGCCCAACTCGAACTGTCACCCGAGGCAGATCTCTATCAGATCAACGCTGCCCTTCACGGCATGGGATACACTGAAATCAGCAGCGGTGAGTACTCGAAAGATAAAAAAATGTTCAGCATTCTTCGCCAATGCAAAAGCGAACGAATACTGCTACACAATAACAGCAAGTTTATTGCCATTAAAGGCCCGTACGAACCACTTGAAAAGTTGCTGACGCTTGTTACATAGCCGGGCGCAACTCAATTGAGTGTATACAGCTGCACCCTCTTCTCTACTAGCGCCTACCTCAAATGCAAGATTTAATTATCTGACAACTGCGCATGGTATGGGCAAAGGAGAAGCGGCTTGTTCAAAACCACATCCATGCAAGCCGACGCAGGCTTCAAAAGCACGATCGATGGAAGCACGGAGAATCTGATCAATCTTCCAGGTCCCGTGGGTGTTCAAACCTTTAGCAGCTTGGCCGGCGGCATTGCGCAGAATGTCTACAGCCTCGCTCAGGAGAAGGAACGTAGTCAGTCGTTTGTCTGTCTTTCCGGCGCTATTTCAGAGCTGTCGCGCTTCGAGTTGCCATCCGGGATCCAAGTCATTGCCATACCTAAAGTGCTCGAAGTTCGTCAGAAGGATATGGAGTACACCGCTCGCTATGAGAAACAAGGCGACACGATAGTCATCAAGCGAAGATTTCTATTCAGCCATCCAAGCACCGTTTGCACCCCCGAAGACTTCACGGCGTTGAAGCCAGCAATTGAGAAAATGGTCAAGGATCTGCAAAGCCAGATTATCGTGCAAGCGAGCTAGGCGTGGGCGGCCCCATCAGCGGCACCCTGCGGGTAGGGTGTCGGCTGATGGATCAAGCATGGGAAAAACGCATATCGCCGACGCAAAAATCAACTGTACCCGAAGAATGCGACCATCTTCGGAGAAAGAAATATCACCAACACAACGATGACTGGCAAGACAAAAACAAACAGCCATCTTTCATCAGTCAGAACACCATATCTTACCGACAACAGCCTTACTACCGCCTTGAGCCAAAGTGCCAGTAACAATGAGATAACCAAAGAACACAGTATTAACATCATTTAAAAACCTTTCCTTGAAATTGCGCCATTAAGACCTATGGCAATCAAGCATGAAGCAGCCTGCTCCTTTGCCGCAAAATCATGGATTTCAGCTCCTGCCATAGCTCCCGCCCACCCCAATTAGCCCCCTAACGCCCCTCCAATTAATGCGCCATCAGGCCCACCAATTGCACCTACCGTTGCTCCCAATTCAGCCCCTACTATTGCACCAGTTCACCCTGCAGCATCTCTTCTAGGTAAATAAGACCTTCATCACACTTAGAGAAAATCGCAGTCATCTGCATTTTTTGCCATCACCGCCAATACTAAACCCAATCGACTGGATGCATTACACTTCCGTAGCATTGACGATATGTGATCCCTGACGGTGTGATGACTAATGGCCAGATGCCTGGCTATTTGCTTATTAGACTTTCCATCTAACAAAAAACAAAAAATCTCTTTCTCTCGCCTAGTCAAATTCATTCTTCCCCCAGTAGATCTGAAGCATCCGCCAAAAGTAAAAAATTAGCACTCTTGGCGATAGGAATCGTGAGCGACATCTGTAGGAAAAGGCGTTTTTTTAGTCGGAAAACAATGTCTACGTTTAACGACTAACAAATTGTCTTCGTGCAGTCGAGAAATAGGTCTTTGGGGGGCCGGGGAAACTTGTTCGGAGTTCCCCAACGGCTAATTGTCAGCGGGCAGCAGTAGACCAGGCCTGGCTGGAGACTGCCTGTGAGCGGCTGAGCCTTTCTTTGCGGGCAGCGCATCGGCTGCTGAAAGTTGCACGCACATTGGCCGATCTGGAAGGCAGTCAATCGATCAGCAAAGGCCATCTGGCCGAGGCCTTGCAGTACCGGCCAGGTAGCAGTTAGATCTCTGGGGCTGCTTTGCAGCCCTTTCGCGACACAAGGCCGCTCCTACAAGAATTCGCGTTTCCTTGTGGGAGCGGCCTTGTGTCGCGAAAGGGTCGCAACGCGGCCCCAAAATCCATCAGGCAAACGTGCCCCGACCGATCAACCCCGAGACCGAATACGGCCCAGGCCCGGTCAGCGCCAGCCCGCCATAAAGCACCACCAGCAACCAGGCAAACTGCCCCTGCTCCAGCGACCAGTCCGGATGCACCACCAGCAGCGCCACCAGCAACACCGCCAGCACCGGCAGGCAGGCCAGCCGCGCTGCGATCCCCAGCACCAGCAACACCGGGCAAACCACCTCGGCAAACACGGCCAGGCCCAAGGTCAGCGACGCCCCAAGGCCAAACGGATCTTCGATACGCTGCAACTCCCCGCTCCAGTCCAGCAGCTTGGGCAAGCCGTGGATGGAAAACAGCAGCAGCGCCGCCATCACCCGCATGAACAGCAGGCCGCTGGCGATCAGGGCCGGCGATTGAGGGTCGAGAAAGGTATTGAGGCGTGGCATGGGAAAGGTCTCGCAATTCGATCAACCCAACGAGCATCGCCCGAATGCGCAGCCATGGATTGATCAGGTGTGCTCATTCGCCTGCCAGCGCCTCTTCGACCACCTTGAGCAACACCTCTTCGGGAAACGGCTTGCCCAGACAAGCCCGTGCGCCATTGCGCAGCGCCGCCTGCAGCGCACCCTCGTCCCAATGCGCCGACATGCAGATCACCGGCAAGCGCCAAGCCCGCCGCGCCAGCTCACGCTGCACGTCCAGCCCGCTCATCCCCGGCATCTTCAGGTCGAGCAGAACGCAGCCTGCCTCGCGCGCCAGGTGCGACGCCAGAAACACTTCCCCCGTGGCGAACGCCAGGCTTTCGAAGCCCGCCGAACGCAACAGGTTGGCCAGGCTTTTGCGCACCGAAGCATCATCATCGACGATGCACACCGCTCTGCTCATGCCCCAGACCGAGCCTCGATGACGTTGTGCATGGCCACCAGCTCCAGCAGTGAGCGTGACTGCATCTTGTTCATGATGTTCTTCTTGTGCACCTTGGTGGTCACCTCGCTGGTGCCGATTTCCTTGGCGATCTGCTTGTGCGACAGGCCGCCGACCACCAGTGTGAACACCTGGCGCTCGCGCTGGGTCAGGCGCTGGTACTTTTCCTCGACCTGCCGCGCATGGTGCCATTTTCGCCCCTCGGTCACGGCGCGGGCGCGTACCGCTACAAGCAGTGCCAGTAGCTGGTCTTCGTCGAAAGGCTTGGTCAGAAACTCCACGGCACCGGCGCGCATCGCCTGGACCGTCATGGGGATGGTGCCGAAGCCGGTCATGAACACGATCGGCCAGGGCAGCGCCAACCGCCCCAGCGCAGCCTGCACCTCCAGGCCGCTGGTTTCGGGCAGGTGCATGTCCAGCAGCAGGCAGGCGCTGGGGGTTTCCAGGCGAGCGTCAAACAGCTCCTCGGCACTGGCGAACAACCGGTGGGGAATGTCCTGCGAGCGCAGCAGGCGGCCCAGTGCCTTGCGCACCGATGGATCGTCGTCCACCACCAGCACTGGCACGTTCGCGCCGTCATCGAGCGGCTCGATGGCCCCCGCCACGGCGCTCAGCGCAGACTGACCCAGCGCCAGGCCAGGCACCTCGAAGCTGACTTCAGCCGCCAGGCGATAACCCCGGCGCGGTATGGTCTGGATCAGACCGCGGTCGCCGAAGGCCTTGCGCAACAGCGACACCTGCACCTGCAGGTTGTTGTCCTCGACCACCGTGCCGGCCCACACCTGGCTGAACAGCTCGTCCTTGCCGACCACCCGGCCCTTGGCCTTGATCAGCGTGGCCAGCACCTCGAACGCCCGCCCGCCCAACGGGATCGGCTTGCCGTCGAGAAAGGCTTCTCGCCGCTCCAGCGACACCTGGGCATTGCCTAATCGGATCATGGTTTCCTCGCGCGGGCATGGGCGACTGCGCAGCCTCGGGCAGCCTAGGCCAGCGAGCGCGATCAGACAATTATCCCGAGGGATAGGTTGGCCCCAGAACTATACAAGCCCCTTCCAGCCGCCAGGTATCGATAACGGACAACAGCGTTCCCGATTCTGCCAAGCCGGCTGCAGGCCGCATTCTTGATGGGTCCGCTGCGTATACTCCGGCGTCAGAATGTCGCTAGCTGGGGGTGCTTTGTGCTCGATGAACGCCTCGCAAACAGGCCCATTGATTTCGACCAGTCGATCGACGACGACTGGCTGAATCGCTGCGATGTCACGCAACTGGGCCAGGAAGGTGAGCTCAGCTACTTCCGCCTGCGTGACCCTGCCACTCACCAGGCCTGGATCGCCGTGCGCGCCCCGCTCGAAGCCCCCGCAGCCTGCCAGCGCCTGGAGCGTGACTACCGCCTGCAGCTGGACCCGCAATGGGCGGTGATCCCCTCAGCGTTCGTCCGCTCCGCTGAAGGCCCGCTGCTGGTATACCCGGCCGGGCGCTCCATCGCCGACCTGATCAGCCAGGGCCCGGTCGGCCTGGCGCCCTTTCTCGACATCGCGGCAAGCGCCTCCAACGCCTTGGCTCAAGCCCACGAACGCAATGTGCTGCACGGTGCGCTGCAGCCGGAGCATGTGTGCCTGCAGGCAAACATGCGGGTGCGACTGGGCTGCTTTCGTGCCGACATGCCAGAACTGATCAGCGAACAGGGCAACGCGCTGGGCAACTGGGCCTACCTGGCACCGGAACAGATCTGCCCCCATGGCAGCAGCAGCGACCGGCGCAGCGACATCTATGCCTTGGGCGCGATCCTTTACCAGCTGCTGCTGGGCGAACTGCCGCTGGCCGGGCGCGACACCCAGCACTGGCGCCAGTTGCATGCCGGGGTTCAGCCACGCACGGCCTGTGAGGTCGACGGCCAGGTACCAGAACCCCTGAGCCGGATCCTGGCCAAGGCCCTGGCGAAGGAGCCCGACGCCCGCTACCAGAGTGCCCGGGCGCTGGCCGTGGACCTGGCCCACTGCCAACGGCAATGGGCCGCCAACGCGTGCATCGCACCCTTCGAGCCCGGCTGCGCCGACCCGGTTTCCCCCAGCCGCGAGCGCCTGTATGGCCGCAGTGCCGAACTGAAGCTCATCGCCCTGATGCTCAAGGCCCTGCGTCGCAACAGCAAGCCCCAGGTGCTGTTCATCAACGGCGCTGCCGGCATGGGCAAGTCCAGCCTGGTCGAAGCCGCGCTCAAAGCCCATGCCAATGGCTTCTGGGCGGTCGGCAAGTGCGACAGCCTGGACCAGGCCGTGCCCTATGCGCCGTGGGTCGCGATCCTCGGCTCGCTGACCACCCAGCTGCTGGCCAAGAACAGCCAGGCCCTCGACACCCTGCGCCGCGAGATACTGCGGCGCATCAAAGGCCACGGTCGACTGCTCGGCAAGCTTGCACCAGACCTGCAGCTGATTCTCGGCCCCCTGCCCGACCTGCCGGAAAAGCCCACGCGCCTGGCACTGCAGAAAGAACAGCGGGCCATCGTCGAATTCCTGCAGGTGTTCAGCCACCCTGGCCACCCGCTGGTGCTGTGTTTCGACGACCTGCAGTGGGCCGACGACGCTAGCCGGCAGCTCCTGGCGCAGCTGCTTGCCCAGCCCCCCGGCAACCTGTTGCTGATCTTCGCCCGGCGCAATGATGCGCAAACGGCCAGTACGCGACTTGCCACGCCCGAGGCACTGCGCAAGATCACGTTGAACCTGCGCCCACTGACCGTCGGCGCAGTTGCCGAACTGATCGGCGAGCGCTACCACGTCTGCCCTGACGAGGTGTTGCCGGTTGCCGAGCTGGTGCTCGACAAGACCGCAGGTAACCCGTTCTTCATCAACCAGATCCTCAGGGCCATGGTCGAGGACCGGCTATTCACCTTCGATACCCAGGCCATGCGCTGGTCGTGGTGCTTGAAGGCGGTGGCCCGGCACCGTTACTCCGATAATGTCGCCGACCTGATGATCCACCGCCTGGCGCGCCTGCCGCAGCCCCAGCGCGATGTACTGCGAATTGCCAGCGCGGCGGGCAGCCGCTGTGATCAACGCTTGCTGCGTCGCCTGCTTGCGCCGCAGCCGGGCGAGCCGCTGAAGGCCATGATTGACGCGGGCTTCCTGCTGCCGGGCCAGAAAGGCCTGGGTTTTGCCCATGAGCGGGTGATGGAGGCCGCCTACCAACTCACGCCTGCGCGCGATCGCGCCCAGCTGCATGCAAGCATTGCGCAGGCCATGCTCCAGGCTTGGCGCAATGACTTGCACGAGGTCGTGTTCGAGATCGCCAACCAGCTGCAACGCGCCAACCCACGCGGGTTTGCAACGGATGAGCATGATGTGCTCCTGCAGCTTTTGCGTGATGCGGCGCTGCGCTCCCATGACAGTGGCGCCCATGAGCAATCTGCGGCCTACCTGCAGACGTCCGAGCAGCTGTTGCACCTCGGCGCCAATGCGCAAAGCCACGCCACGCATGCTTTTGCCAATGCCTGCCTGGCAGCCGAGTGCGACATGCAACTGTCGCGCATGGCCGAAGCCCAGGAATGGCTGATGGAATGCCAACAGCGCGCGCGCTCAGCGCTGGACCAGGCACGGGTATGCCGGCTGCAGGCACGCTTGCACACCTTACGCGGCGACTACCAGGCCGCCATCAGCACCGCTGTCGCCGGCCTCGAACTGCTGGGTATCAGCCTGCCCCGGGGTATCGACCCGCAACAGGTCGACGCCTGCCATGCCCACATCCAGAGCCTGATCGAAAAGAAAGGCCGCCATTGCCTTGCGTCGCTGCCGCGTACCGATTCGGAGCAAGTGACGGTTGCCATCGGCCTGCTGGCCACCTTGTCCTCATCGTTCTTCGTGCAGGACGATATCTGCTTCCTGCACCTGGCCAAGCTCATGGAGCTGTCGCTGCTGCACGGCGTCGCCCCAGGCAGCACCTATGGCCTGGCCTGGTATGGAGTGATGATCGCCGAACGCTTCGGTAGCTACCATGACGGCCATGCCTGCTGCCTGGCCGCGCTCAAGCTGATCGAGCGGCATGGCTTCGAGGCCGATCTCACCAGCACCCTGCTGGCCCTGGACCAGGTCAGCGCCTGGACCTCGCCCATGGAATTCGCCCGCCGCACGGCGCTGGAGGCAGTTGACTCGACACGCTCGAGCGGCGACCAGGCCATGGCCTGCTATGCCTGCAACCACTTGGTTTCCGACTCGCTGTTCATGGGCCGTTACCTTGCGCAGGTGGCCGACGAGGTGGTGCAAGGCCTGGCTACCGTTCGCCGTTACGGCTACAGCGATATCGAACAGATCCTGCAGGCCCAGCAGGCATTCGTCGCCAACCTGAGCGGTGTACCCTGCACGCCCTCGCCCACGCCCACGCCGGTGAACTCGCCCACCACGCTGTTCTTCCAGCACCTGTTCAGCGGCATGTCAGCCTTTTACCTGGGCAATATCCCGCAAGCCATGGCCCGCCTGAGCGCAGCTGGCGACAAGGCCTGGGCGGCACCCGCGCACATCAACCTGGCGGACTATCAGCTGTTCCGCGCCCTGGCCCTGGGCAGCCCGGAAGCCCCCGGCAGCCTTGCCGACAAGCTGGCCGAGCTGCAGGCCCTGCGCAAGCGCTTCGAACGCTGGGCCAGCTTCAACCCGGTGACCTTCCGCAACAAGCTATTGCTGATCGAAGGGCTGATCGCCAAGCTCGAAGGCGACGGCCTGGCAGCCATCCGCTGCTTCGACCAGGCGCAGATCGCGGCAACCGCCGCCGGCTTTATCCACGAACAGGCGCTGGCCCACGAACAACTGGCCGAAGTCTGCATCCCCAGCGGCCTGATCTCCGGCGCCAACCTGCACCTGCGCATCGCCCGCGACTGCTTCCATATGTGGGGGGCGACCGGCAAGGTACACCAGCTGGAGGCCCTGCACCCATTCCTGCGCACGCAACCCGTCCAGGAGACATACCGCTCCACCGAGCAGGCCAAGCTGGACCTTGAAGCCGGCATCGAGGCAGCGCGGGCGTTGTCCGAGGAAGTGCTGCTCGAAGGCCTGATCGAAACGCTGATGGGCCACCTCACCCAGCATTCCGGCGCCGATCACGGTGCACTGCTGATCGTCAGTGGCGCCGAATTCCAGATGGCCGCCCTCGCCTACATCGACGATGCCGGGCTGCACGTGAGCATGGACAACTGCCAGAAATTCCTGACCCAGGCGCCGCTGTCGATCATCAACGCCACCATGCGCACCAAGAAGCCGCTGGTGCTCAATGACGCCCTGAGCGATTGCCCCGAGGCCTTCCGCCAGGACCTGCATGCGCGTAACGCCCGTTCGGTGCTGTGCCTGCCGTTGGTGATCCAGGGCGTGCTGATCGGCCTGGTGTACCTGGAAAACCGCCTGGTGCCGAACCTGTTCGGCAGCCAGCGCCTGGCCATGCTGGAGATCCTCGCCTCGCAAGCCGCCGTATCGCTGCAGACGGCCAAGTTCTACACGCGCCTGGCCGAGGACAACCAGGCCCGCGCGCAAATGGAAGAGGAACTGCGCCGATCACGCGCAGAACTTGCACGCAGCGCACACCTGCAGGTGATGAACGAGCTGTCGGCGTCCATTGCCCACGAGATCAGCCAGCCACTGCTGGGGATTGCCTCCAACGCCGCGGCCAGCCTGCGTTGGCTCAAGCGCGCGGAACCCGACCTGGATGAAGCGATCGCCGGCCTGGAAGACATCCGCAATGACAGCGAACGTGCCGCCAACATCGTCCGCGCACTGCGTTCACTGGCCAAGCAGTCGCCGATGCAGCTCAAGGCCGTCAAGGTCGACGAGCTGATTCGCGAGGTGCTGCGCCTGACATCGGCCGATGCCGCCAAGTACAGGGTCGAGGTGCACACGCGGCTGCAGGCCGGGGTCAGCGTGATGGGCGACCCGGTGCAATTGCAGCAACTGGTGTTCAACCTGATCACCAATGCGCTGGAGGCGCTGGCGGGTTATCGCAGTGACGGGATGTTGCGGATTGCATCGGTAGTTGCCGGGGATGGGGTCGAGGTCTGCGTGGACGACAACGGGCCCGGCATTGCGGCGGATGAGCGGGCACGGGTGTTTGACGCATTCCATACCACCAAGGACGCGGGGCTGGGGATGGGGTTGGCGATCTGCAACTCGGTGGTGCAGGCCCATGGCGGGCAGTTGCAGGCGTTGGTGTCGCAGTTTGGCGGGTGCCGGATTCGCTTCACTCTGCCGGTAATCAATTCATAACCTGTACCGGCCTCTTCGCGGGCAAGCCCGCTCCCACAGGGAAATCACAGCACTCAAGGCCTGTGCTGTACCTGTGGGAGCGGGCTTGCCCGCGAAGAGGCCGGTAAGGGCTTACATCAACGGGTCAACGCCGCATAGCTGTTCATCAGGTTGCGGTAGTTGGGGATGCGCTGCGACAACAGGTTACCCAGCCCTTCGATGTCGTTGCGCCAGTCGCGGTGCAGCTCACAGGCCACCGAGAACCAGTTCATCATCTGTGCACCCGCCTGGGTCATGCGCACCCAGGCTGCCTGCTGCACGGTCTCGTTGAAGGTGCCTGAGGCATCGGTCACCACGAACACTTCAAAGCCTTCAGCCAATGCCGACAAGGTCGGGAACGCCACGCATACATCCGTTACCACGCCTGCGATGATCAGCTGCTTGCGGCCAGTGGCCTTGATCGCCTTGACGAAGTCTTCGTTGTCCCAGGCGTTGATCTGGCCTGGGCGAGCGATGTACGGCGCGTCCGGGAACATCTCTTTCAACTCTGGCACCAGCGGGCCGTTGGGGCCTTGCTCGAAGCTGGTGGTGAGAATGGTCGGCAGGCCGAAGAACTTGGCCAGGTCGCCCAGGGCCAGGACGTTGTTCTTGAATTCGTTGGGCGAGAAGTCCTGCACCAGCGAGATCAGGCCGGTCTGGTGATCGACCAGCAACACCACGGCGTCGTCTTTGTTCAGGCGCTTGTAGTCAGGTTGGCTCATGGGGGTGACTCCTTGGGTTGGGAAAACGGGCCGGGATTCACTCAAAGGCTTATCCCGGGGGGTTATACCGGCGGATAGATCCGGCTTAAGGATGGGCCTGCGCCTGGCGCCAGGCCTTGGGCGGCTGGCCGACCAGGCGGCTGAAGGCACGGGTGAAATGGGCCTGATCGCAGAAGCCGCATTCCAGGCTCACGTGGGTGATCGGTGCCTCGGTGACGAGCAGGCGCTTGGCTTTTTCCATCCGCGCCAGCAGGCGCCAGGCCTGGGGCGAGAGGCCGGTATTGACCTTGAAGGCACGGGAGAAATGACTGCGGGTGAGGTTGCACACCGCCGCGATCTCGATGATCGACAGCGAGCTGCGCAGCATCAGTTCCTTGGCCTGGCGCAACCGCCCGGGCGTCAGCGCGCCGGGGGTTGGCAGTGGCTCTTGGGGCGTCCCGGGGTGCATGGCGACTCTCCTGTTCAATGGAACAAGTCTCGCCGCCGGCACGTGACAAAGTCCTGAGCCAAACCTGAATTGTTGTTAATTGTGCGCTGCTGGCCCTGGCCTTTTGGCCGATACCTTAAGATGCATTTCGTATTCAGCTTCAGGCCGCCCCGGGCGGTCAGCATTCAAGGCGAAAGAGGTATGCAGGAAAACCACACCCACCGCACCGTGGCCATGGTGCTGTTCAATGATGTGCTGATGCTGGATGTGACCGGGCCGATGGATGCCTTTGCCATTGCCAACCGGTTCCTGCCTGAGGACAGACACTATCGGCTGGTGACCGTGGCTGAAGGCCAAGGGGCCCTTCGCAGCTCATGCGGCCTGAAGGTCCTGGCCGACCTGCGCCTGGAGGACTTGCCGGCCGGCGTCGACCTGCTGCTGGTACCGGGCGGGCCGGGGGCCTATCACGTCGACCTGCCGGCGATCGAGCGCTGGCTGCCGCAGGCCGTGCACAAGGCGCGGCGCTTCGGCGCAATCTGCACCGGGGTGTTCCTGCTCGGGCGCGCCGGGTTGCTGGGTGGCTATCGCTGCACCACCCACTGGAATTACGTGGAGCGCCTGGCGCAGGCGTTTCCCGAGGCCAAGGTCGAGACCGAGCACATCTACGTGCTGGACCGCGACCTGATCACTTCTGGCGGCATCACGGCGGGCATCGACCTGGCGCTGGCCATCGTCGCCGAGGACCACGGCAAGGCGCTGGCCCTGGAAGTCGCCAAGGTGCTGCTGGTGGCGCGCCACCGCCAGGGCGGGCAGACGCCTTACGGGCCCTTGCTGGCAGCGGTGCCGCGGGACGGCTCGCCGGTCGCCCGGGTGCAGGCGTACATCGTCGACCACATCGACCAGGCATTTACCGTGCAGAAGATGGCCGACCTGGTGGCCATGAGCGGGCGCAACTTTGCCCGGACCTTTCAGCGCGAGGTAGGGATCACGCCACTGCAGTACCTGCAGAACGCGCGCATCGACCAGGCACGCAAGCTGCTCGAAGGCAGCGACCTGCCGTTGAAGGTGGTGGCCGCGCAGTGCGGTTTTGGCAGTGACCGGCATATGAGGAAGGTGTTCTGCGAGCGGATCGGCATGACACCGGCGCAGTATCGGGCGCAGTTTGGCGGGGTTTGAGTGGGGTGTTTCCTGTGCCGGCCTCTTCGCGGGTAAACCCGCTCCCACAGGAATTACACAGTTCCTGTGGGAGCGGGTTTACCCGCGAAGAGGCCAGCACAGGCTGTCCCACTTTCCGGGACAATCTTTCTCCCTCCAGGCAGATTGTCTGACTTTCCCCCAACCTCCAGAATTGTCCGCCAAACTGTTCAAACGCTGCCCCGGCAGCTCATGGAGTACGAGCCAATGCCACACGAAGGCAGCCTTCTGCAAACCGCGGTGATCTTTCTGCTCGCCGCGGTCGTCGCCGTCCCGCTGGCCAAGCGCCTGCAACTGGGGGCCGTGATCGGTTACCTGCTCGCCGGCGTAGCCATCGGCCCGCAGGCCCTGGGCCTGATCCGCGACACCGAAAGCGTCGCGCACATTTCCGAGCTGGGCGTGGTCCTGCTGCTGTTCATCATCGGCCTTGAGCTATCGCCCAAGCGCCTGTGGCTGATGCGCAAGTCGGTGTTCGGCGTCGGCACCGCCCAGGTGCTGCTGACTGGCGCGCTGATCGGCGCCATTGCCTTGTTCGGCTTTGGCCAGTCGCTGCCGGCGGCCGTCGTGCTCGGCCTGGGCCTGGCGCTGTCGTCCACCGCCCTCGGCCTGCAGAGCCTGGCCGAAACCAAGCAGCTCAACGCCCCGCACGGCCGCCTGGCGTTCGCCATCCTGCTGTTCCAGGACATCGCCGCGATCCCGCTGATCGCCCTGGTTCCGTTGCTGGCCGCCAGCGGCCCGGACACCAGTCACGGCGACAGCCTGCAACACGGCCTGAAAGTGTTCGCCAGCATCGCCGTGGTCATCATCGGCGGCCGCTACCTGCTGCGCCCGGTGTTCCGCACCGTGGCCCGCACCGGCCTGCCGGAAGTGTCCACCGCCACCGCGCTGCTGGTGGTGATCGGTACTGCCTGGCTGATGGAAGAAGCCGGCATTTCCATGGCCTTGGGCGCCTTCCTCGCCGGCCTGCTGCTGGCCGACTCGGAATACCGCCACGAGCTTGAATCGCAGATCGAGCCGTTCAAGGGCTTGCTGCTGGGGCTGTTCTTCATCAGTGTCGGCATGGGCGCCAACCTCAGCCTGCTGCTGGAAATGCCACTGGTGCTGCTGGGCCTGACCCTGCTGCTGGTGGCGGTGAAGCTGGTACTGCTGATCGGCGTCGGCCGCCTGGCCGGTGGCCTGAACAGCGCCAGCGCACTGCGCCTGGGCATGGTACTGGCGGCCGGCGGCGAGTTTGCCTTCGTGGTGTTCAAGCTGGGCAAGGACCAAGGCCTGTTCGACACCCAGACCTACGACCTGCTGCTGATGACCATCACCCTGTCGATGGCCATCACCCCGCTGCTGATGCTCGGCTGCGCCCGTGCCCTCAAACGTCCGCAACCGGCGCGAGAAGTGCCGGAGCAGTACAAGACCATCGACGCCGGCACGCCGCGGGTGGTGATCGTCGGCATGGGCCGCATGGGCCAGATCGTCGCGCGTATCCTGCGGGCGCAGAAGATCCCGTTCATTGCCCTGGAAACCTCGGTGGACACCATCGAGATGACGCGCATGTTCGAACAGGTGCCGGTGTTCTACGGCGACCCGCTGCGCCCCGAAGTGCTGCATGCGGCCAAGGTGGGTGAGGCGGAATACTTCATCATCACCATCGATGACCCTGAAGCCGCCATCCATACCGCTGAACGGGTGAAGCGCCAGTACCCGCACCTGAAAGTGCTGGCCCGGGCGCGTAACCGCCAGCATGTGCACAAGCTGGCGGATGTAGGCGCCGAGCCGATTCGCGAGACGTTCTATTCAAGCCTCGAGATGACCCGCCGAGCGCTGGTCGGGCTGGGCTTGAGCGACGAGCAGGCGGCGGACCGGATCGAACGGTTTGCCCAGCATGACGAGGAAGTGCTGGAAGCCCAGGGGCTCGTGCGCGATGACCGGGCCAAGGTGATGCAGACGGCCAAGGAGGCACGGGTGGAATTGGCGCGGTTGTTTGATTCGGATGCGGATTGAGGGTTGGCGCTGTGATATGAGAAGAGGGCTTAGGCCCTCTTTTTCTGTTTTTGGATTCAGGAAGCAGGTGAGGTGCCTGGCGGTATGTTGAGTCAATGCCACCAGGCGCATGCTTTGAGGTTTCCAGCGTCTGTGAGATCGAGCGCCGCCCGCGCGGCGCATCGCGGCTAAAGCCGCTCCTACATCTGTTGCAACGTGGCCATGCCTGTCAGGCCATAGTTGTCAGCCTTCTTGGCATGACCGGTTTTTGAGGTGGGCATTGATGCCGCCTCACATGATTTGAGACATGCGCCAAGGCGGGTAACCATGGCCTCGCAGGTTCGGCACGTTGCAACAAATGTAGGAGCGGCTTTAGCCGCGATGCGCCGCGCGGGCGGCGCTCGATCTCGCAGACACTGGAAACCTCACGACATGCACTTGGTGGCCATGACTCAACATCCAGTCCGGTGCATCACGCCTGTCGTCCAGCACATTGCATTTCAATCAAGCAAAGAAAAAGGCCACTGTTCCCAGTGGCCCTATGCTTCTGCTCGATATTCATGAACACACCCTCAAGCCGGGGTGTTGAGGTCTCACCCTACGCTGAAGAATTAGCCATCGACGGGGTTCCTGATCCAACAAAAAAGGCCGGTCCCATGTTGGGGCCGGCCTTTCTAGTTTGAGCTGCTCGCTGTTATTTACCCGCAGTCAGCGCGTTGTAGCTGGTGATCAGGTTGCGATAATCCGGAATATGGTTGGAGCACAGCGCCGCGAGCCCTTCGATGTCGTTGCGCCAGTCGCGGTGCAGCTCACAGGCCACGCCAAACCAGGTCATCAGTTGCGCACCAGCCCGGCTCATGCGGTCATGGGCAGCATCACGGGTCATTTCGTTGAAGGTGCCGGAAGCATCGGTCACCACGAACACTTCAAACTCTTCTTCCAAGGCCGCCAGCGCCGGGAAGGCCACGCAAACCTCGGTTACCACACCGGCGATGATCAGCTGCTTCTTGCCGGTGGCCTTCACTGCCTTGACGAAGTCTTCGTTGTCCCAGGCGTTGATCTGGCCTGGGCGGGCGATGTACGGGGCATCCGGGAACAGCGCTTTCAGCTCTGGCACCAGCGGGCCGTTGGGGCCTTGCTCGAAGCTGGTGGTGAGGATGGTCGGCAGGTTGAAGAACTTGGCCAGGTCGGCCAGGGCCAGCACGTTGTTCTTGAACTTGTCCGGCTCGATGTCGCGGACCAGGGACAGCAGGCCAGCCTGGTGGTCGACCAGCAGGACAGCAGCGTCGTCTTTGTTCAGGCGGTTGTATTTGAAGTTGGTCATGATCGTAGCTCCTAAGGTTTATGAATTTTTCAGCAATCTGGGGTGTTTCGCGTTGATGGGCACAGATTAAAATCATCACCTTTACGGCGGTAGACTGCGAAAATTGCCTTTAGCGTTCCATCTGGAGAACGATCATTGGAAGACCTCAACTCCCTCTACTACTTCACTCAAGTCGTGGAGCACGGTGGCTTCGCCCCGGCCGGGCGGGCGCTGGACATGCCCAAGTCGAAGCTCAGCCGGCGCATCGCCGACCTTGAGGAGCGCCTCGGCGTGCGCCTGCTGCACCGCACCAGTCGCCATTGTTCGCTCACCGAGATCGGCCAGGCCTACTACAACCGCTGCCTGGCCATGCGGGTGGAGGCCGAGGGCGCGGCGGAGATCATCGAGCGCAACCGCAGCGAGCCGCGCGGGCTGGTGCGCATCAGTTGCCCGACCACCCTGCTCAACTCCTGGGTCGGGCCGATGCTGACCCGCTACATGCTCAAGTACCCGCAGGTCGAGCTGTTCATCGAGAGCACCAACCGCCGTGTCGACCTGCTGCACGAAGGCTTCGACATTGCGCTGCGGGTGCGCTTCCCGCCGCTGGAGAACACCGACATGGTGATGAAGGTGTTGAGCAACAGCACCCAGTGCCTGGTCGGCCAGCCGCAGTACCTGGAACAACTGCCCAAAGGCTTCGACCCGCAGCTGCTCAGCACGCTGCCGAGCCTGCACTGGGGCGGTGCACAGCGCGAGTACCAGTGGGAGCTGTTCCAGGGTGAGGACAGCAGCCGCAGTATCGTTATCCCGCATACCCCGCGCATGGTGACGGACGACTTGTTTGCCTTGCGCCATTTCGTCGTTGCTGGCGTGGGTATCGCGCACTTGCCGCGAGTGGCGGTGCGCGAAGACCTGGCGGCGGGGCGGTTGGTGGAGCTGATACCTGACTGGCACCCGCGTTGCGGCATCGTGCATGCGATCTTCCCGTCGCGACGCGGGTTGCTGCCGTCGGTGCGGGCACTGATCGATCACCTGGCCGAGGAGTTCGCCATCAGCGACATGGCTTGAGGCTTGGGCTGTCTGTACCGGCCTCTTCGCGGGTAAACCCGCTCCCACAGGACCACCACAGGCCTGGGGTCTGCACGATCTCTGTGCGAGCGGGTTTACCCGCGAAGAGGCCGGTACAGGTAAAGCCAATGTCCCAGCACACAGTTACAAGACCCCTGACCTATCCTTGCTTCACAGTCCCGGATCATCCCCCTTGGAGGCCCCATGATCCGCGCCAATCACGGACCAGGCCGCGCCCTGCTCGCCACCCTCGCCCTGTGCCCGGCACTCAGTCAGGCAGAAGATGCCGGCTGGTCGCTGCTCAGCCGCAACTACTTCCTGCACAGCGACTTCCGCTCGCCCTCCGCCAGCGGCCAGAACTACCGCCAGGAATGGGCCCAGGGCTTCATCGGCGAGGTTCGCTCGGGCTTCACCGAGGGCACGCTTGGTGTCGGCCTCGACGCCCATGGTTTCCTTGGCCTCAAGCTCGACGGCGGTCGCGGCCATGCCGGCACCGGCCTGCTGCCACGCGACAGCGATGGCCGTGCCGAGTCCGACTACTCCAGCGCTGGCGCCGCGCTCAAGCTGCGCCTGGGCAACACCCAGTTGCGCTACGGCGAGATGACCGTCGAAACCCCAGTGTTCGACACCGGCGACAAGCGCCTGCACCCGGAATACGCCACCGGCTGGTTCCTGGAGAACACCGACCTGCCCGACTGGCGGCTGCAGGCCGGGCGCTTCACGGCCTTCAACAACCAGGACAACAGCTCAACCCACGATGATTTCAGCGGTTACGGCGCCACCACCGACAACCGCGCCATCAGCCTGGCCGGTGCCACCTTCGCGCCGCACGGTCCCTTCGGCGGCGCGTTGTACGCCGGGCAGCTGGAGGACACCTGGCGCCAGGCCTACCTCAACCTGAACCTGGCCGAGGGCAACTGGCGCCTGGACGGCAATCTCTACAAGACCCGCGACACCGGCAGCGCCAGTGCCGGGGCGATCGACACCCTCGCCTACAGCCTGCTGACCAAATACAGCTTCGGCGCCCAGGCCCTGACCCTGGCTTACCAGAAGGTCGAGGGCGACACGCCGTTCGACTTCGTCGGCGGCGACTCCATCTACCTGGCCAACTCGATCAAGTACGCCGACTTCAACGGCCCTGGCGAGCGTTCGTGGCAACTGCGCTACGACCTCAACTTCGCCACCCTTGGCGTCCCGGGCCTGAGCCTGATGGGCCGCTACGTCAGCGGGCGCGGCATCGACGGCAGCCACGCCCCGGCCGACGGTGCCTATGTGGGCCAGCAAGGCCAGGGCGGCAAGCACTGGGAGCGTGACGTCGACCTGAAATACGTGGTCCAGTCCGGTGCCGCCAAAGACCTCAGCCTGTCGTTCTCCCACGTCAGCCACCGCGCCAACCAGGCCCAGGCTGGCGATGACATCGACCGCATCTACCTGATCATCGAATACCCACTCAAAGGCAGCTTCTGACATGAGCAATTCCCCTTCAGGCGCCTGGAGCCCGTTGCGCAACACCACCTTCCGCATGCTGTGGATCGCCACCATCGCCTCCAACATCGGCACCTGGATGCACGAAGTGGGCGCCGGCTGGCTGATGACCACGCTGTCGGCCAGCCCGCTGCACGTGGCACTGATCCAGGTGGCCGGCTCGCTGCCGATGTTCTTCCTCGCCCTGCCGGCCGGTGCGGCAGCCGATATCGTCGACAAGCGTCGCTACCTGCTGCTGGTGCAATTGTGGATGTCATCGGTGGCCGTGGTGCTCGCGGCGCTGACCCTGCTCGGGCTGATGAACGTCACCCTGCTGCTGGTGCTGACCTTGGCCTTGGGGATCGGCACGGCGCTGATGATGCCGGCCTGGAGCGCGCTGACGCCGGAACTGGTGGGCAAGGCAGACCTGGCCAACGCGGTGGCCATTTCCAGCGTCGGCATCAACGTGTCGCGCGCCATCGGCCCGGCGCTGGCCGGGGTGGTGGTGAGCCTGGTAGGCCCGTGGCTGACCTTCGCCTTGAATGCGGTGTCCTTCGCCGGGGTGATCCTGGTGCTGTTCCTGTGGAAGCGTGAGGTAAAGGAGCCGCTGCTGCCGGCCGAACGCTTCGTCGCGGCCATGCGCACCGGCCTGCGCTTCGCACGTAGTGCCAAACCCTTGCAGGCCGTGCTGTTGCGAGCCTTGGCGTTCTTCTTCTGCGCCAGTGCCGGGACCTCGTTGCTGCCACTGATCGTGCGCGGTGAGATGCACGGCAGCGCGGCCGACTTCGGTCTGTTGCTGGCGGCCATCGGCATCGGCGCGGTGGCCGGCGCCACGCTGCTGCCTCGCCTGCGCGAGCGCATCAGCCGCGACCGCCTGGTGCTGCTTGCCAGCCTGCTGTATGCCCTGTTCCTGCTGGCCCTGGCGCTGGTGCGCAACTTCTATGTGCTGCTGCCGGCGATGCTGCTCAGCGGCGCGGCGTGGATCGCGGTGCTGTCCAACCTGCAGGTAGCGGCGCAGACCTCGGTACCGGCCTGGGTGCGGGCGCGGGCGTTGTCGGTGTACATCCTGATCTTCTTCGGCGCCATGGCCTGCGGTGGCTTGCTGTGGGGTACGCTGGCCAGCCATGGCTCGATCACCCTGAGCCTGTTGCTGGCTGCGGGCGGGCTCACTCTGGGTACCTTGCTGACCTGCAAGGTCACCTTGCCGGAGACCGAGGCCGAGGAGCTGACGCCGTCGCTGCACTGGCCGGTGCCCGTGCTCAGCGATGACATGGACAAGGAAAGCGGACCGCTGATGGTCACCGTCGAGTACCACATCGAGCCGGCCAAGGCCGAGGCATTCCAGCTGGCGGCACGCGATCTGGAGGCGATGCGCAAGCGCAATGGCGCGTTGTCCTGGGGGTTGATGCGTGACAGTGCAGACCCTGCGCTGTGGCTGGAGTTCTTTTTCGAGGAGTCGTGGCTGGAGCACTTGCGGCATCACCACCGGGTGACCCGGGGAGAGCTGAAGATCGAGGCGAAGGTGCGGATGCTGCAGACCGATGGGGTCGAAGTGAAGATCCGTCATCTGTTGGCTGGCGCAGGGCACAAGGCACACCATTGATTCTGGCTTTTCTGGCCTCTTCGCGGGCAAGCCCGCTCCCACAGGGACCGCACAAACCTCTGGCCTGTGGTGATCCTGTGGGAGTGGGTTTACCCGCGAAGAGGCCGGCACAGAAGTAACAAAAAGGGGGCCAAGAACTGGCCCCCTTTTCACATCAGCTCAGCTTAGAACGCGAAGCACGAGCAGCCCAGCGCCCCCCAGAAGCCCTGGAAGTCATTCACCGGCACACTCGACTGCCGTGCCTTTTCATGGCTGTGCGCATGCACCCCGCATGGCCCGCTGCACTGGTGCACGGCGGCCGCCAGCGACGGCGTGCCCACACGCCAGTGCCCCGGCACCTTGACCACCGGCGACCACTCCGGCAGCACCGGTACTTGCGCTGGGCCGAGCTTGTCGAATTCGCCCGCGGCGTACACCACCTTGCCGTCAACGATGGTCAGCACCGACTCGATGCCCTTGATCGCTTCCTCATCGACACTGAAGAAGTCCAGCGACAGTGCCGCCAGGTCGGCCAGCTGGCCTACCTTGATCTGGCCCTTCTTGCCCTGCTCGCTGGAGAACCAGGCACTGCCCTGGGTGAACAGCTGCAGCGCGGTGTCACGGCTCAGGCCTTCCGGGTACAGCTCCATGCCGCCAACCGTCTTGCCGCTGACCAGCCAGTACAGCGACGTCCACGGGTTGTAGCTGGACACGCGGGTGGCGTCGGTGCCGGCGCCGACCGGTACGCCCATGTCGAGCATGCGCTTGATCGGCGGGGTCTGTTCGGCAGCCTTGGCGCCGTAACGGTCGACGAAGTACTCGCCCTGGAAGGCCATGCGGTCCTGGATGGCGATACCACCGCCCAGCGCACGCACGCGCTCGATGTTCTGCGGGGTGATGGTTTCAGCGTGGTCGAAGAACCACGGCAGGCCGTTGAACGGGATGTCGCGGTTGACCTTCTCGAACACGTCGA
>Ga0105251_10000312_pt1 | contig 48775 bp, 20 predicted proteins | sample KBSS64metaG_FD_80424 | JGI IMG/M metagenome (GOLD analysis project Ga0105251, IMG submission 80424) | Switchgrass rhizosphere microbial communities from Kellogg Biological Station, Michigan, USA - KBS S6-4 metaG | ecosystem: Host-associated > Plants > Roots > Rhizosphere > Soil | place...
CGACGCGGCCGCGTACCGCGCGCCCACCACCGCCACCGAACTGGCCCTGGCCCAGCTGTGGCAGGAACTGCTGGAACGCGACGCGCCGGTCGGCGCCGACGACAACTTCTTCCGCCTGGGCGGTCACTCGTTGCTGGCCACACGCATGATCCTGGCGGTCAATCAGCGCTGGCCGGACGCATTGCAATTGAAGGATGTGTTCGAGCAGCAGAGCCTCGTGCATCTCGCGCGGCATATCGATGGCAGGCATGAGCGGGCCACGGGCACGCCGGCCGACCAAACCACGGGCAACGTGGTTCATGAAGAACTGGAGTGGTAGCGACATGCAATCAGCGAAGGATCTGCTGCGCCAGCTTTCCTCGATGGGAGTCGAGACGTATCTGGACGACGGCAAGCTCAAGACCCGTGCCGCCGCCGGCGTCATCACGCCCGAGATCGCCGCGCTGATCCGGCTGCACCGCGATGCGTTGATCGCGGCGCTTGCCGCGGAAAACCATGCCGCAAGCGGCGCGCCCGCGCTGACCCCGAACATGCGCAGGCTGTGGCTCGCACAGAACCTGTCCCAGGCGGGCGCGATGTACAACGTGCCGCTCATCGTGCGGCTCACCGGTGAACTGCACGTGCCGCGCCTGGCGCAGGCGCTCTCGCATATCGCGCGCCGGCACGAGGCGTTGCGCACCAACGTGGTCGAACGCGACGGCGAGATGTTCGCCGTCGCCTGCACGGACGAGCTGCGGCTGGCGCAGCATGCGCTGGAAGCCGGCGATGACGGGGCCGCCGAAGCCGTCCGGCTGGCCTCCGCGCTGGCCGCCAGGCCGTTCGATCTGTCGCGCGACCTGCTGATTCGCGCGGATCTCATTCGGGTGGCGGCGCAGCACAACGTGCTGGTCCTGTGCATGCACCACATCGCCGCCGATGGCTGGTCCTGCGCGCTGCTCATCAAGGAATTGCAGGCCCTCTACAACGCGGGCGATGACCAGGCCACGATCCTGCCGCCCTTGCGCATCAGCGCTGCCGCGCATGCCCGTTGGCTGGCCTCGCCGGAGCACCGGAACAACGAAGCGGCGCATCTGGACTACTGGCGTGGACAACTGCGCGACAGCCCGGTGGTGCATGCGCTTCCCCTGGATCATCCGCGCCCGCGCATCCAGTCGCATGAAGGGCGCGAATGCCTGCAGACGATCTCCCCGGCCATCGTCGCCGCCGCGCGGCGGGTGGCATCGCACCATGGCACCACGCTCTACTGCGTGCTGCAGTCCGCGCTGACCCTGATGCTGGCGCGCTGGAGCAACGAATCGGACATCGTCATCGGCACCTCGTCCTCCGGCCGCACGCGCCCGGGAATGGAGGACATGGTCGGCTTCTTCGTCAATCCGCTGATCCTGCGCAACCGGATCGATCCATCGTCCACGGTCGCCAGCTTCCTGGACGCCACGCGACGCGTGCTGCTGGAAGCATTCGAGCACCAGGACGTGCCCTTCGAACGCATCGTCGAGGAGCTGGTGCCGGTGCGCTCCACCAGCCACACTCCGGTGTTCCAGATCATGCTGGACTTCCAGGCGGCCAGCGCCGCTGGCGTCGAACTGGACGGTGTGCATTGCGAGCTACTGTCCAGCGGCACCCTGGGCGCCAAGTACGACCTGGAGATCACCGCGGTCGAAACCGCGGACAGCCTGCATCTGCGCTGGATCCATGCGCTCGCCTTGTTCGATGAGACCACCATCGCGCGCCTGCAGCGCGGCTTCGAGACCGTTCTTGAGGCGTTGACCGGCGATCCCGCCGCCCGTCTCGGGACATTGCCGTTCCTGTCCGCCATCGACCTGGCGCACATCGGCGCCGCGGGGCGCGGACCGGCGGTCGAGGTGGACAGCACACCACTGCATGTCCGCTTCTCCGCCATCGCCGCGCAAGCGCCCGAGGCCATCGCCGTCGAATGCGACGGACGCGAGTACAGCTACGCCGATGTCGCGTTCCGCGCCGCTGGGCTTTGCCGGTATCTGGTGCACAGGGGGCTGGAGCCCGGCGGACGCGTCGCACTCTATCTGCAACCGGGTGTCGACCTGGTGGTGGCGATCCTCGCTGTCCATCAGGCCGGGGCGGCGTATGTCCCCGTGGATCCAGCCTATCCGCGCGACAGGGTGACCTACATCCTGGCCGATGCCGCCACGCAGTTCGTCCTCTGCGGCGGGCGCGATCTGGACGCGGACTGGCCCCGGACCCAGCAGGTGGTGGCGGTCGATCAGGTGGCGCTGCATCCGGCGCATCCGGCGCATCCCGACACAGCGGCGAGCGCGCAACAGCAGGCGGACCGCGCCGCCTACGTGCTTTATACATCGGGCTCGACCGGCCGCCCGAAGGGCGCGGTCATCAGCCACGCCGCGCTGAACAACTATCTGGCGCATGCGCGGACCTATTTGCGCGAGGACCTGCGCGGCGCCGTCGTCAGCTCGTCCATCGGCTTCGATGCCACCATCACTTCGCTTTTGACCCCGTTGCTGGCCGGGCAGCGGGTGAAATTGCTGGGAAGCGACCTCGATGCCGTGTTCCGTGGGCTGGAGGAACATCTGTTCGACGATGCGCATGCGTGGCTGTTCAAGATCACGCCGGCGCATCTGTCCGCGCTCGGCCATGCATGCGCGGGGCGGGCGACATCCATGGCCCGGCACGTTCTGGTCATCGGCGGCGAACAGCTGGATTACGCCGTCCTGCACCAGTGGCGCTCGCGCTGGCTGCCATGCGCCACCTATGTCAACGAATACGGCCCGACCGAAACCGTCGTGGGCTGCTCGGTGTTCACCATCGACGCGCACAGCGGCGATCTGCCGACGACCGGACCGGTCGCGATCGGGCGCCCGATCGGAAACGTCGGCATGTATGCGGTCAACGACGGACGCCTGGCGCCTCCGGGCACCGCGGGCGAGCTGCACATCACCGGCGCCGGCCTGGCCGAGGGCTATCTCAACCTGCCCGCGGTCAGCGCCGAGCGCTTCATCCAGCTCGCCGACGTGGAACAGGGCGCGCGCGCCTATCGCAGCGGCGACCTGGTGCGACTGCGTCACGACGGCAACTTCGAGTTCATTCGCCGCCTGGACGACCAGGTGAAGATCAGGGGCTACCGCATCGAGATCGGCGAAATCGAATCGGCCCTGCGCCGCCTGCCGGGGGTGCGCGAGGCGGCCGTGGTCGTGCAGGGCGACGCCGCGCAGCGGCAGCTCGTGGCGTTCGTGCAGACCGATCCCGGCGACGCGCAGGACGTGCGGCACGGGCTGCGCCAGCAGCTGGCCGCGAGCCTGCCGGAGTACATGGTGCCGACCCTGTTCGAGCGCGTCGCGCAACTGCCGTTGACCGTCAACGGCAAGGTGGACAAGGCGGCGCTGCCGCGCGTGGAACGCTTCGGCCCCGGCTCGGCCGAGGCGGCCATGCCGCGCTCGCAGCTGGAAGCGGCACTGGTCGCCGTGTGGAAGGACGTGGTCGGTCACGACGCCATCGGCGTTCATGACAACTTCCTCGATGCGGGCGCGAACTCGCTGCTGTTCGTCAGGTTGCGCGCGGAGATCCAATCGCGGCTCGGGCACGCGCTGGACATCACCGCGTTCTTCGAACATCCCTCGATCGCGGCGCTGGCAATGCACCTGGATCCACAGGCCGCGAGCGCGGCGGCGGTGGCGCAGAGCTCGCCGGACGCTCCGCACGCCGGCCGCAACCCGCAGGCACCGATCGCGATCGTCGCGATGGCGGGCAGATTTCCCGACGCGGGCGATCCCGACGCGCTGTGGTCGAACCTGCGCGCAGGCCACGAAGCCCTGGCAACCTTCAGCCCGGCCGAGCTGCAGGCCAACGGCATCGCCGCGGCGGTCGCGGCGGATCCGGCGTTCGTGGCGTCCGCGGCGTTGCTGGAGGATGTGCAGTCCTTCGACGCCGGGTACTTCCGGATGACGCCGCGCGAGGCGGAGATCCTCGATCCGCAACACCGCGTGCTGATGGAACTGGCGGTGGAGGCGCTGGAGTCCGCAGGCTACGGCAACGGCGCGCAGGCCAGGCACTGCGGCGTCTTCGTCGGGTGCGGCGAGAGCACCTATCTGGCCAACAATCTGCTGTCCAACATGCGCCTGGTGCGCGATCTGGGCCTGGCGGTGATGCACGCCAACAGCAATCACTACCTCGCCACGCGCATCGCCTACAAGCTCGACCTGACCGGCCCGGCGATTAATATCGCCACCGCCTGTTCCACCTCGCTGGTCGCCGTGCACCAGGCGGTCGCGAGCCTGCGCCGCGGCGAGTGCGCCATGGCGCTGGCCGGCGGCGCAGGCATTTCCGAATTCGGACCGAGCGGCTATCTCCACCAGGAGGGCGGCATCGAATCGCCCGACGGTCACTGCAGAGCATTCGACGCGCAGGCCCAGGGCACGCGCGGCGGCAACGGCGCAGGCCTGGTGCTGCTCAAGCGCCTCGAGGATGCGCAGCGCGACCGCGACCCGGTGCTGGCCGTGATCGTCGGCAGCGCTTCGAACAACGACGGGGCGCACAAGGCCGGCTACACCGCGCCGAGCGTGAACGGCCAGGTAGCGGTCATCCAGGCGGCCCTGCAGGACGCGGGCCTGCACGCGCGCGATATCCAGTACGTGGAGACGCACGGGACCGGTACGCCGCTCGGCGATCCGGTCGAGTACCGGGCGCTGCGCAAGGTGTTCGACGGCGCAGCCGCCGACAGCTGCGTGCTGGGCACCTTGAAGCCCAACATCGGCCATCTGGATGCCGCCGCGGGGGTGGCCGGGTTGATCAAGGCGGTGCAGGTGGTGCGGCACGGCGAATTCCCGCCCTGTCTGCACTATGCCGCGCCCAATCCGCTGATGGACATGGCGCGAACGCCGTTCCGGTTCCCGCAGCAGGTCCAGGCCTGGACGCCGCGGGACGGTGCGCCGCGCCGCGCCGGCATCAGCGCATTCGGCATCGGCGGCACCAATGTCCACGTCATCATCGAGCAGGCGCCGCCGCTGCCGGCACGGCCGCGGCCGACCACACGCCCCCAGGTGCTTCCGCTCTCGGCGCTGACCGCGACCGCGCTGGACGCGGCCATCGCCGCCCTGCGCACACGGCTCGTGGCGGATCCCGAGCAGTCGCTGGTCGATATCGCCTTCACCCTGCAGGAAGGACGCCAGGCGCATGCGTGGCGGACCTTCGTGGTGGCGGAGGAGGTGGACGACGCGGCGGCCGGTCTGGCGCGCCTCGCCCAGGGCGGCGTCCGCGAGCGGGCCGACGGCACGTCCGCGGCCGTCTTCCTGTTCCCGGGGCAGGGCGCGCAATACGCCGGCATGGGCCTGCAACTGCTCGATGTCGCGCCTCGCTACACGCAAGCCTTCGAGGCGTGCCGCGCCCTGATCGAGCAGCACGCCGGCTTCGACCTGCGCGCCATGCTGGCAGGGGACGAGGAGCGCCTGCGCGCGACCGGCGTCGCGCAGCCGCTTTTGTTCACGGTCTGCCATGCGGCCGCCGCCGAACTGATGGGCAGCGGTGTCGTTCCCGAAGCGATGCTCGGGCACAGCCTGGGCGAGTACGTGGCCGCCTGCATCGCCGGCGTGTTCTCGCTGGAGGACGCTGTCCGCCTGATCTGCGCACGCGCCAGGTGCATGGAGCAAAGCCCGCCCGGGGCGATGCTGGCGGTCGCTGCCGCAGCGGAGCACACCCGGCACCTGGTCGCGTCCGGCACGCTCGCGCTGGCCGCGCTCAACGGCGCGGACAACCATGTGCTGTCCGGCTCCCACGCCGCGATCGGCCAGGCCGAGGCCGCGTTGGACGGCGCCGGCATCGCGCACCGTCGCCTGCAGACCTCGCATGCCTTCCATTCGCCGATGATGGATGCCGCCGCGCAGGGGTTGCGCGCGGTGCTGGCGACGATTCCGCTGCAACCGCCCCGGCATGCTTTCGTCTCCAATCTCACCGGCACGTTCATCACGGCCGAGCAGGCGTGCGATCCGGAGTACTGGGTGGCGCACATGCTGGCGCCGGTGAAGTTCGAGCAAGGCGTGCAGACGCTGTGCGTCCATCTCGCCGCCACCAACGCCCGCGCGGTCTTCATCGAAGCGGGGCCCGGCAATGCGCTCGGCAACCTGGTGCGCCGCCACCGCGATGCCGCCGGTGCGGTCGTGCTGTCCTGCATGCGCGGTGCGCAGGACGCCACGTCCGATGCCCGGCACTGGCAGCAGGCGCTGGGCAGGCTGTGGTCCGCCGGCCTGGCCATCGACTGGTCCAGCCTGCGCGGTGCGGAGCAGCCGCGGCGCATCGCACTGCCAACCTATCGCTTCGACCGTGCGCGCCATTGGCTTGCGCCACGCGCGCCGCTGGCGACCGCCGCGGCCGCCAGCGGCGCGCGTTCGACGGAGGCGCGCGACTGGTTCTATGTGCCGCAGTGGCGATTGGTCCCCAATCTCGGCGACGCGGGCGCGGACGAGGCAGCGCTCGCCGATGCCTGGCTCGTGCTTGCCGACGACCTCGGCCTCGGCGATGCAGTGTCCAGGCGCATCGCCGCGCACGGCGGCATCCTGCTCGCGGACCAAGGCGGGCAGGGCAGCGCGACCTGCCCGGACGACACGCGGCTGGAGGCGCTGCTGCAGGATCTCGACGGACGCCCATCCGTCGCCATCGCCTGCCTGTGGCCGCTGCACGCGGTGGCCGCGACGGACGAGCACGCGCGGTTCGCGCAGGACCAGCGCCGCGTGCTCTATCCCCTCCTGCGCCTGCTGCAGGCGATCAACGACCGTCATCCGCGCCTGGCCGTGCAACTGACGGTGGTCACCGACCGTGCGCTGCGCGTGACCGGCACGGAGCGGATGCGCCCGGCGCTGGCGACGCTGCGCGGCCTGTGCCGGGTCGCCGCGCAGGAGTTGCCGCAAATGTCCTGCCGCCTCATCGACATCGATGCGTCGGCGCTCACCGATGACAGCCAGCGCGAGCGCATGGCCATCCGCCTGTGGCGGGAGATGACCTGCGCAACGGGCGTTCCCGAGCTGGCGTTGCGCGGCAATACACGCTGGCTGAAGCAATACCGCCCACTCGCCGAGGTCGCACCGGCGCCGTCACCGATGCGCCTACGACGCGGCGGGCATTACCTCATCACCGGCGGCACGGGCAGGATCGGCATGGTCCTGGCCACCTGGCTGGCGCAGCAGTTCGATGCGCGGGTCAGTCTGCTCGGTCGCCGGGAGCCGGCGTCCGCGGCGCTAGCGGGTGCCGGCGGCGGCATCCGCTTCCTGCATGCGGACGTGGTCGACCGCCAGGCCCTTGCCGCCGCGCTGGACGCGGCCGAGCAGGCGTTCGGCCCGGTCGCGGGCGTCATCCACGCCGCCGGGGTGGTCGCCGATGCGCTGCTGCCGCTGACGCAGACCGACGAAACGGCCTGCGCGATCCATTTCGTGCCCAAGGTCGCCGGCCTGATGAACCTGGAGTCGGTCTTGCGCGGCCGCGACGTCGACTTCTGCCTGGTCATGTCGTCGCTGGCGATCGAGCTGGGCGGACTTGGCTTCACCGCCTATGCGGCCGCCAACGCCTTCGCCGATGCGTTCGTTCAGCAACTGCGCAACCAAGGGCACGAACAGTGGCTCAGCGTGGCCTGGGACGGCTGGAACTTCGGCGCGGACACGACGCCGGGCGCGGCCCACGCCATGCGACCGGAGGAAGGCCTGCGCGCCTTCGCCGTGGCCATGGGCCATTGCGACCAGCCCTGCCTGATCAATTCCACGGCCGACCTGGATGCGCGCTTCGCCCGCTGGGTGGGATCGCTCGCGGACGCGTCCACCGACGGCGACGCGCGGGACCCGGCGGACGCGTCGCAGGCGGGCCTGCCGCCGTCCACCGAGCGGGCCGTGGCCGCGCTCTGGCAGGATGTACTCGGCATCCACCCGATCGATCCGCACGCCAATTTCTTCGAACTGGGCGGCGATTCCCTGATCGCGACCCGTCTCGTGGCCAAGATCCGCGCCCGCTTCAACGTCGCGGACCGCGTTTTCTCGCTCTCCGAATTCTTCGCCAACCCGACCGTCGCGCACATCGCCACGCGCATCGATGGCCTGTCGGTCACCGACCGCTCGTCCTCGATGCGCGATGCGCTGCGCGCGACGCAGACCGTCGAGGAAGGAGAGTTCTGAGGTGATCGATCGTCAAGCATCCCTTGCGTCGTTGCTGCAAGGACCTGGCCCAGGCATCGCCGGGGTCGTTCTGTGGGGGCAGTCATGAAGAAGGTGGAAGGCATCATCGAACGTGCGCTGCAGGCGCAGGTCGCGCTGTATCTCAAACAAGGCAAGCTCGCCTACACGGCCGCCGATGGCGCGCTGTCGGACGAGTTGCGCGCGGAGATCGCCGCGCACAAGGGCGACATCATCGCCTATCTCGGCGCAATGGCGGCCGCGACCGACGCCGACGCCGGCACCTGGCCGCTCGACGCCGCTCCCGACGCTGAGGGCCTGCCGCTTTCGCTGCAACAGCAGCAGGTGTGGCTGGGCCACACCATCAGCGAGCAGGGCCAGTACAACATCACCAACACCTTCGACATGCGCGGGCCGCTGGACCACGACGCGCTGCGCCGTACCCTGGACGTCATCGTCGAGCGCCACGCGATCCTGCGTACCCTGTATGCGCCCGGCGAGGATGGCGGCGTCGTGCAGCGCGTGGTGGATGCGACGCGGTTCCAGTTGCACGTGATCGATCTGAGCTGGCTCAACGATGCCGGGCAGCAGAAGGAACTGTCTGCGCGCCTGGCGACCGAACGGTCCAGGCGGTTCGACCTTGGCCACGATCTCCCTCTGCGGGTGGCGTGTTTCATTTGTTCGTCGGGGCGCCACGTCCTGTCGATCACGATCCATCACATCGCCTCCGATGGCTGGTCGCAGGCACTGCTGGTCGCGGAGATCTGCGCCGTCTACGAGGCCCTGCGCGCAGGGGGCGCACCACGCCTGCCGCCGCTGTCACTCAGTTACGGCGACTACGCCTACAGCCAGCGCCGTGCGCTGGCGCAGGGCCGGTTCGCACAGGAGCTGGCGTATTGGAGGGCGACCCTGGACGGCGTGCCGAGCGAGCCGCTGCTGCCGACCGACCTGGCGCGCCCGCCGGTGTTCGTCGCCTCCGGCGCGACGGTGGAAAGCCGGCTCGACGCCGGCGACCTGGCCCGGCTGTCCACCCTGGCCAAGCAGCACAACATGACCCTGTTCATGCTGATGCAGGCGATCCTGGCGCTGATGATCGGGCGTTGGGCCGATCGCGACGACGTCGTCATCGGCACTCCCATTTCCGGCCGCGACCGCGAAGCGACGCACGGCATCGTCGGGCTGTTCGTGAACGTGCTGCCGCTGCGCACCCGCTGCCCGGCGCAGGGGCCATTGGCAACGTATCTGGCGCAGTCCCGCGAGCGCACGCTCCAAGCGCTGTCCATGCAGGCCTTGCCGCTAGGGTATCTGCTGCAATCGCTGGACATCGAGCAATCGATGGGGCACTCGCCGCTGTTCCAGACCGTGTTCAATCTGCAGAACGCCGTGGACGCGGCGCCACGCCTGGGCGAGGTCGCGCTGTCCGCGCTCGCGCAGCCGCCGCTGATCAAGTACGACCTGGAGATCGTGGCGCTGCAGGATGCCGACGGCCTGACGCTGAGCTGGAAGTATGCCGATCGCCTGTTCCTGGCCGGCACCGTGCAGATGTTGGCCGACGCCTGTCTTGCCGCCTTGCGGCAACTGGCGGCTGGCGATGTGGAGGACGTGGCCGCACTAGAGTTCCCGGGACTGGTCCCGCGCACCACGCGCATCGGCGACGGGCCGGAGGATGCGCTCAGGCAGGCGCTGGCGATCGCCCAGGACGCCTTCCCCGGCTGCCCGCTGGCCTGGATCAGGCAGGGCGGCAGCGCGGCGCCGCGCCACGTGCTGCACCTGTTGGCCGACGCGGCCCCCGACGCCCAGGCGCTGCGCCAACGCCAACTGGCGGTGGAGCGGCAGGTCGCGGCGACGCTCGGCCAGGACTGGGTGCCGCACGCCTGGTCGCTGGTCGGCGCGGAGTGTCTGCGCGGGGCGGACCGGCTGGACCGCAGGAAATTGCCGACGGTGCACTTTCCGCTCGAAACGGAGGCGCAGCGGCGGGTCGCGGCCGTGTGGAGCGAGATGCTCGAATGTCCCGGCCTGGGCGTCACCGACGACTTCTTCGACCGTGGCGGCAACTCCATCAAGGCGATGCGCGCCACCTCCAGGCTGTCCGAGCTGTGTTCGGTGGAAATGCAGATCCGCGACATCTTCGAGCACACGGTCCTGGCCGACTATGCGCTCGTGCTCGAGGCGCGCGGCCTCGGAAAGCGCCCGCTGATTCCGGTACGCCCGGCGGGCGCGCGGATGGCGCTGTCGTTCGCCCAGGAGCGGGTGTGGTTCATCGACCAGCTCAACGGCGGCAGCCCCGAGTACAACATGCCGGCGCTGTTCCAGCTGACCGGGACGCTTGATCTCGATCTCGCCGAACGCGCGATGGGGTTGGTGATCCAGCGCCATGAAGTGCTGCGCAGCGTCTACGCCACCGACGACGACGGCGTCGTGCAACGCGTGCTCGAGCAAGAACGGTTCCATGTGCTGCGCCACGATCTGGCGGCGTTGCCGCCCGGCGAACGCGAGCCGCGCCTGGCGCGGCTGATCCAGGAGGAACTGACGCGTCCGTTCAACCTGGCGCAGGACCTGATGGTGCGCGCGACCTACTTCGACACCGGCCGCGACGGGGCAGGGCATGCGCAGGGCGTGCTGCTGTTCAACGTGCACCACATCGCCTGCGACGGCTGGTCGCAGGATCTGCTGGTCAACGAGTTCGTCGTCGCCTACCGCCATCTCGCCCAGGGCGGCGCAGCGCCGGCCTCGCTCTCGATCCAGTACGCGGACTATGCGCACTGGCAGCGGCGGTGGATGGGCAGCGACGCGTTCGAGCGCCAGTTGCAATACTGGCTCACCCAACTGGCCGACGCGCCGCCCGTCCATGGCTTGCGCCTGGACCGGCCCCGGCCGGAGGGCAAGGCGCACGTCGGCAGCAGCATCATCAGCCGCGTCCAGGCGGCGGAGGCCGCCGCGCTGGAGCGTCTGGCGAAGCATTTCCAGCTGACCCCGTTCATGCTGACCCACGCGGCGCTGGCCCTGGTGCTGGACCGTCACAGCCATGCCGGCGAGGTGCTGATCGGCACGCCGGTGGCCAATCGCCACCAGGCGCAGACCGAGCAGTTGATCGGCTTCTTCATCAATACCCTGGTGCTGCGCCTGACGACCGCGCATGCGACCCTGGGGGACTTACTGGCCGAGGTCAGGCAGGTGCACCTCGACGCGCAGTCCAACCAGGACATCCCGTTCGAACTGCTGGTGGATCGCCTGCAGGTGCAGCGCACCCCGAAGCACACGCCATTGTTCCAGATCATGCTGAGCGCGGATGCGGACTACGGGCTCAAGCGCGGCGACGAACGGGCGCTGCTCGAAGTACCCGGCGCGCAGGTACGGACCTACGCCTTCGAAGGCACCGGGGTGAAGTTCGACATCGAGATCCACAGCCGGTGGTCGCCGGACGGTGCATCGGTCAGCTGGACCTACGACCACAGCATCTTCGACCGCGCCAGCATCGAGCGGCTGGACGCGCATCTTCACCAGATCTTCGGCGCCCTGGCACGGCTCGCCCAGGACGCCGACGCCGCCGGCGCGACGCCGCTGCGGCAGTTGGACGTCCTGCCGGCGACGCAACGACGCCGCGTGGTTGAGGAGTTCAACCCGGCATGGGTCGAACGCGCGCAGTTGCGCCCGGTCCACCACGCCATCGCGGCGCAGGCCCGCGCCACGCCGGACGCACCCGCGGTGATCGCCGGCCACACGCGCTTGAGTTACGCGACGCTGGAGCGGCTGGCCAATCAGCTGGCCCATCGGCTGGTCGCCGCCGGCGTCAGGCCCGAGTCCAGGGTCGCCCTGTGCATCGAGCGCGGACCGGAGATGGTCGTGGCGGTACTGGCCGTGCTGAAGTCCGGAGGCGCCTACGTTCCGCTCGACCCGGGCGCTCCGGCCGCGCGTCTCCACGCGCAGTTGAACGACTGCCAGCCGGTACTGATGCTGACGCGGTCGTCGCTGGCCCTGCACGACGCGCCATGCCCGGTGCTGCCGCTGGATGGCGCCGCCGCCGCGGACATCGCCGGGCTGCCCGAGGACGAGCCAGTGGTACCGGGTGTGACGCTGGGCACCGCCGCGTACGTCATCTACACCTCCGGCTCCACGGGGACGCCGAAGGGGGTCGTGGTGGAGCATGGCGGTCTGGCGAACTATCTGCACTGGGCCGTCGACCACTACGCTGGACATGCGCGCATCGACGCGGTGGTCTCCACGCCGCTGGTCTTCGACGCGACCGTGACCAGTCTCTTCGTGCCGCTGCTGGTCGGCGGCGCACTCACCCTGTTGCCACAGGGCCAGGAGGTGATGGAACTGGAGCGGCATTTGTTGGCGGCCCCGGCTCCCTGCCTGGTCAAGATCACCCCGGCGCACCTGGCGGTCCTTGGCCACGGTCTGCAGGAAGACAGCTGCCCGCCGCATCTGTTCGTGGTGGGCGGCGAAGCGCTTCCCAGCGCCACCGTGGCGCGCTGGCGCGCGGTCTCCCCGGCCTCGCGCATCATCAACGAGTACGGCCCGACCGAGACCGTCGTCGGCTGCACGGCCTTTTCCGCCACGGACTGGCTAGGCCACGCCGACACCGTGCCCATCGGCCGGCCCATCGCCAACGCCTCGATCTATGTCCTCGACGCACTGGGAGAACCCGTACCGGTCGGCGTTGCCGGCGAGCTGCACATCGGCGGTGCGGGCGTCGCCCGCGGCTATCTCAATCAGCCGGCGCTGACCGCCGAACGCTTCGTGCTCGATCCGTTCAGCGCGAGGCCCGAGGCACGCATGTACCGCTCCGGCGACGTGGCGCGATGGTTGGACGACGGCGTGCTCGAATTCCTTGGCCGCAACGACGATCAACTCAAGATCCGCGGCGTGCGCATCGAGCCGGGCGAGATCGAGGCGGCCGCGCGCCATTGCGCCGAGATCGCCGAGGCCGCCGTCGTGGCGCGCGAGCTCGTCTCCGGTGGCGGCCTGGATCTGGTGCTGTATGCGGTCCTGCGTCCCGGCGCCGCGCTCGACGCCACCGCGCTGAAGGAGGCCCTGTCCAGCCGCCTGCCGGCGTACATGCTGCCCGCCGCGATCGTGTTCCTGCCTGCGCTGCCGTTGACCGGCAACGGCAAGCTCGACCGCGCGGCGTTGCCGTTGCCGGTTCCGGCGCCGGACGCGGACCGACAGTCGCCGCCGCGCAGCGAGATGGAGCACATGCTGCATCGCGTGTGGCAGGGCCTGCTGCCGCATGCGGTGTTCGGTTGCGAGCAGGACTTCTTCGCCGTCGGCGGCAACTCGCTGCTCCTGGCCAGGCTGCAGAGCAGGATCCGCGCCGAATGCGAGGTCGCCGTGCCGGTCGGAACCCTGTTCGCGCATCGCAGCATCGCCGCGCAGGCTCGCATCATCGAGCGCTTCCTGGCGGTGGCCAAGGCGGAAGAATCACTCGACGAAGACATCGTCGAAGAGGAGATTTGAGATGACAATGGACCTGTTGAACGAAGCCGGCGAAGCGGGCGTGGTCCTGTTCCTGAGCAACGGAAAGCTGAAGTTGCGCGCCAATCGCGGCGCGGTCAGCGATGACCTGCGGCAGCGCATCCTGGCGTCCAAGGCCGAGCTGATCGCGTTGCTGACGGAATTGGACGGAGTGCGGCGCGAAGACGGGCGCGACGTCATCCTGCCCGGCCTGCACCGGGAAGGGCGACTGCCGCTGTCACTGCAGCAGCAGCGCCTGTGGGTCAACGAGACACTGCATCCGGGAACCAGCGATTACAGCATTCCCGCCGCCTACCGCGTGCGCGGCGCGTTCTCCATCGACGCCGCCCAGGCCGCACTGGACGCGGTGATGGCGCGGCATGCCGTGCTGCGCAGCAGCTTCCACCAGGACGACGAGCAGGTCCACCAGCGCTGGCACGACGCGTTGCAGGCCACCATCGCCCGCCACGATCTCAGTGGATTGGCCGCCGCCGATCGCGAGGCCGCCGTCGCCCGCCTCATCGCCGCCGACGCCGGCACTCCGTTCGACCTCGCGCAACCGCCGTTGCTGCGTGCGGCCTGGATGGCGCTGGCCGCGGACGAAGGCGTGCTGTACTTCAACCTGCACCATATCGTGTTCGATGGCTGGTCCATGGACATCCTGCTGCGGGAGTTCGTGGCGTTCTATCGCGAACGCACGCAGGGCGTGCCGCATGGACTGTTGCCGCTGTCGATTCAGTACGCCGACTACGCCATCTGGCAGCGCCAACGGCAGAACCAGGAGCGCGTGGAGGAACAGCTCGGCTACTGGACGCAGGCGCTTGCCGGCGCGCCCGTGGAACACGCGCTCCCGCTGGATCACCCGCGTCCACGGCAGAGGCGGCACGTGGGCGCGCGGGTCAACGGACGCATTCCGGCCACGGAGCTGACGCGCCTGGAAGCGCTGGCCGCACGCCTGGACGTCACCCTGTTCATGCTGCTGCACGGCGCGCTGGCGCTGGTGCTGGCGCGCCAGGGCGCGGAACCGGACGTGGTGATCGGAACCCCCGTCGCCAACCGGGGCAGCGCGCAGCTCGACGAACTGATCGGATACTTCATCAATACCCTGGCGTTACGCGTTTCCTGTCGCGAGTCGCAGACGATCGCCGACTACTTCCGGCACGTCCGCGTGGTCAACCTGGGGGCACAGGCGCGGCAGGACGTGCCATTGGACCTGTTGATCGAGCGGCTGGAGCTTCCGCGCAGCAGCGCGTACAGCCCTCTGTTCCAGATCATGTTGTCGCTGGACAATACGTCCAGGACGGCGGACAGCGGCGGGGTTCTTGCGGTCGAGCCGCTGTCCACCGGCGTGATCCAGGCCAAGTACGACCTGACCTTGCACGCGGCTGTCGATCAGCAAGGGCTGCAGTTGGACTGGGTCTACGACACCGCGCTGTTCAGCGCCGGCACCGTCGAGCGCTTGTGCGGTCACCTGGAGGCCCTGCTGGCGTCGTTGCCAGGGGAGTTGGAGCGCCCGCTGTCCGCGCTGGAGTGGTTGACGCCCGCCGAACGGGCCGAGCTCGAGGGCGGCATGATGGGCGAAAGCGTCGCCGTCGATCATGCCTTGCTGCCGGATCTGCGGGTCGCGCAGTTCGCCCGCCGAACGCCGGCCGCGATCGCACTCGTCGACGGCGGATCGTCCCTGAGCTATGCCTGGCTCGATGCGGAAATCGACCGGCTGGCGACGCGGCTGATCGCGCACGGCATCGCGTCCCAGGACAACGTCGGTATCGCCATGCCGCCGAGCAGTTCGATGGTGGTGGCCGTCCTTGCCTGCCTGCGGATCGGTGCCTGCTATGTGCCCATCGACCCCGCCGCCGCGCAAAGCGCTATCGACCACATCATCGGCGACAGCGGCCTGCGGCTGTTGCTGACGCTCTCCACCCTGCCGGACTTCACCCGGGCCACCGGCGTGGCGGCCTGCTACGTCGACGAACCCGACCGCACAGCGGCCGCTTCGTCCGCCCCGGCCTTGCCCGCCATCGCCGCGGCGCCGGATGAACTGGCCTACATCCTCTATACGTCCGGCTCCACCGGACAACCCAAGGGTGTGGCGATCACCCGTGCCGGGCTCAGCAACTATCTTGGTCATTGCCTGCGGACGTATGCGAACCAAGGCGTCGAGGAGGCCGTGGTCAGCTCGCCGCTCACCTTCGATGCGACCATCACCACGCTGTTCACGCCCTTGATCAGCGGATGCGCGCTGCGCATCGTGGCCGCCCGCCACGAGGACCTGGCGCGGACGCTCGGCGACCTGATGCTGGGTGACCGGGTCCGCCGCCTGTTCAAGTTGACGCCGGCGCACCTGGATCTGCTGGCACGCTATTGGGAGGAGCAGGGCGAGCGGCGCCAGGGCCTGGTCCCGATGCAGTTGGTCATCGGCGGCGAGCAGTTGCTGCGCAAGACCCTGGCCCCGTTGCTGGAGCGTCTCGCCGCCGGCTCCGTCTTCGTCAACGAGTACGGCCCGACCGAAACCGTCGTGGGCTGCTGCGTCTACACGGTGCGCTCCCTGGCCGATCTGCAGGCGGCCACGGCCGCGGTGCCGATCGGGCGCCCGATCCAGAACACCCGCCTGGTGGTACTGGACGACCAGCGCCTGGTACCGCACGGCGCGACGGGCGAACTGTTCATTGCCGGCGCCGGCGTCGCGCGCGGTTACGTGAATCGGGACGCGCTGCAGACACGCCACTTCGTCGTGCGCGACATCGCGGGCATGCCGCAGCGCTTCTACCGCACCGGCGACCTGGTCCGGCGCAACAACGCCGGCGAACTGGAATTCAAGGGCCGCAACGACGAGCAGATCAAGCTGCGCGGCCACCGCATCGAACCGGCCGAGATCGAAGCTTGCCTGTGCGCCTATCCCGGCATCCGCGAGGCCTCGGTCGTCCTGTCCAGTCAGACGACACCGCCCGTGCTGGTCGCCTGCCTGGTCGCCGACGTCGAAGACACGCAGGAAGCGGCACTGCAAGGCTCGCTGCGCGACTGGTGCCAGGCGCGGTTGTCCGCGGTCAGCATCCCCGCCGCGTTTCGGCTCCTGCCGCGCCTGCCGACCACCAGCAACGGCAAGGTGGACAGACAGGCGCTGGCGGCACTGCCCGTACACCTGCAACCGGTCGCGTCCTACCGCGCGCCGGAGACGCCGGTCGAGCGATCGCTTTGCGCGCTGCTCGGCGCGTTGCTGAATCGCGAGCGGGTCGGCCTGGACGACAATTTCTTCGCCCTGGGCGGCGATTCCATTCTCGCGATCCAACTGGTATCGCGCGCCAGAAAGGCCGGGCTGCGCGTGTCGACGCAGCAGATCTTCGAGCATCAGACGGTGGCGGCGCTGGCGCGCGTGGCATCGACGACCGCCGCGCATGCGGTGGGAACGCAGATCAGCGCCGCGCCCTTCGCGCTGACGCCGATCCAGCAATGGTTCGTGCTCGCCCAGCCCGAGACCGCGGACCACTACAACCAGAGCCTGCTGCTGGAAGCGCCGGCCGCGCTGGACGCGTCGCGTCTTGCCGTCATCGTCGAGGCGTTGCTGCGCCGGCACGATGGCCTGCGCACCCGCTTCGCGCGCGAGGGCGCGGGCTGGCACGCGCGCCTGGCACCGTTCGATCCGAGCCAGGTCGCCGACAGCGTGGTGGTGGAGCCACTGCCGGACGGAGTCGAAGCGCGTCGCCGATTCATCGCCGCGCGTGGCGAGCATCACCAGGCGAGCCTGCGTCTGGATCGCGGACCGGTGTTCAAGGCGGTGCTGTTCAGCGGCACGCAAGCATCGCGGATCCTGATCGTCGCGCACCACATGGTGGTCGACGGCGTCTCCTGGCGCGTGCTGCTGGAGGATTTCGAGCGCGCCTGGCAGAAGTGCCTGGACGGCAGCGCGATCGCACTGGGCGCAGGCGGGACCTCCTACCAGTACTGGAGCCAACTGCTGGGCCGCCTGGCGGCCGAGGGGGCGTTTGCCGGCGAGCGCGACTACTGGCGCGGCCAGGCCGCCAGCGCCGGCTTCGACTATCGCGAACACCTGCCTGATCGTCCGCCCACGATGCAGAGCACGCGGCAGGTGCTGGTCGAACTTTCCGACGAGGAAACCTCCGCGCTGCTGACCCACGCCAATGCGCCGTACGCCACCCGCACCCTCGAGTTGCTGCTCGCCTCCGTGTACCTGGGGCTGGCGCCACGCGCCGGCACGCCGTCCTTCAGCGTCGCGCTGGAGGGCCACGGGCGCGAGGAACTGGAGACTGGACTGGATCTGTCGGAGACGCTGGGCTGGTTCACCAGCATCCATCCCCACGTGTTGAGCGGCGATCCCGCGGACCCTGGCGCGACACTGCGCAGCGTCAAGGACAATCTGCGCGCCGTGCCGCGCGGCGGCATCGGATTCGGCGTGCTGAAGTATCTCGTCGGGGACGCGGCGCTCCAGCAGGCGGATGGCGCCGACCATCTGATCTTCAATTACCTGGGGCAACTCGACGCCGGTGGCGACGCGACATCCGCGTTCGCGCTGGCCAATGAAGCGGCCGGCCCCGAAAGCGCGCCGACGGCGCGCAGAATGCACCGCCTGTCGATCGCGGCCTTCGTTCTCGGCGGGCGGATGCGCCTGACCCTGGATTACAGCGAACACGAATTCGGTGCCGCCACCGCGGCCGCCATGCTGGACGACATCGTCGCCGCGACGCGCACGCTGCTCGCCCACTGCGGCGCGCAGCGCCGGCAGGTGCGTACGCCGGCCGACTTCCCGCTGGCCTCCGTCGATGCCGCCACCCTGGAGCGGCTGCAGCAAGTCGATGAGATCGACGCCCTGTATCCGTCGACGCCGGCTCAGCGCAGCATGCTGGCCGCCAATTGGCTGGACCGCGCGGCGTACGTGGTACAGCTATATCCCCTGCTGCGCGGCCCGCTGGATCCGGAAATCTTCCGTCGGGCCTGGCAGGGCGTGGTGGATGCGCACGCGGTGCTGCGGACCCGCTTCGTCGGCGAAGGCGAGGATCAGCACCAACTGGTGCGCCGCACCGTGCTGGCCGAGGTCACCTCGGTCGATCTGACCGATCTGGACGATCACGCCCAACAGTTCCATTTCGACGCGCTGTGCGAGCGCGACATGCGCACGGGATTCGACGGCAGCGAGCCGATGCTGCACCGGATGACGGTCATCCGCATGGCGGCCGACCGCCATCGGCTGCTGTTCACCTGCCACCACGGCATCATGGATGGCTGGTCGACGGCGCTGATCCTCAACGAGTTGCTCGGCAACATCAAGCGCCTGCGGCAGGGCGGCACGCTGCCGCCGCCGTCGGCGCCGGACTATGGCAGCTACGTGGCCTGGTTGCTAGGCCAGGACGCGGAGAAGGCGGCCGCGGGCTGGCGGGCCCATCTGGACCAGGCGTCGCCGACCATGCTGAAGCTGCCGCGCGCAGAGGCCACCGACACGCCACGGCATGCGCTGCTGCAGGAAGTGGTGGATGCGGACACCACGCAACGCGTCCGCGCGTTCGCCCGCCAGCATGGCGTCACCCTCAACACGGTGGTGCAGTTCGCCTGGGCACTGGTGCTGAAGGCGTATTGCGGCACCGCCGACGTCGTCTTCGGCGCGGTGGTGTCCGGGCGCCCGGAGGCCGTCGACAACGTGGACCGCATGGTCGGCCAGTTCATCAACACGATCCCGGTGCGCGTGCGCCTGGACCGTGGCGCGGTGGGAGCGCAACTGGACGCGCTGCAGCGCAGCTTTCAGCAGCTCAACGCGCAGTCCTTCCTCGCCTACAGCGAGATCAAGCGCTGCGCCGGCGCCGTCGGCGATACCGCGCTGTTCCAGACGCTGATCGACTTCAAGAACTATCCGATCAACGAACATGCGCCCGAGGCCGATGTCCATGGCAACGCATTGACCGTCGAAACCACCGAAGGCCACGGCACCAACAGCTTCGACATCTCGCTCATCGTCGGTGTGTACGAGGCGATGATGTTCAACTGCAGCTACCGCAGCGATCTGTACGCGCAGGCGCATGTCGAGCAGATGCTGTCCTATCTCTCCAGCGTGCTCGGCCTGCTCGTGCAGGGGCGGGCGGTGGCGGACATCGCACCGCCCATCGCGCTGCCCGCACCGCTCGCCGCCACCGACGAACCGGCGCGGCCGCTGCTGCAGGGCTTCGATCGGGCGGTGGCCGCAACGCCCGAGCGGGCGGCGCTCAGCTGCGGCGGGACCACCCTGAGTTTCGCGGCGCTCGACGCGCAGGCCAACCGCATCGCCCGCCTGCTGCAGGCACAAGGCATCGGCCCGGACCAGCCCATTGGCGTGCTGGCGCAGCGTGGCATTGCCCTGGTCGTCGCCGTGCTGGGCATCTTCAAGGCCGGGGCGGCCTACGTTCCGATCGATCCCGCATACCCCGCGGAACGCAAGCGTTTCATTATCCAGGATAGCGGCCTGCGTCAGCTGCTGTGCGACCGCGCCAGCGAACTGCGCGACCTGCAGGGCGTCGCGCAGCACTGCATCGATGCGCCCGAGACGCTCGCCGCGTATGCGGACGGCGCCGTGGGCGCGCCGCGTCACGCCGCGTCGGATCTGGCCTACGTCATCTACACCTCCGGCTCCACCGGCACGCCCAAGGGCGCCATGGTCGAGTACGGCAACCTGCGCAACTTGATGGTCGGCATGCGCGCCCACGGTTTCGACGGCCAGGGCTGCTGGGCCGAAGTGGCATCGTTCTCGTTCGATGCCTCCGTCCAGGGGCTGTGCCATCTGCTGCAGGGCGGACACCTGGTGGTACTCACTGACGAGGAAAAAGTGGATGCCGCCAGTGTGCGTGCCCGCATCCGGGAGCATGGCGTGACGGTCGCCGATTGCACGCCGACGCTGGCGTCCGCCTGGCTGGAGCAGGGGCTGGGCGATGTGTTGCCGCAGCTTGTCGTCGGTGGCGAAGCCGTCCCGCCCGCGCTATGGACACGGCTCGCGACCCACCGACTGCGCGATCGCGACCACGTCAATGCCTATGGGCCGACCGAGACGACCGTCAATGCCAGCATGGCCCGCATCGCCGGCGACACGCCCCATATCGGCTGGTGTCTGCACAACGTCCACGGACTGGTGCTGGACGCGGACATGGTCCCGTGTCCTGTCGGGGTGGCCGGAGAACTGTACATCGGCGGCCACGGCGTCGGACGCGGCTATGCCGGCAATCCATCGCTCACGGCCGCACGCTTCGTGACCGACACCCTCAGCGGCCGCGGTGGCCGTCTGTATCGCACGGGCGACGAGGTTCGGCAGCGCCTGGACGGCGCGTTCGAGTATCTCGGCCGGCTCGACGATCAGGTCAAGGTCAACGGCTACCGCATCGAACTCGACGAGGTCGCCAACGCACTGCAACGGCACGCGCTGGTCGACGCGGCCCTGGTGTTCGCCGCTCGCGCCGCGGACGGCCGCCAGCGCCTGGTCGCCTGCGCTCGCGCGTTGCCGTCGGTCGCCCCTGGCAACCTGGTTCCCGCCTTGAGCGCCTGGTTGCAGCAGCAGCTTCCCGCATTCATGCAGCCGCAATTGTTCGCCGTGGTCGCGCAATGGCCCATGACCTCCAACGGCAAGGTCGACCGCGCCGCCCTGCAGGCGCAGGCTCGCCCGGTGCAGGCACCGGCGGCGGGTGGCGCGGCCGCCACGCCGGTCGAGCAGTCGCTTTGTGCGCTGTTCGCGTCCGTCCTGGGTGGTCAGCAGGTTGGGCCGGACGAGGATTTCTATGCGCTCGGAGGCGACTCCATCCTGGCCATCCGCATGGTCGCGAAGGCGGCGAGAGAGGGGCTGGTCTTCACCGTCCGGCAACTCACGGCGCACCCCACGCCGCGCCGGCTGGCGACGGTATGCGGCGGAGCAGCGATCACGCGGGACGCCGCCGCCTCCCAGGCGCAGCAGACGCTTTGCGCCTTGTTCGCCGCCGTGCTGGGGCGCGACGCGCCTGTCGGGCCGGACGAGAACTTCTACGCGCTCGGTGGCGACTCCATCCTGGCGATCCGCCTCGTCGCCAAGGCGGGCAAGGCCGGCATCCGCTTCAGCGTACGGCAGCTCGCACAGCAACCGACCCCGCGCGCCCTGGCGGCGGTGTGCGATTGCGCCGCCGCCGCGCAACAGCGCACGTCGCTGACGGGCGAACAGCCGCTGCTGCCGATCCATCACGAGGTGCTCGTGGAGCAACTGGCGGCAGGCCTGACGGTGTTCGACCACTTCAACGGCGGCTCGCTGTTCGGCTTGCCGCCGGGGCTGCCCGCGTCTTCCGTACGCGACATCTACGACGCGCTGCTCGCCAGGCACGATGCGCTGCGCCTGGCGTTCCGCCTGGACGCGCCGGTGCCCTCGGCCGTGTACCTGGAACCCACGGCACCGGTGTTCGCACAGGCCACGGCGGTCGACCACGTGCCGACCGATGCGGCGGACGTCGCGGCAGCGGTCACGGCCATCTGTGTCCGCCATCAGCACGCATTCCGGCTGGCCGACGGTGGCCTGCTGCGACTGGTCCTCATCCGTGCCCCTGACGTCGATCGGCTGCTGCTGCTGGGCCATCACGCCGTTCTCGATGTGGTGTCCTGGCACCTGCTGGTCGCCGATCTCGGCGAAGCCGTGCAGCAGTGCCTGCGCGGCGAACCGGTGCGCCTGGCGCCGTCCGCGTCGACCTACCAGGCGTGGGGACGCCATCTGGTCGCCTGCGCGCGTAGCGGGCGGTTCGCCGACGAACTCGGCTACTGGTCGATGCAGCTTGCCACCGCGTCGCTGGCGCCGGTGCTCGACCAGGACGCGCCTGCCGCCGACATCGGCCATCGCCGCCATCAACCGCTGCAGTTGGATGCCGCCTCCACCGCGGCGCTGCTCGCCCATGGCGGCGCGCGCGCCGCAGCGGACGTCAACGCCATCCTGCTCACGGCGCTGTACCGAGGGCTCGCTGCCTGGCGCGGCCGCGGCGGGTTCCGGATCCTGCTGGAGAGCCACGGTCGCCACAGCGACGAGACAGGACTCGATCTGTCGCAGACGGTGGGCTGGTTCACCCAGTCCTATCCCTTCCTGATGGCGTTCGAGCCGGGCGAGGTGCAGCACGACCTGGCCACGGTCCGGGACCAGCTCGCGGCCGTTCCCCACGATGGACTCGGCTATGGCGTGCTGCGCTTCCTCGAGCGCGCGCCGGCGCTGTGCGATCCCGAACTGCACGCGCCGTTCCAGGTGCTCTTCAATTACCTGGGGCAGTTCAACAGCATGGTGGCCGACGCCGGCGTTCTGCAGTTCCTCCAGGAAGACATCGGACCCTCTGCCAGCGCACGACTGCCGCTGAGCGCGGCGATGGGGTTCCAGGGTGGCGTCTATGGCGGGCAACTGGCGATGAACATCGAGTTCGATGCGCGTCATTTCTCCGGCGAGGACATGCAGCACCTCGCCGACCTCATTCGTGAGCAACTCGTGCGGATCGTCGGGAACCCGACGGCACGCGTGGCCGAGGCGGCCGATTCCGCAATCAACTGAGACAAGGACAACGTGATGAGTGGGTTCATGGACAACGCAACATCCAGAGTGGTCGTGGGCATGTCCTTCGGCTATCACGATTCGGCCTGCTGCATCCTCAAGGACGGCATGCTGGTGGCCGCGGTACAGGAGGAACGCTTCAGCCGGGTGAAGAACGACAAGTCGTTTCCACGCAAAAGTCTGCGCTACTGCCTCGCCGAAGCGGGGGTAGGGCTGGACGAGGTGGACTGCATCGCCTATTACGAAGAGCCCGAGAAGAAACTTTCCCGCCAGATCTGGATGGGCAGCATCGACAACGCCGACCCGGTGCGCAAGGCCGGAGTCGTCGATCATCTGTGCGCCGACGGCCCGGAGCGGACCGTGCGCGAGACCCTTGGCTACCAGGGGCGGATCGAGATCGTCGAGCACCACCTGTCCCACGCGGCCAGCGCCTATTACTTCTCCGGCTTCGACGACGCCGCCGTGCTGACCGTCGACGGCGTCGGCGAGTGGGCCACCACCAGCTACTCCGAGGGCAAGGGCGCCGCGCTGGAGATCTTCGAGGAAGTGGGATTCCCCGACTCCCTGGGGCTGTTCTACAGCGCCATCACCGCCTTCCTTGGTTTCAAGGTCAACAGCGGCGAGTACAAGGTCATGGGCCTGGCGCCCTATGGCCGGAGCATCTACGCCGACCGTCTGCGGCGGCTGGTGCGCAACGGCGAGAACGGCCAGTACCAACTGGACATGCGCTACTTCGACTTCCTCCGGACCAGCCGGATGTACTCGGACGCGCTGATCGACCTGCTCGGCGTTCCACCGCGCGTGCCCGAATCGGACATCGCGCAGGAGTACATGGATATCGCCCACAGCCTGCAGGTGGTGCTGGAGGAGATCCTGCTGGACAAGGTGCGCTATCTGCATTCGCGCGTGCCCAGCCGCAATCTGTGCATGGCCGGCGGCGTGGCGCTCAACTGCGTGGCCAACGGCAAGATCCTGCGCGATGGCCCGTTCGAGAACCTGTTCGTGCAGCCGGCCGCGGGCGATGCGGGCTCCTCGCTCGGCGCCGCCGCGGTGGCGTGGGTGCGCCTGTTCGGCGAACGCCCGCGCCAGCGCGACATGCCGCATGCCTATCTGGGACCGCGCCATCAGCCGGACGATGTGCACCGGCTGCTCAACAGTACCGGTGTGCTGTTCGAGGACTACCGCGGCAGGGAGGCCGACCTGATCGCCTTCACCGCCGGCCAACTGGCCGACGGCAAGGTCGTGGGCTGGTACCAGGGGCGCATGGAGTTCGGACCGCGCGCGCTCGGCGCGCGCTCGATCCTGGCCGACCCGCGCGACGGGGAGATGCGGGAGAAGATCAATGCGCTGGTGAAGATGCGCGAGGCCTTCCGTCCCTTCGCGCCTGCGGTCAAGGCCGAATCCGCCCGGGAACACTTCGCGCTGACCTCGCCGTCGCCGTTCATGCTGCAGACCTGCGACGTGGAGTCGCTGCTCGACCTGCCCGCCATCACCCACGTGGACAACTCCGCGCGCGTGCAGACCGTGGAGCGGGAGGTCAATCCTCGCTTCCATGCGCTGCTGAGCGCGTTCGAAGCGCTCACCGACTGTCCGATCCTGCTCAACACCTCCTTCAATGTGCGCGGTGAACCGGTGGTGTGCTCGCCGCTGGACGCCATCATCTGCTTCGTGCGGGCCCGGATCGATTTCCTGATCCTGGAGGACTTCGTGATCCGCCAGAGCGACATTCCGGAGATGTGGCGCGTGGGCGTGGGCAACACGCCAGTCGTCCCCCCGCGCCGCGATTCCCGCGCCATCGGCCATGCCGTCTACACCTTCCTCTGAGAGTGCGCCACGATGTCCATTCATGACCCGATGAAACAGCTGTCCGACGAAATCGCCGCGCAGGTGTATCGCAAGGAGGGCGCAGATTTCGCGCGCCTGCTGACGTTCGCCAATCTCGTGGGGCGCACCTCGCCCGCGCCGAAGGAGCCGGCGACAGCGGTGGAGGAAGCGCCGGGAGAGATCGGCATATGGAAGCTGGACGACGCTGCGCAAGCCTTTCATCGCGATACCGGCGCCAGCGCCGATTGGGCGTACTGGGCGCAGCGGCAGAGCATTCCCGTGCGCGGCGAGCGCGAGCGCGTCGTGTTCATGGGCGAATCCGTCGCCCGCGGCATGTTCTACGATCCCGGCTACACGCCCGCCCAGGTGCTGGAGCAGGTCCTGGCCGGCCATTCAGGAGCGCGCGCGCCCGAGGTGATCGATCTTGCGCGCACCAACGCCTCGATGGCGACGCTACGCCGTACCGCGCAGCAGGCCGAGCAGTTGCAACCACAGCAGGCGGTCATCTTCGCCGGCAACAACTGGGCAGGCAGCCGCTCCTACGTCGGAACTGCGCATGCCTACGCGCTGGCCGCCAGCCTGCGCGACGGCGGCATTGCCGGATTGCGCAGGCAGGTAGAGCGCGAGCTGACCGCCGAGATCACCGCGCTGATCGACGACATCGCGGCGCTGTACGCGCGGCGACAGGTGCCCGTCTGCTGGGTACTTCCCGAGTTCAACCTGGACGATTGGCGCGATCCCGAGATCCACGCGCACTGGCTGGGCGGCGAGGGCGCCAACCAGACCTGGCTGACGCGTCTGGCCCAGGCCGAAGAGCGCCTGGCGGCGGGGGACTTCGACGCGGCGCGCCAGCACGCGGAAGCGATGCTGGCGCTGGACGGCGGCGATTGCGCGAGGACCGCGCACCTGCTCGCCGAATGCTGCCGCGGCCTGGGCATGATGGAGGCACAGCGCCAATTCCTGGAAATGGCGCGCGATGCATCGATCATCGACTTCAACCGCAGCTATTCGCCGCGAATCACCGCGCTGATCCGCCGCACCATTCTCGAGCAGGCACGGGCGCACGGCCACGACGTGATCGACCTGCAGGACGTCCTCGGCGCCGCCACCGGCACCACCATCGCCGGCCGGGAACTGTTTCTCGACTACTGCCATATGACCAGCAAGGCCATCCGCCTGGCGATGGCGGCGGTCGCGCGGCAGTTGATCGAGCGCGCGCAAGGCGGACAGGTGGGCATCGCCGAACTGCTGGCGCACGCGCCTTGGCCCAGCGATGGGGACGAGGCAGACGCGCACCTGCTGGCCGCCATCCACAACGCGCACTGGGGTCAGGCATACGAGGTGGTGCTCCACTACTGCCGTCGCGCCGCGGAAAAGTCCCCGGACATCCTGGAGCTGATGGACATCATCGTCGAGATCCAGAACGAACGCCTGCCGACCTGGATGAACGCACGCGCCACGGAACTGATCGAGAACGTGTCGCCGCAGATCAAGCGCTACCTGTTCTCCATGGAGTTCAAGTGCCTGGACAGGTTGCTGATCGACGCCTTCATCCAGTGCCATGCCGATCGGGGCAGGGACCTGGCACCGCGTGTTTCCGCGCTGCGGGTCGCGGCGCATTGCGTCGGCGCGCTCGGCGCGGTGGATCTGCTGGACCCCTACTATCACAGCACGTCGTTCTCCAACCAGCAGTTCATCGAGGGCGGGGTCAACCAGCACAACGACTTCTTCAAGGGCTACGCACCGGTCAGCGACTTCTGTTTCATTTCCGGCGAGGGGGGCGAGCACCGTGTGCGGATCACGCTGAAGTCGGCCGATGGCAGCAGCGACGGGCACGCCGAGCTGCTGCTCAACGGCGTCGCCTGCCATCGCCTCGCGCTATCGGGCCAGTGGCAGACCCACCAGGTCGTGGTTCCGGCGGATCTGGTGAAACACGGACTCAACGACATCTCGATCGCCTGGCCGACGCCGCGGCTCGACGGCACGGACGAGTTGTCCCGGATCGGTCATGCGATCCGCCGCAGCGCCGGGACCGAGATCCATCCCGTGTTCGGCCACATCTACGCCTTCGAGGCGCGAGCCCGCGCGGCCGCACAGCGCGCCGGACATGTCCACGCCTGACCACAGCGCATCCGCATGCACTCGGAGACCAGCATGAAGCACGATCCGTTTCCATTGACGTTCACCGCGGCACGGCCGGGCGACTCGCTGTCCGACGCCCTGGCCGGCCGCAAGGATGCCCTAGGGCGCACGCTGGCCAGCGCCGGCGCCGTGCTCTACCGGGGCTTCGCGCCGATCTCCGGCGAGGAACTCGACGCGCTGGTACGGTCGCTGTCGTCGGCGCCGTACCGCAACGACGAGGAAAGCTCCCCACGCAACCATGTCTACGGCAACGTGTACACCTCGACCAACTACCGGTCCGAGATGGACATCTTTCCGCACAACGAGAACTCCTACAAAAAGGAGATCCCCACCAAGCTGTTCTTCTATTGCGTGCATCCGGGAAGCGAGGGCGGCGCCACGCCGATCGTCGATTGCCGCAAGGTGCTGAACCGCATCGACCATGCGGTCCGGCGGCGCTTCGAAGCGCGCCGTTGGATGTATGTCAGGAACTACACGGCCGGTATCGGCGTGCCCTGGCAGGAAGCGTTCAACACACAGTCCCGTGACGAAGTGGAGGCGTATTGCCGCAGCCAGGATATCCAGTTCGAATGGCTCGGCGACGAGTCGCTCAAGACCTGGCAGATCCGCGACCCGATAGTGCGGCATCCCGTCAGCGGCGATGCCGCCTGGTTCAACCACGCCACGTTCTTCAACATCGAGACGCTCGACGCGGACCTGCGCGCGTCGTTGCGCGAAATGTTCGGCGACGATGGGCTACCGCACAATACCTACTATGGCGATGGCGGCCCCATCGAGCCAGAGGTCGTGCACATGCTGCAACAGGCCTATCTGGCCGAGGCCGTGCCGGTAGCCTGGGAGAGCGGCGACCTGCTGATCGTTGACAATCTGATTACCGCGCACGCCAGAAAGCCGTTCAAGGGCGAGCGCCGGATCTATCTCGCACAGGCCGATCCAGTGCAGCGCGGATGCCTGCCCGGCGTCGAGCCAGCAACCGCCCAAGGACGCGCAGCGCGCGTCGCGGCAACGGGCTGAGGTGACGCATGACGCACGCCACATCATGCATGTTGCACGCCCCCTCGTACGATGTGACTACTATTCCTTTCTGTCTACGTCATGCACCGCGATGGCACCGCGATGCGGCTTTACACTGTGTGGGCCCTGCCATAGGCTCGCCAACGGTCACAAATCTCTGCGATTGCACTGAATCACCAGTCACGCAGGCGCAATGGATGCCGAGGGCAGACGCCGCCGCCGTTCAGCTGCGATCCCCGCACGCAGTGCACGCGTGAATGACGTTCAGCCACGGACGAAGAAATGGATATCGCAAGATCGGAGAAGGTGCGTAGTCGGGGGAAGTGGTTCGCTTCCAGGAAGATGTTGCTGCTGTCCGCGGCGGTGGTCGTCGTCATCATCGGCTTTGCGCTGCGCTCCCAGTCGTCTTCCGCCGCCATCAAGCGCGATGCGCTGGTGATCGGCGTCGTCAAGAGCGGCAGATTCGATGTGTCCGTCGATGGCTACGGCGAATTGAAGTCCGGCAGCGCGCGTCTCATCACCAGCGACAGCAAGGCGACCGTGGAAGAGCTGGTGCTCAAACCCGGGGCGAAGGTGACGCCGGACAGCGTCATCCTGCGCATGTCCAATCCGCAGATCGACCAGGATCTTGATCTCGCCCGGCACCAGCTCGAAGCGGAGAAGATCGCGGTGCAGGAGATCGGGCTGACCCAGCAGCGAGAGCTGCAGGAGGCGGAGGCGGCCTTGTTCAAGGTGCAGTCCGAACTGGAGCTGGCGCAGATGCGCGAGAAGGCGATGGCCGACCTCGCCAAGGCCCGCATCATCAGTTCGATCGCGTATGCCGAGATCTCGCTCAACGCCAAGCAGTTGCGCCACAGCCTGCAGATCGAGAAGCAGCGCTATGCGACGCTGCAGAAGATCAACGGCGCGCAGATCGAGATACGCAACCGCCTCGTGCAGGAGCGCCAGCTCGCCTATGACAAGGTCATGGAACAGAAGAACAGGCTGACCGTCCGCGCCGGCAAGGAGGGGACCTTGCAATTGCTCTACGTGGAGCTCGGCCAGAGCATCGACACCGGCAAGGAGCTGGCGCTGATCGGCGGCGACCGGGACCTCGACGCGCTGGTCAAGATCCCGCAATCCAGGAGCGACGCCGTCCAGATCGGCCAGCCCGCCACCATTTCCGTCGGCGGCACGCGGGTGCCGGCCAAGGTGGCGCAGATCAATCCGGGCGTCGCCGATGGCAGCGTCCTGATCGAGCTCAAGCCCGATCAGCCGCTGCCGGTGAACGCGCGGCCCGGCCTCAACGTGGATGCCAGCGTCGGCGTCGGGTCGTTCCCCAATGCCTTGTACGTGGAACGTCCGGCGAATGTCGTCGCCAATGCCAGCTCCAGCGTGTTCGTGGTGGACGGGAGCGCCGACGTCGCGCGCCGGACCAAGGTGGAGTTCGGGCAGGAGTCCGGCAAGTTGATCCAGATCAGGAACGGCGTACCCAAGGGTTCCAGCATCGTCCTGTCGGATGTCTCCAAGTACGCGTCGGAGGACGTGCTCGCAATCGCCGATTGACGCTTGCCGAGCCGGCCCGCAGGCCGGCCCCGCCGCACGCGTTGTGCAGTCGCTACATGGACCAGTCATTACTTCCGGGGTACGTCATGAGCAAGGCCAAGATCCGCGTCGAGAATCTCAGCAAGGTGTTCTCGACCGACGAAGTCGACACCTATGCGCTGTCCGAGGTGACCCTGCAGGTGCTCGAGGGCGACTACCTCGCCATCTCCGGCCCTTCCGGCTGCGGGAAGTCCACGCTGCTCTCGATTCTCGGACTGCTGGATGCCCCTACCTCCGGCAGCTACTTTCTCGACGGCATCGACGTCAGCAGGATGGGCCTGTCCGAAGGTGCGGAGGTCCGCTGCGAGAAGATCGGCTTCGTCTTTCAGCAGTTCAATCTCATCGACGGACTGACGGTGGCCCAGAACGTCGCGCTTCCGCTGCGCTATTCGCGCACCAGGCGCAGTGCCGAGCAGGTGCAGGCGCGGGTCACCGACTGCCTGGAGAAAGTCGGCATGAACCACCGCGCCGGGCACAGGCCGAACCAACTGTCCGGCGGCCAGCAGCAGCGCATCGCCATCGCCCGCGCCCTGGTGGCCAACCCCGCCGTCCTGCTGGTGGACGAGCCGACCGGCAACCTGGACTCCGCCAATGGCGACGCCATCATGGCGTTGCTGGATGAGTTGAACCAGGCCGGCACCACCATTTGCATGGTCACCCACGATCCGCGCTATGCGGACTTCGCCCGGACCCGGATCAGCCTGCTGGATGGCAAGATCCAGTCGAGCCATTCGCGGGCCGCCGGGCAGCCCAAGGACGAGGCCGCCTGATGCTGCGCCAGGAACTCGCGGAGGCCTGGAGCAGTCTGCGCAAGCGGCCATTGTTCGTCCTCAGCATCGTGCTGACCCTGACGGTGACCCTTGGCATCCTGCTGTGCGTGGTCAACCTCAACCAGGTGCTTCTGCTCAAGGCGCTGCCGTACCCGGCCCAGGAGCGGCTGGTCGTGGGCGTCGGCAACGTCTACGAGAGCAGCGAGGTGAAGTTCGCCGACAACGTCGCCTATCCGATCGCCGAACTGCTCGAGAAAAGCAAGGCGCAGACCGGCCTCGAGCAGTTGGCGATCCTGAACTACGGCGAGGAAATCGTCACCAACATCGCCGCCCGACCCAAGCTGCGCATCACCAACGCGACGCCTGACTACTTTCCCATTCTGGGCGCCGGCTTCGCCAAGGGCAGCGGTTTCTCCGCGCGCAATGGCGTCGGTTCGCACGAACCCGTGGCCGTCATCAGCTACGAGACCTGGCAGACCTATTTCGGGGGACGCGACAACGTGCTCGACGACAAGGTCGTCGTCAACGACGTCTCCTACCGGATCATCGGCGTCACCGCCGCGCGCTTCGTGGAGCCGGAGCTGTTCCAGGCCGGTCTGAAGACCAACGTCTGGTTGCCCTGGGAATTCAACACATGGCCGCCGGAGATCCGCCGCAACTGGTCGGCCTTCACCGACCAGATCAAGCTGCTCGGCCTGCTCGCACCCGGTCAGCGCCAGGCGGTCGCCGAACAGTCGATCAACAGTCTCGTCAGCGACCGCTTCAAAGCCGAGACGCGCGGTTCGGCCTTTCTCAACAATGCTTCCTATCACGTCTCGCTGGAAGGACTGAAGCCCTATCTGGTGGAGGACGGACGGGTGTCGGCGCTGCTGTTCCTCGCCAGTGGCCTCGCCCTGGCCATCATCGCCTGCATCAACGTCTTCAACCTGCTGCTCTCGCGGGCGGCCGAGCAGTTGCGCGAGCTCTCCATCCGCGCCACCCTGGGCGCGAAGAAGTCGCACATCTTCCGACAGGTCTTCGCCGAACACCTGTTGCTGGTCGGCACCTCCACCGTGCTGGCGCTGTTGTTGGCCACCGTGGTGACATCGGCGATGAAGGACAGGATCGCGGGGCAGTTGCCGCGCATCGCCGAGCTATCCATCTCCCCCGCAACGGTGGGGGTGGCCATCGGCCTGGTGCTGCTCCTGGCCCTCGCGTTCTCCGGGTTGGTGACGCATCTTCTCGATTACCGGCGCCTGGCGTCCCAACTCAAATCCAGCGGCAAGGGGTCGGGATTGCAGGTGTCGGCAACCGTGCGCGACACGCTGGTGGTGAGCCAGATCGCGCTCGCCGCGTTCCTGCTCGTCGCCATCTCCAGCGTCGTCCGACTCTCCTACGAGACCATCACGCGCGATCCCGGCTTCAATATCGACAACCTGGTATTCGCCAACCTGAGTACCGGCGCGCTGCAGCCCAGTCGGGACGAGCGCATCCGCAACATCGAAGATCTCACCGCGCGCCTGAAACAGTTGCCCAAGGTGAAGCAGGTGAGCAGCGCGCTGTTCGTGCCGATGATGAGCAACCGCTGGACAAGCTCGGTCAAGCTGGATGCCGCCGGCACCGAGACGGTATCGGTGGCCACCAATCTGGTGGACGACGCCTACCTTTCGGTGATGGGGGAAAAGCTGGCGAGCGGCAGCAACTTCAGCCGCGACGACGTGAACAGCTCGGCGCCGAAGGTGCTGGTCAACCAGGAGATGGCCAGGCGTATCGCACCCGACGGCGATGTCGTCGGCCGTCACGTCTATTGGCAGGCGGACGGCGAGGGCGAGTTCAAGCCCAATGAAATCATCGGCGTCGTGCGCGATGTGAGCATTCCGCGCACGCCGGCCACGCCGCGGCTCTACGCGACCCGCTACAGCGGCCTGCGCTTCATCGTGCAACTCGACCAAGGCGCCACGCTGAGCCGGCAGGAATTCCTCGACGTGCTCGGCGCGGTCAACAGCCAGTACAACCTGTACGAGTACGAGCGGGTCGACGGCATCTATCACCAATTGGTGCTCAAGGACCTGTTCATCGTCTGGGTGGCGATCGGCCTCGGTGTGCTGACCGTGCTGCTGGCCAGCGTCGGAATCTACGGCGTGCTCAATTACGGCATCCTGCTGCGCCGTTATGAACTCGGCGTGCGGATGTCCATCGGCGCAGCACCGGCGCGCATCGCGCAGATGGTCTATACGGAGAACCTGATCCTCTGCGTCTACGGCACCATCGCCAGCCTGGTCGTCCTGATCGCCGCCGATCGGCTGCTGGCGCGCTACGCGGGCTACGAGCTGCCGTTGTCCTGGGGCGCCGGAGCGACCGGCTACATCGTCATCGTCGCCTCGGTGGCCGCCGCCTGCTACCTCACGCTGCGGGCCATCATCACCCGTTGGCCCGTGTTCGCGCTGCGCTCGGAGTAGGCGCCCGCCATCGCGACCATCAGACTGCAACAAGGATGAATCCATGCATGCTATCCGCCTGATCTGCGTCCCGTTCGCGGGGGCCGGCGCGTCCTTCTTCAATGCCTGGAAAGGCGTTGCCGAAGGGCTGGAGCCGGTCCCGATGCAGTTGCCCGGGCGCGAGAAGCGCTTTCTCGAGCCGGCGCATGAGGACCTGCATGCCGCCGCGGACGAGTTGGCGGGGCACCTGCTGGCCGACGACGACGACCAGCCGGCCCTGCTGTTCGGGCACAGCCTGGGCGCGGTGCTGGCCTTCGAACTCGCGCGCCGGCTCGAGGACTCGGCGCGGTTTCCATTGCTCGGCGCGGTGGTCAGCGGATCGCCGGATCCGTGGAGTCCCCGCGCCGAGCGCGCGTCCGACCAGCGCGACGACGACGCTTTCATCGCCGCTGTGTCGCGCTTCTCGGACTATCGCCACGAGGCGCTGGACGATCCAATGATGCGTGAACTGCTGCTGCCGGCGCTGCGCGCGGATGTGCGCATGCACGAGGAGTATCGGCCGCGCAGCGGGGCAGGGCTCAGCGTGCCGCTGATGACCGTGCGCGGCGCCCAGGACGCCTTGGTGTCGGCGTCGCAGGTCGCCGGCTGGTCCCGCGCCAGCGGCGCGCAATGCACGCACCGCGAGTTGCCGGGCGGCCATATGTACTTCACCGCGGATCCCGTGCCTCTATTGCAACTCATCGACCGTTTCGCGCGCTCGCTGTCGACCGCCACCGCCGTGGATGCCGCGCGGTGAGGCTGGCCGGCAAGGTCGCCGTCGTCACCGGCGCCGCGCGTGGCCTGGGGCGCGAATGCGCCCGCGCGTTCGCCCGCGAAGGTGCCGACCTGGTCCTGCTGGATGTCGACGCGCACATCGACGGCGTGCCGTATCCCCTGGGCAACGCCGACCAACTGCAGACCACCGCCGCGCTGTGCCGCCGCGACGGCGCGGCGGTGCTGGTGGTCAGCGCCGACGTGCGCGACATGGCGGCGCTGCATCAGGCCAAGGACATGGCGCTGGAACGGTTCGGCCGGATCGACATCCTGCTGAACAACGCCGGCATCGCCGCGCCCTCGGGAAAGATCGTGCACGACATCGAGGAGGAAGAGTGGAACCTGATGATCGACATCGACCTCAGCGGCGCGTGGCGCATGACCAAGGCCGTCGGACAGTTCATGACGTCGCAACGCACCGGGAGCATCATCAACATCGCGTCCACCGCCGGTAGCGTCGGCTACCGCAACTTCTCGGCGTACGTGGCGGCCAAGCACGGCATCGTCGGGCTGACCCGCGCCGCGGCGCTGGACTACGGTCCGCTCAAGGTGCGGGTCAACGCGATCTGTCCGGGTTCGGTACGTGACTCCGGTCATGTCGAGGGTCGTATGTTGTCGGAGATCGCACGCTCGCTCGAGGTCGACGTGGCCAGCCACGAGCAGGTCTTCACCCAGGCGCAACCGATGAACGAACTGGTTGAGCCGGCGGATGTCGCCGAAGCCGCGGTCTGGCTCGCATCGGATGCGGCACGCCGGGTGACCGGCAGCATCGTCACCGTCGACGGCGGATTCACGGCGCGCTGAGCGTAGGACAGAGCAACCAGAATCGGAGCCGCCCACCCATGCCTTCCACGACCCACCGCGACGCTGCGCAGGCCACGGCCCGCGAGCACGTATCGAGCGGACACGCGCATGCCCTGCGCGTGCGACTGGCGGTGGGCGTGAGCCCGGAGCAGGCCCGGCAGCGCGCCGTCGCACTCGGTTGCGTGCCTGACCGGAGCGGGCGCGGTGCCGTGCCCGTTCTCCACTTCTTCAGCGAAACCCTGCCGTTCGCCGACCACAGCGCTCACGCGGACGCGCTGGCCAAGCGGGAACTCGCGCGCGCAGTTGGCGCCGGTCCGCCGAACACGGTGAGGATCGTGCAACTGACCTACGCCAACGGTCCTTGCGACCTGATCGTGGCGGCCCGACGCGACGTGGCCGGGCTCACCACGCTGACCCGTATCGTGGACCATCTCGCGAGCGGAGCCGCGGGCGACGCACCGGCGCACGGCGGCGGTACCGCGGCCGTCGTCACCGCCGCTGCGTTGCCGCCGGTGACCGACGGCGCGCTCGGCGCGGCTCCGCTGGCGCGTTGGTCGGCCACGACGACCGAGACCGGCACGATGCGCCACGGGCCGATCGTGCTGAACGCGCCGCTGGAGGTGATCGCAAGGGCAATCACACGCGTCGTCCTCGCCTTCGCGCGACAGACCATGGCGAGCATTCCCGTGCTGGCCGACGTTCCGCCGACGCAGCCGGGCGACACCGCATCGGGCTGGGCGCGGCGGGTGATCGGTGCCGACCCGCGGCACTGCGGCGTGTTGCTGACCCGTACCGCCGCGGCGCCGTTCAACGCCGGCACGCAGGCGGTGCTCGGGCAGGAACCCGGCGACTGGCTCGGCGTGGTGGTGCATGACGTACCGGCGCTGTCTGCGCTGGGCGTAACGCAACTGGACTACCTTGCGTTCCTGCAGCCGCCCTATCCGGTGATGCTGGACATCGCCACCACGGCGGCTGGCAGCGAAATCCGCCTGAGCCACGAACGTAGCGCCCTGGGCAACGACGATGCGCAGTGGCTTCTGACCTGCATCGGCACGGTCGCACGGCAACTGATGGCCAATCCCGCCGCCGCGCTGGAGAGCCTGCCACTGCTCGACGACGCGCAACGGCGCAGCGTACTCGAGCTCGGCGCCGGCGCCGAGCGGCCGCAGATGGAACCGGCGCTGCGGATCGAGGCGGGCATCGCCGCCGTCGCCGCCCGTCACCCCCAGGCCCCGGCCATCAGCGACGACGCCGGGGCGATGACTTACCGAGAGTTGGAGAAGTGCGCCACGACGATGGCCGCGCAGTTGGCGCGCCTGGGCGTGCGGCCAGGTGATCACGTCGGCCTGTGCGTGGATCGGTCACGCCACATGATCGCCGCCGCCGTGGCGATCATGAAGCTGGGCGGCACCTATGTGCCCATCGATCCGAAGTATCCGACGGACCGCATCGCCCAGACCTGCGCCGATGCGGCCCTGAAGTTGCTCATCGTGCAGAACGGGGCATCGGCATGCGCGGCTGGCTGCGCCATCGCGACGCTGCCCGCGTTGCTGGATGCCGACGCTGGCGCTGGCCTGCAGGAACCGGACGGGCTGACGCCGGACGATGCGGCATACATGATCTACACCTCCGGCTCCACCGGCCGCCCGAAGGGGGTACGCGTCGCGCATCGCAGCGTGCACGCGCTCGTCGCCGCCGTCCGCGACGATTTCCAACTGGGGCCGCACGACGTGTGGAGCTTCTTCCACTCGTTCTCGTTCGACTTCTCGGTGTGGGAAGTGTGGGGCGCCCTGCTGACCGGCGCGTGCGTGCATGTGGTCGGGCACGAGGCGTCGCGGGATCCTGTGGCGCTCATCGAGCAGATCAACGACCGCGGCATCACCCTGCTCAGTCAGACCCCGTCGGCCTTCGCCCAGCTGATGGCCCACGAAGCGGATCGTCCGATCGGTCCGCAGCTGCGGCTGGTGATCTTCGGTGGCGAAGCGCTGGACACGCGGCGCCTGTTGCCATGGTTCGACCGGCATCCCGAGCGGCAGTGCCGGCTGGTCAACATGTTCGGCATCACCGAGACCACGGTGCACGTCACGGCCAGGACGGTGTCGCGGCTGGATGCCCTGGAAGGATCGCGCTCCGTCGGCAAGCCGATTCCGGGCTGGCAGGCCTATGTGCTCTCCGCCGACCTGGCGCTGCTGCCTCCCGGCGTCGACGGTGAGATCCATGTCGGCGGCGCCGGCGTGGCCTTGGGCTACCACGATCGCGCGGAACTCAACGCGCAGCGTTTCGTCGCCAATCCGTTCGGCGAAGGCCTGTTGTACCGCAGCGGCGACCGCGGCAGGCTGCTGCCCGACGGCGAGCTGCTCCATCTCGGGCGCCTGGACAGCCAGATCAAGCTGCGTGGTTTCCGCATCGAACTCGACGAGATCCGCTCGGTGCTGCAGGACTGTCCCGGCGTGTCCAGCGCGGCGGTGGTCTTCGCCCAGCGCGACCCCGCCGATGCGGCCACCGCGCGCATCGATGCCTACGTGGTGCTCGACGGCGCAACGCTGGATCAAGTCTGGGATCTGGCGCTGTCGCGGTTGCCGGAGCACATGCTGCCGGCCACCATCGCGCAGGTCTCCTCCACGCCGTTGACCATCAACGGCAAGGCCGATCCCGTCGCCATGGCGGCCCGGGTCCTGGCGTCGTCGGGCCGTGGTCCGCGCACGGGTGGGGACCGGTCTGCGCCGCCCCGCGCGGCCGCCATCGACCCACCTGCCGACATCGCCGACGACGACGTGACCCGCCAGTTGTTGGATATCTGGCAGGAACTGTTCGCCGTGCCGGTGTCCAGCAGCGACAACTTCTTCGACCTTGGCGGCAACTCCCTGATCGCCATCCGCATGTCCGCCAAGGCCCGGGAGAGGGGACTGCCGGGCCTGCAACTGCGCGACCTGTACGTGCACCAGACCATCGCCGGGCTCTCGACCTTCCTGACGGCCAGCGCGCCGGCGCGGACCAACGGAGCGGCGGAACGCGCCGCCTGACCCATCGACCACAGCTCAAGGACACAGTGCCATGGACGTCGAAGACATCATCAGCCGTTGCGCCGAACAGGGCATCCTCCTGAGGATCCAGGACGGGACCTTGAACATCGAGGTCAAGAGTCCGCCCAAGGACAAGGCGCTGCTGCTGGAGCTCAAGCAGCAGCGCGACCGGGTCGAGCAGGCGTTGCTCGGCGCGTCCGCGCAGCGCGACGCGGGTGCCGGACGCGAACGCCCGACGTCGATGAGCCTGTTCTACTTTTCCAGCGACGAGGGCAGCAGCGACCGCGACAAGTATCGGCTGCTGCTCGATGGCGCACGGTTCGCGGACGAACACGGATTCGAGGCGGTGTGGACACCGGAGCGGCACTTCGCCCGCTTCGGCGGCCTGTATCCCAATCCGGCGCTGATGGCTTCCGCGCTGGCGACCACCACCCGCCACGTCGCCCTGCGTGCCGGCAGCGTGGTGCTGCCGCTGAACGATCCGCTGCGCGTGGCCGAAGAATGGGCCGTGGTGGACAACCTGTCCGATGGGCGCGCCGGCGTGGCGTTCGCGTCCGGCTGGCAGCCCAACGATTTCGTGCTGGCGCCGGATGTCTATCCGACCCGCCATCAGTTCATGTACGACGGCATCGAGCAGATCCGCACCCTGTGGCGCGGAGCCTCCATCACGCGCCGCAACGGCGCTGGCGAGGACATCGCGATCAGTTGCCTGCCGCGGCCGATCCAGCCGGAGTTGCCGGTCTGGATCACGGCCGCCACCAGCCCGCAGACCTTCGAATCGGCAGGCAGGATCGGCGCCAACGTCCTGTCCCACTTGACCGGGCAGACACCGGAGGCGCTGGGCAGAAGATCAAGGTCTACCGCCAGGCGAGGGCGGAGGCCGGCTATACGACGCCAGGGCAGGTGACGGTGATGATCCACACCTTCATTTCCTCCGACCAGGCATCGGTTCTTCAGGTCGCCAAGGAACCGTTCAAGCGCTATCTAGCCCAGTCGATCGATCTGTTGAGCAACCTCGCCGCGCAGGTCGGCATCGACCCGAAAAGCATCGGCAGCGGCGACATGGAAACCTTGCTGGAACACGCCTTCCACCGCTATCACGGAACCAGTGCGCTGCTGGGCACGCCCGACAGCGCGTTGGAGTTCGCCGCCAGACTGCGCTCCATCGGCGTGGACGAGATCGCGTGCCTGGTGGATTTCGGCATCGACCCGCGGGTCGTGCTCGAGAATCTGCCCCATCTGAACCGGCTGAAGAACGCGGTGGCGACCCTGTGACCACTGCAGCGCGTCCGATACCGGCACCTTGCGGCGCGGCCCCGTGGCGCGCGCAGGGGCGCACATGAGCGCGCTGTCGCGGCATCCGCTGCTGTGGCGCTTGGCCGTGTGGGTCTGCCTGCCCACCGCGATCGCCTGCTGGTTCGGCTACGCGCAGCTGCGCCAGAGTCTGCCGCAAGCAGGCGACCGCAGCGTGGCCAAGGGCCTGGCGGCGGACGTGCACATCACCCGCGATGCCCACGGCGTCCCCCATATCCGCGCCTCCAGCGACATGGACGCCTATTTCGCGATGGGCTACCTGCACGCCCAGGACCGTCTTTGGCAGCTGGAATTGGCGCGGCGGGTCGCGCAGGGGCGCCTTGCCGAGGTCCTTGGGCAGCAGGCCTTGTCCAGCGACATCTGGATGCGCACGCTCGACATCCATGGCGCCGCCGAGCGCGCCTGGCCGGCGCTGGCGCCGGACGCCAAGCGATCACTGCAGGCATATGCCGATGGCATCAATGCTCGGCTTGACGAGGGCACGACGCTGCCGCCCGAATTCCTGCTGCTCGGCGTGACCCCCGAGCGGTGGACGCCTATCGACTCGCTGGCATGGTTCAAGGTGTTCAGCCTCAACCAGTCCAACGGCATGCGTGCCGAGGCGGACCGCTATCTGGCGCGCAAGTTCCTCCCCGAACGGCAATGGGCGCTGCTAGAGCGAAGCTATCCCGCGGATGCGCCGACCACACTGACGCTCGATCAGCCGATGCAAGCCCTGTCCGACCTGAGCCGACGTCTGGAGCGGACCCTGGGGCTGGGTGGGCCGTATGTCGGCAGCAATGCCTGGGTACTTGCCGGACGGCTGACCCGCGATGGCGCGCCGTTGCTGGCCAACGACCCGCACATGAGCTTGCAGATGCCCTCGGCGTGGTACGTGGCCGACCTCTCGGCCCCGGGGTTCGCCGTCTCCGGGATGTCGGTCGTGGGTCTGCCCATCATCGTCTTCGGCCGCAATCGCCACGTCGCATGGGGCGGCACCAACATGATGGCCGATACCCAGGATCTCTATGCGCTGGAGACCCACCCGGAGCGTCCCAACGTTTACCGCGTGGATGGACAGTGGCACGCGATGACGGTGCGCCAGGAAGAGATCGCGGTGCGGGCCGACTTCCCCGCCTCGCTGCGCGCCCCGCGCGCGCCGGTGCGCGTGCAGGTCCGCAGCACACGCTTCGGGCCCGTGGTCAGCGACGCGACAGGGCTGTTCGACCAGCCGATCAGCCTGCGCTGGTCGGGCCTGGACGATGGCGACACGTCCTACCAGGGCATCTTCCGACTCGCCTACGCGCGCAACTGGGCGGACTTCAACGCTGCGCTCGGCCAGGTCGTGACCCCGGCCATCAACGTGGTCTACGCCGATGACGCCGGCAACATCGGCTATGTCGCGGCGGGACGCATTCCACTGCGAGGAACAGGGGATGGCAGCATGCCGACCCCGGCGGCAGGCTCGGCGTCGGGTTGGCGCGGCTATGTCCCGTTCGGCGAGATGCCGCGCGCCCTGAATCCGGCCAGCGGGGTCATCGTCAGCGCGAACAACAAGGTGGTGGATGATCGCTACCCTCACTTCATTTCGCGCGACTGGGCGCCACCAGCTCGCGCCGAACGCATCACCGCCATGATCGCCGACGCCTTGCGCCGCAATGGCAAGATCGACACGGAGCAGACGCGCCTGATGCAGGCGGACACCGTGGACCTTGAAGCGCTTGCGCTGCGCGATTACCTGGTCGCCCATGTTTCCCCGGAACTGGCATCCAGCGCCGCGGTCCGGGATCTCGCGCGATGGGACGGCCGCATGGACACGGACCAGCCTTCGGCCACGGTGTTCAACTTCTGGCTCAGGCACCTGCGCAAACGTCTGCTCCTGGACCGGATCGACGACGAGCAGGGCGCAGCCGACCAGTTACAGGCACTGCGCGGCTACGTCGGCGGAGTCACTCCCGTGCAGATCCGCCAGCTGTTGCAAAGCGGTGACCCCGCCTGGTGCGGCAGCGCCAGCAAGGACGCCACAGGCTGCACGGGCCCCCTGCAGGCCGCGCTCGACGATGCGTTGCGGGAGCTGCGCAAGTACGGCAGCGACCGGTCGGACTGGGCGTGGGGGACGCTGCATCGCGCGCGGTTCAACCATGTCCCGTTCGGCGACGTGAACCTGCTGGACCGCGTGTTCTCACGACGTCTGCCGAGCCCTGGCTCGGAGAATTCCGTGAACGTCGCCGGTAGCCTCTATCGGCCGATGAAAGGCTACGAACAAAACTTCGGTGCGGTATTCCGCCAGGTCATGGTGATGGGGCAGGGGGGCGGGGAGCACGCCTACATGAACTCGACCGGACAGTCCGGCAATCCGATGAGCCCGCATTTCGACGACATGCTGGAACCCTTCGCGCATGCGCAACTGTACGCATTGAAGCAGCCGGACGCCGCGGCCGGGGCGATGCGCCAGACCCTGCATGCAGCAGGCGGCGCCAGCGGGGCAAGACCGTGAAGCTGTTCGACCTCTTCGTCCGCCGCGCCCCGAACCGGATCTTCCTCTCCATTTTGCTCGGCGCGCTGTCCGGTGTCTGCTATTCGCTGCTGATCCCCATGGTGCAGGTCGGCATCAGCGGCGCGGACACAGCAGCGGGTAGCGCCGACACCGCCATCTTCCTGGGCGTGGAGGTCCACCAGCACAAGCTGGCTCTGGTCTTCTTCGCGCTGTGTGCCTGCGTCCTGGTATTCCGCTCCGTTTCGCAGATCACTTTGCTGCGCGTTGCCATGGAGGTGACGACCGAACTGCGCCGCACGCTGTACGAGCGCATCAGCCAGGCCCCGATCGCCGAGCTCGAACGCATGGGGTCGGCCCGGCTCATCGCCGCGATCACCACCGACGTCGGCCGCATCGTGTTCGGCGCGCGGGCGCTGCCGGACCTGCTCATCAGCGCGGTGACCATCGTCGGCATGCTGGGCTTCATGAGCTACCTGGATTTTCCCGTCTTCGTCCTGGTCCTGCAGGCCATCGCCTTCGGCGCGATCACCTACCAGATCCCGATGTTCCTCGCCAACCGCCACTTCCAGCGCTCACGCGAACGCATCGATCCCCTGCAGGACGCCATCCAGGGCCTGATCAACGGCGCGAAGGAACTCAAGCTCGATCCGGTCAAGCGCCAGCGCTACTTCCTCGACGTGCTGATGGACAACGAGTACGCCGTCATGCGCGCCGACAAGGCCGGCAACACCGTCGTACGGCTCGCCGCCAATTACGGCGACATGATCAGTTTCCTGGTCATCGGCGTCATCGCCTATGTCTTCGTCAACTATCACGCGATCACCGCCGCCACCCTCACCAGCGTGATCATGGCGATGCTGTACATCACCACGCCCATCGCGCTGGTGATCAACACCGTTCCCGCCGTGTTCATGGCGCGCATTTCCTTGAAGAAGGTCAACGCGCTGCTGGGCGCCATCCCGTCGGAGACGTACCCGGTTGCCGCTGGCGGAGCGCGTGACGATTGGTCGACGCTGACCCTGCGCGGATTGGAGTACGCCCACGCGGGCAATGGCGACGATGCGGGCTTCCACGTCGGCCCCATCGACCTGACCATCCATCGCGGGGAAGTGACCTTCATCGTCGGCGGCAACGGCTCCGGCAAATCGACCCTGAGCAAGCTCATCACGCTCCACTACCGCGCCAGCGGCGGAGACATGCTGTTCGACGACGATCCGCTGACCGATGCCAACATCGTTGCCTACCGCAACCAGATCTGTTCGATCTACTCCGACTACCATCTCTTCGACCGACTGCTTTGCGACGCGCGGCTGGACGAGGACGAAAGGATCCGCGAGTACATGACCCTGCTCAAACTGGAGCGCAAGCTATCCATCGTGGGACGCAAGTTCTCGACCCGCGCGTTGTCGGACGGACAGCGCAAGCGCCTGGCGCTGCTGGCGGCGCTCATCGAGGACAAGACACTGTATCTCTTCGACGAATGGGCGGCCGATCAGGATCCGGCATTCAAGGAGATCTTCTATCGGCGGATCATCCACGAACTCAAGGCGAGAGGGAAAGCCGTCATCGTCATCAGCCACGACGATCGCTTCTTCGGAGAGGCGGACCGGATCGTCCATATGGAGCAGGGGCGCCTGCGCGAGGCCATCGCCGGCCCCGACGCGCCAGCCGTCTCGATTCAGGCCGGGCTCTCCTCCGGAGAGCTCCAAGGAGAGCCCCTAGCCGCGCCGCGGCTGCCTTTCGCCACCACGGGCAACGAACGATGATCGACCTCATTGGAAAGAACGGATCCGACGCGTCGCTGCTGAACAGGGAATTCGAGCGTTACGTCGACGCCCACGGGATTTCCGATCCCATCCCGTTCCGCGACCTGGCGACGACGGAGTTCATGCGGACGTATCAGTACCCGATCAACTCATGGCCATTCTTCGTGTCGCCCGCGTTCGTGGCCGACATGCAGGAAATGAACGGAAACATCCTGCGCATCACCCATGCCGCCATCCGCGGCATCTTCAACGATGATCCCGAGCGCATGGCCGCGGCCATGGGAATGGACGCCGTGCGCTGCTCGCTGTTTCTCAGCAAGCTCAACCTGTCGGACATCTGCTTCCGCACCGATGCCGTGCTGACGGAGCAAGGCCTCAAGCTGGTGGAGGTGAACGTCGGCACCTCCATCGGAGGCTGGCAGATCCAATGGATGGACGAGACCTTCAGGAGCTATCCCGGCTACCGCGATTTCTTCGACAAGCACAGCGTCAGCTGCCGCAACACGCCGGTCACGTTCTTCCGTTTCCTGATCGAGTCGGCGGCGCGGATCGAGGACCGCGGCACGCGGGTCATCCTGGTCAAGGTCAAGGAAGGCTTCGATCCGGGCTTGTACGGCGAGTTCCTGCAGCAGTGCATCGACGAGGCCGTCGCCACATCCGGAGTCGACGCCCAGGTACGGTTCTTCGCCTCGTTCGACGCGCTTGAAGTGACGCCGCAGGGCACCTTCCACGATGGCGACAGAATCCACTTGGTCACCTTCGGCGACCTGAGCGGCGAGGCGCCGGCGCCGGTCCAGTTGCTGCGCAGCGTGCTGGCCGGCAAGCTGGCCTGCCCGGACTTCCCGACCAACATGGTGCTGTCCGACAAGCGCGCAATGGCGCTGCTGCACTACGCCGTGCAGGCGGGCGCGCTGCCCACCGCCGACGCCGCGCTGGTCACGCGCTATGTGCCCCGCACCTTCATGCTTGGCGGGCCGCTTTACCGGGCGGACCTGATGGACGAACTGCTGGCGCGCAAGGACGACTATGTCGTCAAACAGTGCGACGGCATGCAGGGCATCGACGTCTATGTCGGGCGTTTCATGAGCATGGAGGACTGGACGGGAAAACTGGCCACACTGGAGCGACGAGAGCTGTGGATCGCCCAGGAGTATTGCGAATCCGTGCGCTTCTATGGCCACGCGCCGGGCTCGCGCGAGGTCTTCGACTTCGTCTGGGGCGTGTTCCAGTTCGGCGATCGTTTCGGTGGCTCATGGATTCGCATGATGCCGAACAACGAAAGCTACGACGGTGTCATCAACTCCGCCCGCGGCGCGCAGGAGCGCATCGTGTTCGAAGCGGCATGTTGACGGGCGGGGCAGGTAACCGGCCCATCGCGCCACCGCGCGTGGCCTAGACAGATGTGAACCTTAGGAGAAACATCGCGATGAACCCACTTGCTTCCCTTTCCTCGCGACGCGCCATCGGCGCCTGCGCGCTGGTCCTGGCACTCGCGGTCGGCGTACCTGCACAAGCGGAGCCGACCGACGTCGAAGTGCGCGTGCTGGCGCGCGGCGCGAAGTTCATCGGCGGCTACACGGCATCGGCCCTGGTGACGCTCACCGATGCGGAGACGGGCGAGGTGCTGGCGAAAGGCATGACCCAGGGCTCGACCGGTGATACGCAGCGCATCCTGCAGGGCCGCGCTCCCCTGTCCACGCCGGATTCCGGCGTGTTCAAGGCAACGCTCGACCTCACCGATGCGCGCCGCGTCACCGCTACGGTCACCGGACCGATGAGCCAGCCACAAGCGGCGACCACGGTCGCCAGCAGCCAATGGATACTGCCGGGCCGCCACGTGACGGCCGGCGACGGTTGGTTGCTCGAACTGCCGGGCCTGATCGTCGACCTGGCGACACCTACCGCGTATCAGTGGGTCAAGGCGAACTCGACTATTCCACTTGAGGCATCGGTCACTCTGATGTGTGGCTGCGGCCTGTCGACCGACGGCCCCTGGAAGGCGGACGGAACCGACGTCGAAGCCTATCTCTGGATCGACGGAAAGAAGCAGAAGCCCCAAACGCTGCGCTTCAATGCCGCAACCAGCCGATACGAAACCCAGCTCGCGACCCAAGGCCCCGGCATTTATGAGGTCCAGATCCGCGCGTGGACCGGCACGACCAACAACGCCGGCGTCGCCAGGACGACATTTTTCGTGAAATGATCCAGCCGCGCAGTTCACCCCGTCGGGCGAGCGTGAGGGCAGGGCACCATCGGCCGACGTGCTGGAACCTGCTAGGCCAGCACGCGGCTGGCCTGCCCGATGGCGTGATTGATCCTCGCGATCACCTCCGCACGCTGCTCGTTGACGAAGAAGTGGCCACCGGGCAGCCAATGGACCTCGCACGCGCCGGTGGTGAGCTCGTGCCAGGCGTCGACATCGGCCTGCGCCACTTCGTGGTCGTCCATGCCGGCCAGGACGGTGATAGGGCAGCCCAACGGTTGCGGCCCGGCCCGGTAGACATCCGCGATCCTGAAGTCAGCGCGCAGCAGGGGAATCAGCAGGTCCAACAGTTCCGCGTTGCCCAGCACTTCCTCCGGCGTCCCATCCAGTTCACGCAGCTTGGCCACGAAATCGTCCTTGGGCAGGTCATGGATACTGGCGCGGGTCGATGGGACGTGCGGCGCGCGGCTACCCGACGCGATCAGTCGGGCAGGGCCCGGCAACCCGGACGACGCGCACCGATGGGCGAACGCATAGGCTACCCGGCTGCCCAGGCTGTGGCCGAACAGCAGGTAGGGCTTATCGAAGAGGCCAACGAACGCAGCGCTCAGATCGGCCACCATCGCCTCCATCGATGCATGCGCAGGTTCGCCCATGCGGGAAGCACGTCCTGGCGGCTGCGCGCAGACCAGTTCCACGTTGTCGGGCAGACTGGAAGCCCACGGAATGTACATGGCTGCCGATCCACCGGCATACGGCAGACAGACCAACCGCAGATCGGCGTATGGTCGAGGATCGGGACGGATGAACCAGCGGCTGGCGCTCAACGGCGTACCTCCTGTAGTGGATGTGCAATGGATTTCGCACGGATATGGAAGCTGGCGGGGAGCCATACGTCATCGTCCGATGATACTCGCCACGAATTGCTTGCGCGCTCGTTCAGGCCGCACGACGCCGAAAACAGACACGCCAGACGTCGACACTATCGACCTCATCGTTGTGGAGGGCAGCGGCCGGTAGGTGGCGCCTGTAATTCCTAGCCGTTTTAATCACTGAGCAGATTGCCAACAGGACCAAGCATGAAGGATGAACCCGACTTCTCGCCCACGCTTGATGCGGCAGCACAGGCGATCGCTGATGGTGACGGATCGAATTTCCGTCCAGCCGCAGATGCACGCAGCCAGCGCACGACGAACGACGTGAAGCAGATGTATGAAAAATTCCCTTATCCAAGCCCCATCGTCGGCAACGGGCTGATTCGGGACAACGGGAACATGCTGAGCGTTCTTTTCCCCGACGAAGACTTCGCGGGCAAGCGGATTCTGGACGCTGGATGCGGAACAGGCCAGCGCGCCAATGGCGTCGCCAAGATGTTTCCCAAGGCGCAGGTCATTGGCGTGGACATGACCTCTGCGTCACTTGACGCAGCCAGGAAGATGGCGGCCAGCAACAACCTCTCCAACATCGAGTATCGCCAGTGCGATCTGCTGGAACTCGACCTGGGCCTGGAGTTCGACGTGATCATCTCCAGCGGCGTGATGCACCACCTGGAGGATCCGATCAAAGGCCTGAGCAGATTACGCACGCACCTGAGCGACACCGGCGTGGCGATGATCTGGCTATATCACGCACTTGGTGAGTATGAGCGCTTTCTGGGGCGCGAATTGCTGCACCGGCTGTGGGGCGAAAACAAGTCGGACCTCGATCGCGGCGCCGCACTGATGGACGCGCTCAGACTCGACCTGGGCTCCCACCAGTACGGCAGTGTGTCAGGGCAGGCCGGAAGCGAGATCAGCTATCGGTCCATCAACGCCGATGCCTACATGCATCCGATTGTGGAGGCTTATAGGCTGGCAAGAGGGCTCAGCATGATGCTGGATGCGGGTTACGACTGGGCGGCCGTGGCCAGCCTGAACTTGATCGGCAAGAGTGTTCTCATCGATATCGAAGGCAGCATCGATCCAGCCTACAAAGACATCTCGGTCCAGCTCAGCGACTTGTTCGAGGCGACCGAACTGCAGAACAGCTATCTGCAGCTGGACCGCCTGGACCGCCTGGGCGTGATCGAACTGCTGCTGAAGCCAACCGCGTTCACCATGATCGCGGGCAGCCCAACTGCGGCGAAGCTTCTTCCAGATTGGTTGCTACAGGGCGCCTTCGGCCGCAACTCTCGGGAGAAGCTTCAGGGTTGTGGATCGAGCAATGTGAGCATCCTGCGATGATGCGCTTGCCTTTACATAATATACATTATGCGAAATTCCGTATAGGCCGCACACGTCCGGGCGCGCTGGATTTGACTGTGGATCAAGTCTTCCTTGCCTCGTCGCTCCTCTCGCGAAACGGAACTCGCAGCATGAGCGACAGCTACAATCACGTCATCGACAACCACGTCGACCTACACGGACCATGGGCTGGATGGCGACTGGCCGGCCGGGATCTAGTGGCGCCCTCCGGCGAACGCATCCCCGAACGCCGGCTGCGCGGCCTATTCGGATCGATGGCGGGATAAGCGTCTACGCAGGGGCACGCCCCTGCACCCGCTCACTTGCAAGCGTTGCGAACCTGCTCATCCTGCTGACTAGAAAGCTCAAAAGAGCGTTTCAAACCAGCAGCCTCATACACGACTGCACGCTGCCGTTTAGCAGACTCACAGGCATAGCTAGATTGTTCGCTAGGAACACTGGCGCCATATCCGCCACCAGCAGAAAGCGCAGCCCGGTCAGATGCATACCGTCGATCCAATTGCTGCTGTATCCGGTAAAGCCGCCAGCGCTCAGCATTGGAAAGCTCAGCAACAGGCGTGGCATCCCAGGCTTTAGCCGCCTGCCCGGTCGGGCATGGAGCGGACTGATAGGAAACCTGCTTACCACTGACGCACTTGTAAACCTGCTGAGCATGAGCACGAGCAGGAACAGCAGCGACCGCCAAAATAGCGAGAAATACGCGAACGTCCATGATCCCCCTTAATGGGTGGGATGATATCGGACGCCCCACAAGGGCGCTTAGACAACTGCGGCGCCGACAGATTGATGCCGGGAGGAACACGGCAAACCGACCAGGCCGGGGGCCGAGGCGTCCACGGCGCGGGTGAAGCGTGGAGCGTATCCGCGGGGCGTTGCCCCACAGTCATGGCGCTTCGATGGCGGAAGGCGGACGTGCCTAGCACGCCACTCTTTCCACAGATCCTCAACGAACCTTGCGCCGATGCCGATTCCTCAATGCACATGGTCCAAGACCTCTTGCGCGTCGAGGAGGTCGCTGCCCTCGGCAACCCAGCGCATGGATCGCTTGATGGAATCAAGTAAGTACCCCCCGGCAAAGCCGGGGGCTTTAGAGATGTGAGCCGCTCAAAGCGGCTGCGGGGGCGCTACGCGCCTCCCTTGTTGGGGCCACCTGAAGGTGGCCGACTACCTCAGCAACTGCAATTGGTCCAAGCGCCGATCTTCCGCCTCTTGGTTCTGGATGTATGCCCGGATCAGCCCTTCATCCCGACCTACCGTCGTAACGAAGTAACCTCGC